>ENA-OQIO01001213-OQIO01001213.1-human-gut-metagenome-genome-assembly--contig:-NODE-1213-length-12906-cov-2.657485_pt1 | contig 12906 bp, 17 predicted proteins | sample MGYA00242573_ERZ504737 | MGnify/ENA primary metagenome ERZ504737 (study PRJEB26092, sample SAMD00036203) | human gut metagenome | host: Homo sapiens | study: EMG produced TPA metagenomics assembly of... | reverse complement strand
GAATCAGAAGACTTGTTGAAAATGCAAAAATAAAACGGTAAGATCCCATCTGCACACGCTCTTTGCTGTTCTTTGTAATCAGTGACGTAAGTGCTGAGTAAGCAATATTGTTTGCTGTATAAAACACGCCATTTAACAGTGTATATGAAATAAAGAACCATGCATATTTAGCCGTTGTTCCCAAACTGACCGGTACTGTAAAGCAGCAGACCAGCGTAATGGCACAACCAATATATCCGTATAGCATCCATGGCTTCGCTTTTCCCATTTACTGTGTGTTTTGTCAATCATTGATCCAAAAAATATATCCGTAAAACCATCAAATAGTTTTGATACGGCAATCAGGGTACCTACGACACCTGCAGCAAGTCCTACTGAGTCTGTCAGATAGGGCATCATGAAGGATGTCAGGAACGCATAGACCACATTTCCTGCGATATCACCCGAACCATATCCGATTTTGTTATACCATTTTAAATACTTTTTTTCTTCCATAGAATTCTTTTGCTCCTCATATTCATTGCACTTAGAATCTCAAGATGCCTAATTCTAAATTTTTCTTTTTTTTGTTTAAAATGCTGTATAGTAAAAGAAAAGGTTGAACGGCAAATATGAAAGGTTGATAAGGATGATTTCAAATCAGATATTACAAGGGACAATTAATGGAATGAAGGAAGTAACCGGGATCGATCTGTGTATTTTAGATCTGTCAGGGCGTATAGTTGTAACAACAATGGAGATAACCGATGCATTAGCACAACATGCGGAAGAATTTGCAGATTCTATGGCAGAGAGCCAGGTAATCGACGGTTTTCAATATTTTAAGATTTTTGATGATCAGAGACTGGAATATATACTTCTGACTGCTGGAATGAGCGAGAATGCATATACGATCGGAAAGCTTGCAGTGATGCAGATACAGAATCTTTTGACTGCATATAAGGAGAGACTGGATAAAGAGAACTTTGTAAAGAACCTGTTGAGAGATAACTTATTATTGGTTGACATTTATAACCGCTCAAAGAAGCTGCATATTGAAGTGGAACAGAGAAGAGTTGCATTTTTGATTCAGGCAGAATACGAGAAGGATCAGAATCTGTTAGAAGCTACGAAAGAGGTTGAAAGCGGAGCAGATTCAGATTTTATTACGGCAGTGGACGAGAAGAGTATCGTTTATGTAACACCAGTGAATGGGAATGAAGGACAGGCACAGTTTATTCAGCATGCAAAAGAGATTAAAGAAGGGCTGAATGAATATGGGATCAAAGATGCCAAGATTGCGATCGGTAATGTTGCAGAGACGATCAAAGATGTATCAAGATCTTATAAAGAGGCACAGATCGCATTAGAAGTCAGTAAGATCTTCTATGAGGATGCGAGTGTGATCGCATACAATCAGTTAGGAATTGGACGACTGATCTATCAACTTCCACTTCCATTATGTAAGATGTTTATCCGTGAAGTGTTTGGAGATTATTCTCCAGACTCCATTGATGAAGAAACACTGGCAACGATTGATAAATTCTTTGAGAATAATCTGAATGTGTCAGAAACATCCAGACAGTTGTTTATTCATAGAAATACACTCGTATACCGTCTGGATAAGATTCAGAAGAATACGAATCTGGATCTGAGGAATTTTGAAGATGCAATCGCATTTAAAATTGCACTGATGGTAGTAAAATATATGAAACATATGGATACAATGGACTAGAATATGATGATCACATTAAAAAATGTAACGAAAGAATATAATAAAGGGAATATAGGACTTGAGGATGTCTCATTAGACATTGCGAAAGGCGAATTTGTTTTCATCGTAGGTAAGAGCGGATCAGGGAAGACAACCCTGATGAAGCTTTTACAGAAAGAACTTGATGTGACAAGTGGACAGATCATAGTAAACGGTCAAGATTATAAGAAACTGACACAGAGGAATCTGCCGAAGTTCCGCAGGCAGATGGGAATGGTATTTCAGGATTTCCGTCTGCTGAAAGACCGGACGATCTTTGAGAATGTAGCATTTGCACAGCAAGTTGTGGAAGTACCACACCGATATATTAAGCGTCAGGTTGAGAATATGCTTGAGATGGTGGGCTGAAAGACCGCATGAATGCTTTTCCGAATGAATTGTCAGGAGGAGAACAGCAGAGAGTGGCCATCGCAAGAGCTTTGGTAAACCACCCAGTATTATTACTGCTGATGAGCCAACTGGGAATCTGGACCCTGTGACAGCCAAAGGGATCATGGAGCTTCTCTCAGAGATCAATAAGAGTGGGACAACAGTTTTAGTTGTTACGCACAACAAAGAGTTGGTCAATGAGATGGGCAAACGAGTGATCTTGATCGAAGATGGACATATAGAACAGGATGAGATAAGGGGGTCCTATGATATTTAGAAGATTTTTGTATGGAATCAAAGAGGGCACAAGGAATATTTTCAGGAATAAGATGTTTTCATTAGCATCACTGGGAACGATCATTGCTTGTGTCTTTTTGTTAGGAACATTTTTATCTGTAGCATTGAATGTAAGGTCAACGATGCAGCAGATGGAACAGTCTGTAGGAATTTCTGTTTTTTTTGAACCAGGTATCTCTGCAGAAAGAAAAGATCAGATTGGGGAAGAAATAAAGAAAAAAGAAGATATTGCCACGATGCGGTATGTATCTGCTGAAGAAGCATGGGAAAGCTATAAGAAGGATGTATTTCAAGGAAATGAAGAGCTTCTTGAAGGATTCGAAGGGAACAATCCGCTAAAAGAATCAGATTCCTATGAGATCACATTAAAAGAAGTAAAATCATACAAACAGGTAGTATCACATTTAGAGACCATTGATGGTGTTAGGAAAGTCCGTTATTCTGAAGGAGCGGCGGAAGGTATGACGAAGATCAATACAATGGGAACGTATCTTGCAGGTGGGATCATTCTGATTTTAATGGCAGTTTCTATTTTCCTCGTGAGCAATACAGTGTCTATTGGAGTTGCAGTCAGAGAAGAGGAAATTTCAATTATGAAGCTGATCGGTGCGGCGAATGGATTTATTAAAGCACCATTCAGGCAGAAGGAATGATCATAGGAATTTTTGGGATCATTGATTCCAACAGCGATTATTTTTGCAGGATATGAAGGGATTATCAACTGGATGAATGATAAGTTTCATGTTGTTACAGTCTTTATGAAATTTGTACCGATCCAGCAGATTATGTTATACTTACTTCCGTTAGCATTGTTGGTAGGATCGTGATTGGATTGCTTGGAAGTTCTATCACGATCCGCAAGTATTTAAAAGTCTAGGAAGGGGAACTCATGAAAAGAAGATATCAGGCGGGGATCATTATGATGTTAATATCAGCCATGATCGCTTCTAATCTGCCTATGACGACAGTGTTTGCTGCAGCCAAAAAACAACAGGTAAAGCAGGAAACAAAGAAATTAGAAGAACAAAGCCGCAAGATGCAGCAGGAGATCAAAGATCTTGATGAGAAAATGATAAAGAGCAATGATGCGTATGAGGCATGTCAAGAGAAGCTTATTTCTGTACAGAAACAGTTAAAGAAGACACAACAGGAATTAAAAGAGGCAAAGACATCCAAAGAAGATCAGTCAAGGATCATGAGTAAGCGCATTAAGTTTCTATATGAAAATGGAAATATGGCATATATGGAAGTCATTTTTGAAGCAAATAATTTTCAGGAGTTCTTAAAAAGAGCTGATTATGTTTCAAAGATCTCCAAATATGACAGTAACATGTTTCTGCAATTACAGACAACGGAAGATAAGATCCGAATGGCAACGAAGAGTCTGAAACAGGATTATCAAAATACAAAGACTTTGACTGCTAAGGCAGAGACAGAAAAAGAAAAACTGGATCAGGCAGCTGCGAAGAAGAAATCTAAGTTAGCTTCTTACCAGAAACAGTTAGCATCTGATAAAGAGTTACTGGCATGGTTTGAGGCAGAGGAAAAACAACAAGAAGAGATGGATCTTGCATCGGCGAAGGACGGTAATGCAGACAATACGACATCGAAAGCACAGTCAGAAAAGAATATGACAGGAAGTACGGCATCAAAGAATACAACATCAAAGGCTACGACCGAAAGCAAGAAAGAAAATACAACGACATCGTCACCATCAACAACAGTTTCGTCAGGAAATCTCATCTGGCCGGTACCGTCTTGCATAGTATTTCATCGGGGTATGGCTATCGAATTCATCCAGTTACAGGAGTCAGGAAACTGCATGCTGGAATTGATATTCCATGTTCAACTGGAACAACGATCGTAGCAGCAGCTTCTGGTACAGTAGTGGATGCTGGATATAATGCATACAATGGCAATTATTTAAAGATCAGCCATGGAAATGGATTGGAAACGATGTATCTGCATTGCTCCAAACTTCTAGTATCCTCAGGGGCAAGAGTGTCAGGAGGACAGACGATAGCAAAATCCGGAGCAACTGGTATGGTATCTGGTGCACATCTGCATTTTGTTGTGAAAAAGAATGGAAATTATGTAAATCCTCAAAATTACTTATAACGTCATTACATAAATAGAAAGGAACTAATTTCATGAAGAAGTTTTCAAAAATACTCGTAGGACTACTTGTTGTCGTATGTATTGTGGAAGGATTTTTTCTTTATCGTGCCTATGCGATCCCAAGTACGACCTTACAGACAGCAAGAAAGATTAATCGGATAGAACAGATCATTGATAAATATTATAAAGGTTCTGTTAAGAAGAGTGAGTTGGAAGATTGTACCTACAAAGGTTTAGTTGCAGGACTGGGAGATGTCTATTCCACGTATTATTCAGAGGATGATTTTAAGGAATTAGAACAATCTACAAGTGGTGTTTATTATGGAGTTGGAATATATCTTACACAGGATATAAAGACAGGGATCATAACAGTTGTGAAACCAGTGAAAGGAAGCCCGGCAGACGGAAGTGGACTGAAAAAGGGATATTTTAACAAAAGTAGGAAACTATAAATTAAAAACATCGGATGCACTAGATGATATTGTTAAGAAGATCAAAGGTGCAGAAGGAACGAAAGTTAAATTAACATTTACAAGAAATCAGACATCAAAGACTTATACATTTACAAGACAATCGATTGAGAATCCAACAGTTGAAACAAAGATGTTACAAGATAAAGTTGGATATCTTCAGATCACTGAATTTGATGAAGTAACAGTCAGCCAGTTTCGAAGTGGACTGAAAAGTCTTAAGAAACAAGGTGCAAAGAAATTGATCATAGATCTTAGGGATAATCCTGGAGGTTTACTGACAAGTGTAGTGGATATTGCAGGACAGATCCTCCAAAAGGAACGATTGTTTATACTGAAGATAAGAATGGTAATAAGAAATACTACAAAGACACGAAGAATGAACAGCTTGATATGCCGCTATGTGTATTAGTTAATGGTAACAGTGCGAGTGCAGCAGAAATCCTTTCTGGTGCGATCAAAGACGATAAAGCAGGAACGCTGGTTGGAGAGACAACATTTGGAAAAGGGATCGTACAGGGATTCTTTGAAGTTGGTGATGGATCTTATGTGAAACTGACTTATTCATCTTATTACACACCCGCAGGACATAACATTCATAAAAAAGGAATCAAGCCAGATGTTGAAGTAAAAGATAATACGAAGACAAAAGCTGACGAACAATTAAATAAAGCGCTTTCTATCTTACAGAAGAAATAAGAATTGTAAAGATAGATATAAAAAAGAAAGTATAGAACATATTACCAAAAGTTCTATGCTTTTTTTGTGCAAATTTACGGATTGTGCATTAAATCTTGAAATAACAGAAGATAATATCTATAATAAAGATAAAATCTGTTTATCAAAGATTTTTATATCCGAAACAGAAATAAAAGGAGGAAAACAAAGAATGAGCAAGGAAAATTGCGAGAGCGAAGCACGTAAAAAGATCGCTGCATCCATCGGAGCAACACCAGAAGAGATTTATTTCACATCTGGAAGAGCAGATGGCCACTTAAAAGCTTTAAAAGCTGTAGTGAAAGCATCAAAAAAAGCACGTCCTCATGTGATCATCACGACGATGGAAGATCCAGAAGTATTGGATGAATGTTCCAGACTAGAACGAAAAGACGCTGTTGTGACATATTTAGATCCGATCACAACCGGCCGTGTGGAAGTAGCAATGATCGAAAATGAACTGAAAGAAAACACAGAACTGATTTCAGTGACAGCAGCAAACTGCCAGACAGGAACTTCTGAGCCATTTACAGGAATCGGAACAATGACATCAGAGAAAGGTGTGATCTTCCACACAGATGCAGCATTTGCATTTGGAAAAATGCCGATCAATGTAGAAAGAAGTCATATTGATCTGCTGACAGCAGATGCATCTTATTTTGGAGGTCCTGAAAATGCAGGATTTTTATATGTAAGAAAGAGCACAGGAGCTGGAGAATATGTGTCAGAAACTGCATTAAGCGAAGAAACATTAACAGTGATGTCAGATATGGCAGAAGTTTAGCAGCAAAGGCAACAACATTTATGGAAGAAATCCGTCCAGTCAGAAATCATATGTGTGAACGTATTTTTGCTGAGATTGAAGATGTAGAATTGAATGGACACAAAGATCATCATCTCACCAATCATTTAAATATCAGAATCAAAAATGTATCTGCAGCAGTTGTACAGAAAGCTTTGAAAGAAGAAGGAATTGAAGCAGGAATCGGAACAAATTCTAACATTCTTGCAGCAATCGGAAGAAGTAAAGCTGAAAGTGCAGAATCCGTTTCATTCTCATTGAAAGCAGGAACAACGATGGAAGACGCAGACAAGATCGTTGACAGCTTAAAAGAGATCGTGACAGGAGAAAGAACTGTATTATAAAACAATAAAATCACCTAAAAAAGGAGTCAAACAAATGTTAAATTTACCTATGGATCATATCGGACTTCATTGTTCTGATGTAGAATTAAACGCAAAATGGTATCAGGAAGAATTAGGATTTAAAGTTGCAGGAAAATTCCCTGGAATGGGCGGAAGAAATGTATATTTCCTTGAAAATCCTCAGGATGGAAAAATGTATGAAATCTCTCAGAGAGACCAGCTTCCAGGAGGTGCAACAACAAGAATCGACCATATCGCATATCGCTCATCTGATCTTGAAAAAGATTATGAATATTGCAAAGTAAACGGATATAAGATCGTATCAGACGGAATTGAGACAAGCCTTAACTTCTGGGAAAAAGGATCTCGCTGCTTCAAGATTGAAAGTGCTTGTGGAGAAGTGATTGAAATTTGTCAGAAGATTAAATAGTTTCGATAAGACAAGTTTTAAATAAAGAAACGCTAGTTTAGACAGTTGTTAAAACTAGCGTTTCTTTATTTAATGTGCACCCGGTGGGGAATGTTTCTAAATTTTTTTAGGATAAAAAGCGGGAATCCTCGGTAATTCAATTGCCGCAGATGAAAGCGCGTAACCACAGGTTACATTGGAGACTTTAACGTCTCCTCTTTTTTGAATTTTTAAATAGAACACTTGTTCTTTTCTTGGAGATGTGGTACACTATGTGTATGAAGGAAAATTTAATTCATTCCTGATCATAAAAGTAGCTGTGTAACCTCAAAAAGGTAGCAGTAAAGGTGTCATGGACGCACCCAGAATCTGTATGGCGAAGCATATATATCTGATGCTCGGTAATTCAATTACGATGTAGTTCACTTCACTGGGTATAATGTCATAAATGGTTGACAAAGCAGAAATAGTAAAGATCAGAAAATCAACAATATCCCATGTTTCAACTTCGTTAAAGAAATTGGAAAACAAAGGACTTGTTGAAAAAATACAAAGTAAAGACAATAAAAAGTATATTGAAATTATTTTGTTAGATAAGGCAGAACTGATCATAGAAGCAGGACATAACGCACAAAAACAGTTTGCAAAAAATGTTTTAAGTGGATTAACAGAAGAAAAACAGGTCTGTATCAATATATTTGACAAGATCTGTAATAATGCAGAAGAACATTGAAAAGTATCAGTGCAATTGAAATGTTCAAGGCATATCCACAATTAAAACAGTTCTACTCTCGTTGTGGAGTATTATGGTCAAGAGGATATTTTGTATCTACCGTAGGTCATATAAGTGAAGCTGCAGTAAAGAAATACATCGAGGAACAGAAAGATCATGAGTGACGAAGAATACAAGAAACTTCTGAAACAATATCATAAACTTCTGACAGGCATATCTTAGTTGTAGAAACTGATATGCCTTATCCTGATGTCCTGAAAGTCGTGGCTCTTTCTGATAAAATCCGCAAAGCTGGCAACGAGCTTGTTCGTCTTATGAGAAAGAATTACGACCAACTCATGCGTACCAAGAAATATCGTAAACTACTAAAACTGTACGGCAATACTGAGGATAAGGACAAACGTAAAGCTCTCGCTAATCAGCTCAATGATATGCAGAAATCTTATGATGTTACATGGGATTTTTGCAGGACATCTATGATTCCTATAGGCAAGAAATACAGTATAGATGCGGTGTTTGCTCTCACAAAAGCCGAAGACATATGGCGAGTATGGAAAAATGTCTTTATGATAACGGTAAGATTACACATTTCTCAAAATACGGAGAATTACCATGTATCAGAGCAAAACAGATAAATCGTGGTATTCCGATGTTTGTTGAGGATGGTAAACTTCGATTCAAACTTAGAAAGATGCAATTCGGGATTCATGTCAACGACAGGTTTCAGTCTGATGAAGTTAACGCCGTTTTGTCTTATCTTGAGAATCCTGACAAGATGGATGCTGATGCTGTCAATACGCTTATAGAAGAAGCCTGTTGTATAGATACTTACAGACCTTGCTATGCTACTCTTGTTCCAAGATTGATAAGAGGTAAGTACAGAGTATATCTGCATCTGACAATAGAAGGCAAAGCTAAGCCTAAATATGATAGATTCGGCAATCCAAGACATAAATACGGTAAAGGCATGATAGGTGCTGATATAGGAACGCAGACAGTTGCCTATACTTCTGATACTGAAGTCGGACTGAAGAACCTTTCAGAGCGTGGCAACAGCATACAGACTTCTGAACGCAAGGAACGCTTATATTATCGTGCTATGGACAGGAGTAGACGGGCAACCAATCCACAGAATTACAATCCTGACGGCACTATCAAGAAAGGTAAAAAGACTTGGAAATATTCTGATCGCTACAAGAAGCTGAAAGCCAAACACACTGAATTATGCCGTATAAATGCAGTAAATAGACAGCTTGCAATAAACGAAGATGCTAACTATCTGCGAAGTCTTGGAGATACATTCGTCACAGAACCTAAAAATGCAAGCAAGCTGATGAAACGGGCTAAGAAGACTACTGTTAATAGCAAAGGCAAATTTAATAAGAAAAAGCGCTTTGGCAAATCTATAAAGAATCGTTGTCCGTCTGGATTTCAAACTACTATTGAAAAGAAATTCAAAGTCACAGGCGGCGCATATATAGAAGTTCCGAATAATTATAGGGCAAGCCAATACGACCACACGGCAGATGACTACATTAAGAAAAAGCTGTCTGATAGGCTCTACAGACTTCGAGACGGAACATTGGTACAAAGAGATTGGTATTCATCATTTTTGCTCTATTGTTACGACTACAGAACGCAGGATATAGACAAAGATAAATGTATTACAGATTTCGGCAGGTGCTATGACAAAGAAAAAGCCTAATTGCATGGATTAAGGCTAATCATATCAAAATACTAAACAGTGGAATTAAAGTAGCTTAACAACTAAATGTTAGGGAGATTGACTGTACTTCCTTGTCGTAAGACAGAAATTTACCGCTAATGTGGTCGTAGGACTGCTTGGTAATAAAAGTCCTGATTCAAACAGATTTACACTTGTAACTCCAAAGCCTGAAAATGGTGTACGATTACAAGCTACACTTGGCAATCAGAACCCCACGGGCTTGCCCGTGGGAGCAGTCAGAATCATGCATAGATGAAAAGATAAGAGATATTTCATAAGGGAGAAGTTATATGGATCATTTTGAATTAGTATCAGAATATGAGCCAACTGGGGATCAGCCACAGGCGATCGAGAAGCTGACCAAAGGATTTCAAGATGGGAATCAGTTTGAGACGCTTCTTGGAGTGACTGGTTCAGGTAAGACATTTACAATGGCGAATATTATACAGAATTTGAATAAACCGACATTGATCTTGGCACATAATAAGACGTTAGCAGCACAGTTATATAGTGAGTTTAAGGCGTTTTTTCCACATAACGCCGTGGAATATTTTGTCTCCTATTATGATTATTATCAGCCAGAGGCCTATGTTCCATCTACCGATACTTATATAGAGAAGGATTCATCGGTCAATGATGAGATTGATAAATTACGACATAGCGCGACAGCAGCATTGATTGAGAGAAAAGATGTGATCGTTGTATCTAGTGTTTCCTGCATTTATGGAATTGGTAGCAAAGAAAGCTATTCAGAGATGATGATCTCTTTGAGACCAGGGATGATAAAGGACAGAGACGAGGTGATCGATGACCTGATCAATATTCAGTATGTAAGAAGCGAACTTGACTTTAAGAGAGGTACTTTCAGAGTTAAGGGGGATGTGTTGGAGATCCTTCCGGTTTCTACATTTGAAGATGCAGTCAGAGTTGAATTTTTTGGAGATGAGATCGATCGTATTGTGGAATTTGATGTTTAACAGGTGAAGTAAAGAGAAGTTTGAATTTCGTGGCAATATTCCCGGCATCACATTATGTTGTACCACAGGAACAGATTGAACGTGCGATCAAAGGGATCAAGGAAGAACTTGCTGAGCAGGTGACATATTTTAAAGAACATGATCAGCTGATCGAAGCACAGAGAATTGCAGAGCGAACGAATTTTGATATTGAAATGTTAAGAGAAACAGGATTTTGTTCTGGGATTGAGAACTACTCCAGACATTTAGCAGGATTAGAACCAGGACAGCCGCCAAGTACGTTAATTGATTTCTTTGGGGATGACTTTTTGATGATCATTGATGAGTCGCATATCACTGTACCACAGATCGGTGGAATGTATGCAGGAGATCAGTCCAGAAAGTCAACGTTAGTAGATTTTGGATTTCGTTTGCCTTCTGCGAAAGATAACCGTCCTTTGGAATTTGGTGAATTTGAACAGAAGATCGATCAGATGTTATTTGTATCTGCAACACCTGGTAAATACGAAGAAGAGCATGAATTATTAAGGGCAGAACAGATCATCAGACCAACAGGTTTACTAGACCCAGCAATCGATGTACGTCCGGTGGAAGGACAAATTGATGATCTGTTAGGAGAGATTCATAAAGAGACAGACAAAGGCAATAAAGTACTTGTCACAACACTGACCAAGCGAATGGCGGAAGAATTAACTGATTATATGCGTGAAGTTGGTATCCGGGTAAAATATCTACATTCAGATATTGATACATTAGAGCGAATTGAGATCGTAAGAGATTTGAGAATGGGAGTTTTTGATGTATTGGTTGGAATCAACTTGTTAAGAGAAGGTCTGGATATTCCAGAGATTACATTGGTTGCAATTCTTGATGCAGATAAAGAGGGATTCTTGCGTTCTGAGACATCTCTTGTGCAGACGATCGGGCGTGCAGCACGTAACAGTGAAGGACATGTTATTATGTATGCAGATCATATGACAGATTCCATGCATGCAGCGATCACGGAGACAGAACGAAGACGTGAGATTCAGGATGAATATAACAAAGAACATGGGATTACGCCACAGACGATCAAGAAAGATATCAGAGATCTAATCAAGATATCAGATGAACATGAAGAGGAAACAGGTGGATATGAAAAAGATATGGAATCCATGTCTAAGAAAGAATTAAAAGAAGTGATCGAGCGATTAAGTAAGAAGATGAATCAGGCAGCAGCAGAATTAAATTTCGAATTGGCTGCACAGCTTAGAGATGAATTGAAAGAATTCAAGATCGCATATCAGGAATATGACGATTAAAAGAAGAAATACTAAAACTGATGATAGATTAGAATTAGGAGCTTATCAATGAAGAAAGAGATGATCCGCATCAAAGGTGCGAGAGAGAATAACTTAAAGAACATAGATCTGGAAGTGCCGAGAAACCAGTTTGTTGTATTTACAGGCTGAGTGGTTCTGGAAAATCTTCCCTTGCATTTGATACAATTTATGCAGAAGGACAGAGAAGATATATGGAATCGTTATCTTCTTATGCAAGACAGTTCTTGGGGCAGATGGAGAAACCGGATGTAGACAGCATTGAGGGATTATCTCCTGCGATTTCTATTGATCAGAAGTCAACAAACAGAAACCCAAGATCTACAGTAGGAACTGTGACAGAGATTTATGATTATTTTCGATTACTGTATGCAAGAGTCGGAATCCCACATTGTCCAAAGTGTGGGAAACCGATCAGTAAGCAGACTGTAGATCAGATGGTAGATCGTCTGATGCAGTTAGAAGAACGTACAAGGATTCAGCTTCTGGCACCGATCGTTCGTGGAAGAAAAGGAGAACATGCAAAGGTTTTCCAGAATGCGAAGAAAAGTGGATATGTTCGTGTCAGAGTCGATGGCAATGTTTATGATCTGTCAGAGGATATTCCAATGGAGAAGAATAAGAAACATAACATTGAGATCGTGGTGGATCGTCGTTATCGTGAAGCCGGGGATCGAGAAGAGACTTGCAGATTCCATTGAGACAGTGCTGGATCTGGCAGACGGGCTTCTGATGGTGGATACTATGGACGGACAGATCCATAATTTCAGCCAGAGTTTCTCCTGTCCGGACTGCGGCGTGAGCATTGACGTAGATTGAGCCAGAAGCTTTTCCTTTAATAATCCGTTCGGTGCCTGCCCGGACTGTCTGGG
>ENA-OQIO01001212-OQIO01001212.1-human-gut-metagenome-genome-assembly--contig:-NODE-1212-length-12908-cov-1.608168_pt1 | contig 12908 bp, 13 predicted proteins | sample MGYA00242573_ERZ504737 | MGnify/ENA primary metagenome ERZ504737 (study PRJEB26092, sample SAMD00036203) | human gut metagenome | host: Homo sapiens | study: EMG produced TPA metagenomics assembly of... | reverse complement strand
TGTTAATATTGCGGATAATTTAACCTTGTATATTAAAAACTTTGAAAAACAATTGGAAACTTATTTAGGAAGTAATCTTGCCAGTGAAGTTATCATTAAGATAGATGAAATGGTTGTTAAATATGTTAATTAATTGAAGCTATTGATCCTATTGCGACACTTGGGACTTCTCTTTAAAGCAGGAAGTACGATTATTACAGCTGTTTTTAGGTTTGATTTTTACACCTTATGTTTTAATTGAAGCAAAAAAGCTTGTAGGTATCTTTGATCGTTTATGTTCACTTTTTATGTCAAAAGAAAAAATAGAACTTATTCATGATTATGCAGTACGCTCACATCGAATCTTTGGACAATTTATTTATGGTAAATTCTTAGATTCGTTAATTATTGGAATTATCGCATTTATTGGACTCGCTATTTTAAAAGTAAAATTCTTCCCAATTCTTGCTGTCTTTATTTTGATTACGAATATGATTCCTTATTTTGGACCATTTATCGGTGGGTTTCCTGCTGTTCTTGTAGCCTTGATGACAGGAGATTTATTCCATGCTTTAGCGGTCTTAGTTTTTGTCTTTGCTTTACAACAATTTGATGGTTTATTCTTAGGACCAAAGATTCTAGGAGATGTTGTTGGTATTTCACCATTTTGGGTTTTACTTTCTATTACCGTCTTTGGACATTTCTTTGGCTTTATTGGAATGTTCCTTGGAGTACCAATGATTTGTGTCATTCGTATGCTTTTTAATGATATCATTGACTTTCGTAATAAAATGAAAGAATTAGATACATAGATTGTATTTTAAATAAATATTTGTTAGGATAATAGAGGCTTTGTCCTCGTAGCATAGCTGGATAATGCAATCGCCTCCTAAGCGTAGAGCAGTATCTAGCCTAAATGAGCTATAACGGGCAGAAAAAAGATGTGGCGCTTTAGCTCAGCTGGATAGAGCATACGCCTCCTAAGCGTAAGGTCATGGGTTCAAATCCCATAAGTGCCGCCATTTTTATTGGTTTTTCTTATTAAAAATAGGATGTTTGATAGGTATTATTGCTTATTGAATATCCTTTTTTCTTTCTAACAAAGTGTGGAACTTTTCTTGACTTTTTATCTAACAAAAATAGGGCTTTTCTAACAAACTAGATAACATATTAGAAATTAAAAGGGACTAAGTAAACAATTTAATAAGCAAAGGAGATTCAAAATGGATCTCCTTTTTTCATAGTGTGCCGGGCATGGCACTAATTCAGTTGGAAATAAACCAACCACAGGTATTTACCGCCAAGTGTAACGAACCACAAGTTGTTGTCAGTGATGGCAAGGATGAAGGAAGTGGTGTAGTGATTTCTTTGAGCGTACGAACAGAAACTTGATATAAGGCTAAATGGTGGATAAGATTGCTATACAAATCGAAATCCAAAAGGTAAACGTAAAACCAAGACAGTAAATCAAGACGTTGTGAAGGAAATAGGATTAGTGAATTACCCCGGGAGGTCTTGTGAACAACGAATTCCAATAAACTTTAAAAGCAGTGATGGTACCGTTGGTCGAAAAAGGTTTATCACAAGAAGTCAGCTGAGGTCATAGTAGGTATAACACCAAATACTGAAGGACCTAATGTTTATATGATGTTTGTTCATCATAAGCAATGTTTGAACAGTTCGAAATCGAGGATAATCTCATAATTGGAAATCGTAATTCCATGGAGATGAAGGTAGAGGGAATGGTTTCAAATATATTTACGAGTGAAGGGAGAAACAACAACATGAGATTAATTGAAGTGATATTAGAGGATGAAAATCTAAACGAAGCACTTAAGAGGGTCAAGAGTAATAAAGGTGTAGCGGGAGTTGATAAGATGACCGTTTATGAAATTGATACCTATTTCCAAAACAATAGAGAAAGAATAAAGAAAGAAATATTGGAAAAGAAATATAGACCTCAACCAGTCAAAAGAGTTTATATACCAAAATCAAATGGAAAGAAAAGGCCATTAGGAATACCTACAGTAATAGATAGAGTAATACAACAAGCAATAGCTCAAGTACTGATTAAAATCTACGAAGATAAATTCAGTGACAACAGTTTTGGATTTAGACCTCAAAGAAGTGCGCATGATGCTTTAGAAAAGACTTTAGAATATTTAAATGAGGGTTTTGAATGGGTCATTGACATGGATATAGAAGCTTATTTTGACACAGTCAATCATGATAAATTAATCTCAATACTTAGGGAGGAAGTAAAAGACTCAAACACGCTTCACCTTATAAGAAAGTTCCTACAGGCAGGAATTATGGAAAAGGGGTTAGTTAAGCCCAATATCATAGGAATGCCCCAAGGAGGACCTTTAAGTCCAGTACTTTCAAATATTTTATCTAGATAAATTTGATAAGGAACTAGAAAGTAGAGGACTGAGATTGTAAGATATGCGGATGATTCCAATATCTTTGTAAAGAGTGAGATGAGTGCAAATAGAGTGATGAAGTCAGTTACTTCATGGCTAGAAAGGAAACTTTTTCTAAAAGTAAGTGCTACTAAAACGAAAGTAGTAAGACCATCAAAAAGTAATTTTCTAGGATTTACTTATTTTAAAATGAGCGATAAATGGGAATGTGCACCAACACATAAAAGTAAGATGAAGCTTTATGACAAATGTCGAAAGGAGCTCATAAGAAAGAAGTGTATTGCACGGTCCAACACCATTACTTTTACAAGAATAAATCAAATAGTAAGGGGATGGATTAATTATTTTAAAATAGGAAAGATGAAAATATTCATGGATAAGTTTGGACAATGGTTACGACATAAAATAAGGGTAATCATTATCAAACGATGGAAGAAGTCAGAGAAGATATACAAGAGTCTGCAACTATTAAACAAGAAATTGCCATACAAGTTCAGTGAAGAACAAATATATGCAGTGGCCAATTCAAGATTAGGTTGGTACAAACGTGCAAATGGAAATGTAATTAATTTCTTGATAAATGCGGACATACTAGCCATAAATAAAAGGGAAAGACCAGGATTGGTCAATCCCCTAAGATATTACCTAAGTTAGTTGAATTGCCATATAAATGTAGCGCCGTATACGAGACCCGTACGTACGTGCAATGAGAGGGGCGAGAATAATCATTCTCCCTCTACTCTATTAAAGGAGGTGATAAGAATATGGATAACGTGTTACTTTATTTTTCATTGAAGCATGAAGGAGATTTTAAAAAAAATATATGAATCTTTAAAGGCAAAAGAACCTGTAGATGAAAATGAATTTATTAAATTAAAAAGAGTATTGAAAACAAAATACGTAACAATACTTGATAGTAATTATCCTGATTTTTTAAAGCAGGTTTCATGTCCGCCATTTGTGTTATTTTATGAAGGCAATCTAAAACTTGCTAAAAATTTAAAGGTTGGTGATGCTTTTATCTATTCTGCTTTTAATGATAAAAGATATCTAAGTACTGTTGAGCCATCGACAGATAAAGGAAAATTTTGTTTTGATTATATCATTGCTTGTGAAAGTCATGATGAATTTTTCAATATAAGGGAGCATGTAATGGATAAGAAGTTCCATTAAAAGACTACAGTAAAAATACAAAACATAAACAACAAGAAAGATAGCATATAAAAGTCATCATAGCAGATGGCTTTTTTACATAGCCAATCAATGATTGGCAAAAAAGAAAGGAGGTTAATTTAATGCTATATATAAAGATAGGAGTGATTACAAATGAGCGAAGTAATAGCAATAGCAAATCAAAAGGGTGGTGTAGGTAAAACAATGACATCTGTTAGTTTAAGTGCATGTCTTGCATTAAATAACAAAAAGGTATTGCTGTTAGATTTAGATCCACAAGGACATTCAACAAAAGCATTTGGATTTATGACAGTACACAATATCCTTTATCTATGAAGGATGTTATTGTATCAGTTATTGAAGATATACCACTTAATAGAGAACAGCTAATACTTCACAGTAATGAAAATGTGGATATTGTTCCATCAAATATTTCTCTTGCAGGAATAAATTCTAAATTAGAAAGTGCTATGTGTAGAGAAACGGTATTGAAAAGATTTATTGATACCGTAAGAGATGACTATGATTATGTCATTATAGATACAAATCCATCACTGGATAATCTACCTATTAATGCTCTTACTGCTTCTGATAAAGTTGTTATAACTGTACAGGCAGAGCCTTATGCAGTTGAAGGTATGGCTGACTTATTAAGATCAATTAATATGGTTAGAAGAAATCTTAATCATGATTTAAAAATTGAAGGTGTGTTGATTACGATGACAAATGAAAGAACCAATCTATCAAAGAAAATCACACATGAAGTTAGAGAAAACTTTGGAGGGCATATTAAGGTATTTGATACAACAATTCCAAGATGTACAAAGGCAGCAGAAAGTACAGGAATAGGAGAAAGCATATTTCAATATGATCCAAAAGGTGCGGCAACTAAAGCTTATGAAGCTTTTACAAAGGAGGTCATCTTAAATGCCGAAAAAGAGCATAAACGACATAAGAGTTCCTACGTACGATGATTTATTTACTAATGAAGAACAAAGACAGGAGGCAAAACTAGAAAAGATAATGGAAGTTCCTGTCGAAGATATTCAGGAGTTTAAAAATCATCCGTTTAGGGTTAGAAATGATGAACAGATGTCTGAACTTGTAAAAAGTGTTTCAGAAAATGGTATTTTAGTTCCTGTTCTTGTAAGACCACATCCAAATGGTCACGGATACGAAATGATTTCTGGTCATAGAAGAATGAATGCAGCAATGGTAAATGGTCAAGAAAAGATACAGGCTATTGTAAGAGAACTTACTGATGACCAAGCAACAATCATTATGGTTGATTCAAATATACAAAGGGAAAACATTTTACCAACTGAAAGAGGATTTGCTTACAAATTGAAATTAGATGCAATGAAACATCAAGGTAAAAGAAGTGATATAACTTCTACCCAAGTTGGGCAGAAGTTGAAAAATAAGTATTCAATTGAACAACTGGCAGAAGATGTTGGCAACACAAGGACACAGATTCAACGATTTATTCGTTTAACTGAATTAATTGAACCGTTGCGAGATATGGTCGATGGTATAAGAACTGATGGGAAAAAGATTGCATTTAATCCTGCTGTGGAACTTTCATATCTTTCAAAAGAAAATCAACAATTTGTTGTAAAAAATATTGTAGAACTTGATTTAACACCGTCACATGCTCAAGCAATAAGAATGAAGGAGTTATCAAGAGAAAATCGTTTAGATGAAAACGTTATTTATTCAATAATGAAGGAAGAAAAAGCAAATCAGAAAGAAAAATTATCGTTTAAAATGGAGGATATTAATGAATATTTTCCAAAAAACTATACGCCTAGAGAAAAAAGTGAAGTTATATTGAAACTTTTAAAAGGATGGGCAAAAAGAAGAAATAAAGAGCAAGAAAGATGACAGTTACATATATAACTGTATTTTTTGTACATTTTATTTCAGCAGACTTAGTGAAGGGGGAGTCTGTTTTTTTTGTGGGGAAATGTGACTCGGTTTTCCCCTAAGAACCCCTTTCCTGTTATCTTACTGGGAAAAGTAATATTTAGTATAGAAGAGAAAAATAAACAATTTTTATTTTATATATGTGAATAATTATATAAATTGACAATAAAAAAGCTTACATAGTAAAATTTAATAAAGATAAAATGGAGGTGAATTCTTGTGAGGTCTTTGAAAAAGTATATATATCCAACACTATCAGATAGAGTGTATGAGATATTGGGCGAAAATTATTTTTTGATTTTGTACCCAGTTTTGTTGTTTTTTATCATTGCTGAAAAATATCTTAATATAATCTCCTTCGATGGTTTAGTTTATTTTACATTACTTTTGTTGAGACGAAAATTAGTTTATCTCGATTTTTATTTTTAAGAAGATATCTATTATTTTTTGGACGATTACTCTGCTGTTATCTGGATTAAGTTTTTCTTTCTTCAAACAAGCAAATTACTTATACATGACGAAAGCATATGTAGAGTGTAATGTTTTGGAAACAAAAGAGTATTCGCTCGTTCGTCGAAATAAGGGATATACAACTTTTATGATGAAAATCAGAATGATATTGGAGAAGATTTTAAAGTTATTGAAGATATTATTGGAAAAATAGATTCATATGAAGTTAATCAAGAAAATAGTTATCTAATAAGATTACAAAATAAAAAGGAAAAGATTGTCCGTTTTAATAATTATAATCAGTTTACATTATTTAGTTTAGATGTTGATTAAGAGAAAAGAAAGGAGAAAACTTATGATTAAAAAAATACTTATTGGAATTGTTACGGCTGGTATGATATTAATAACTATTCCAACAGTAAATGCGGAAGATGAAATTACATTAAATGAAGTGACTGATCAAATAATCGATATTTCAGATAAGTATAATTCAGCTGGTATTACATCAGGACAATTATTGAATTTAATTACGCTAACTCAAACGGATGATGAATTATTAGACGCTTTATCTTTAGATAAAAATGATTTATTTGATACATCTATACCAAAAAAAGTTAATATACAATCATCACGAAGTGGAGATCCATATGATGGAAATCCACCTGCATCTAAAGAGGAACAAAAAGATCGAATGAAATATATTAGATCTGTATATGATAATGAATATAACGATGGAAATCATGATGAAAGCATATATATTTTGTATTTGTATACCTCTCATTATATTGAAAATATAAACTATGATAAGAGTTTTTCAGATGAAAAAAATTTCGGACATCCTGTATATGCAAATATTATTTCGCAAAATGATATAGATGCATATGAACAATTTTATAAAGCACAAGCAGGTGTCGCTATTTATAAAGCATTTAGAACTTATACAAGCGGAATAAAGAATTTTATTGAAAATGGTGCTAATTATACGCTTATGAATGAATTGCTTGGATCAATAAAAGAAAATATGGATGATGAGTATTCAAAATATATAACAGCTCTTGATGCAGCTGGAATAACAAATAGTACTGATATTTTAGCAACAAGTGCCAAAATGTATAATGCATTTACTGGTGCTTTAGATAATGGAAAAACAAACGAAGAAGAAATAATAGATTATATGAACAGCCAATTGGAACCTGGATTACAAGGGATGATTTCTAGTACGTATTTCGGATTTGTGAAAAATATATTAGATAAATTAAGTGGTTCAGGAGCAGCAACTGGATTATTTTCTTCAGTTTTATCTGGAGTTGTTTACTATTTTGATACACTTGCAAATGTAATACCTACTTTGTCGCTTGCAGGCTTGTATTATTCTTATCAAATGAGGAAAGCAGAAAGATTAGGTATTTACTATGGTTTAAAACCAAGACCATAAAAGTTAAACGATTTAAAACTTAACATCTAAACTAAATATGTAGAAAGGCCTATAGCAATGACTATAGGTCTTTTTTTGAAGGAAGGTGGATATTATGAAGGAAGTAATAATTATTATTGTTTCAATGCAAATTGGTGCACTAATAGGTGTTTTCACAATGTGCTTTTTATAAATTAATAAAGGAAATAGTAAATTTGATAATAAGTAAACAGAAGTCTAAACTGTATATGAAATAAATAACAATTAATAAAAGGAGATGAAGAAAGTATGAAAAAAGGAATATTATAGTTTTAGCGTTATCTACACTGTTGGTTGTTTGTAATGCACTACCAATGAATAGCCATGTAGAAAATAAAAAATCAGCAGTTATTTCACAAAAAGAGGTATCAAAAAAGAAAACAAAGAAAAAAGGATGTAATCCAAAGATGAAACCAATGAAAGTGATGAAATTGTAAATGATACAACCAAACAAGAAATAGAAGAAAATACGATTCAGGAAGATCAAGAATCTGTAAAAAATGATGTGCAAACTCAAGAGAAAACGAGTAATCAAAATACTAATGAAAATAAAACACAAAAGAAGGTTGAAACAAAACAAACACCAGTACAGCCTGTTGAAAGCAATCAGTCTTCTGTAACACCAAGTCAGCCAGCATCAAGTGGAAATACTACTAATGTACAACAACCTCAAAAGGAAGAACAAACAAAAATTTTAAGAGTGACATATTGGGTTAAATGTGATTGTGGAAAAGAACTGAACACATTCAATAAGATTATAAAGAATTATGAGTCTTATTATAGTAGCAATGATTATTCAGTTAAAACTTTGATTAATCAATTATTAGATGAAGGACATTGTGCTGGAAATGAAGAAGTATGTGGAGCTTCTCATTATCGATATGGTACAAATGAAAATTGGATAAAAAGTTAAGTGAAATTTTACGAAGTATATTGCGTTGAATATAACATAAAATAATAGTATAATGATTTTAATAAAAGGAGGAGAGAATATGCCAAATATAAAACCTATCTCTGATTTAAGAAATTATAGTGCAGTACTTGAAGATGTTACTGTTGGTTCTCCTGTTTATTTAACAAAAAATGGACATGGTTGTTATACTATTATGGATATAAATGAACAAGAAGAAATGTCAAGAAAAGCGAGGAAGTATGACAAGATGGTAGCAGAACTAGAAGTAATGAAAATGTTAAATGAAGGCTTAGCTTCAGCAAATGAAGAAGGCTGGATTGATGAAGATTCAATGAGATCACATTTTAAGGAAAGATTTGAAAATGAATAAGATACACTATTCACCAAAGTCACAACGAGATCTTGATGAAATTTATGATTATATTAAATATAAATTATGTAGTCCAATAGCTGCAAAGAATACAGTATCAGGAATTTTAGATAAGATAGAAAATCTAAAGAGTCATTCAGATATTGGAAATATATGGTATCTTGAAAATGATGTAAACAGTGGATACAGATATGTTCATTATAAAAACTATGTTGTCTTTTACATGGTAAAGAATGATGATGTCTATATCGTAAGAATACTTCATAGACTTCAAAATTATGTAAGTCAATTATTTTTGTAGAAATTAGATTGATAAGTAAATCATTATCAAATTATGTAGAAACATGATAGAATTAAATACGGATAAAGAATAAGTAAATAGTTTATCATAGATAATTACTGAAAATTCAAAATATTACCAACAAATTTTTATAAAAATCTCTCATTCTTTATCCATTTAATATTATAAGCAGGCAGGTCGATATGATCTGTCTTTTTTTGTTGGAGGAATATATGTATTTAAACAAATGGGTATTCAAGCCATAGGACAATCGAAAGATTGTCCTTTTTACATTTAATAAACAAAAGAAGTAGGGCAATGTTTAAAACTTGCATTGCAAACAATAAATAACAGGAGAAAAAGTAAAATGAAAAATAAACTTTCTAAACTATATAAGATTTTTTTAGCAATAGGAATGGTATTTTCAATGTGTTTCAATACGCTTGGAATGAGTGTCGTAAATGCTTATGATCCATCCGTTCCTAAAGAATTTACAAGAGTGAAAAATATCAAGTATCCAGAGTGGTGGGGCAGAAAGATTCCATCCATTGCTTCATGGTCAACGTATTCATGTAAATACGATGGCAAATGGGCTTTCTGTTTGGAAGCAGAAAAGAAGACACCTGCAAGCGGTAAATATCCTGCACAGGTCATTGAAAATAATGAAAACGTAAGAAAGTTACTTTACTATGGTTTTGGAGGTCCAGCAGCCTATGGTGAATTTGCTGCGGATGCTGATCTAAAGACAGCTATCTGTCCAGATGACCCTCTTACAAATGATGATATCAAATATCTTTTGACACATATCTTTTTAAGTGGCGCTTATTCAGGACAATGGAAAGGTTTTGATGAAAACTTGTTCAACCAAACATTCGGAAGTAATTATGGTACAAATATCATGAACATCTATCGTCGAATCATTTCATTACCTGATCCAGGTAATGGTGTTTCTTGGGAAGGCAACAAATCAGGAAACAGAGCATTGTTTAAAGCAAGCTATGATAAGACAAATAAGCAACAAGTTACAAATACTGTGAAGTTAATGGTGCTTCATCTGCTGAAGTGAATATCCCGTTGGCTTCAAAATGTGACAATTCACATTGCTGGAACTTCTGCAACACAAACAGGTGGTACTGCAAAAGTTTATGGCGGACAAAGCTTTTATTTTACAGCGCCATGTCAAAATTCACCATCAAATTTTGTGAGTGATAATGTATGCGGAAGCGGATGTGAACGATTTACAGCATTAGCTATTCATGATGGAGGTGCAGGAACTCAAGCACAAGGAACTTGGAATATGGATCCTGATGATACACGTCTATATTTAAATATTGAATGGCTTGATTTTGGTTCTTTGGAATTAACTAAAAAGAATACAAATCAAGATCTCATTGATGGTGCAAAATTCAATATCAAATCTGTTTCATATGACGGTTATAATGAAAATACCCTTGTAAAAAATGGAAAAATCAAAGTGAATGATCTATTGGTTGGAACTTATGAAGTCAAGGAAACAGAAGCACCTCATGGATATCTTTTAAATACAGATACTTTTACAGTTAAAGTAGAAAAAGATAAGACAACAGTATTGAGTGTTACAGATGATGAACCTAAAGGAAATATTGATTTCCAAAAAGAAATCGATACTTCTAAAACGAATGGTCTAAAAGGTGATGCTACTGCTGAAGGTGTTACTTTTGAATTACACGCAAGTGAAAAGATTACAAATCAGGCTGGAACAAAAACTTACTATGAAAAAGGTGCATTGGTATCAAGCAAGAAAACAGATGCCAATGGAAAGATTGCTTGGAGTGAATTGCCATTAGGAAAATATTACATTCAAGAATCAAAGACAAATGATTCATTGGTCTTCAATAATGCAAAGATCAGTGTATCAATTGATTATGAAGGACAAACAGTTTCAAAAGTATCAAGAAGTGCAAAAGGTACTAACAGAGTGAATATGCAAAAGATCCAAGTTTTCAAGTCAGGAGAAAAAGACAGTATTTCAGGTCTTGTTAAAGGATTACAAGGAGCAGAGTTCACGTTCAAATTGCACAGTGAAGTTAATCATGTCGGATGGGATAACGCTACAACTTATGCAGTTATCACAACTGATTCAAATGGTAAAGCAAATACACCATATCTTCCTTACGGGGAAATATATCGTCAAAAGAAACAAAAGACACCTAAAGATTATATTACAGCACCAGATTTCACAATTTCAGTAACAGATGATTACAGTGAATATAAAGATGTTGAACAGGTAAAACGTGTCAATGTGAATAACCGACCATTTACGTCACAACTTAAAATTATCAAATTAGATGCTGAATCAGGAAAGAAAGTCACATTAATGGTGCATCATTTAAAATCAAAGATTCAAAAGGAAACTATGTTGTACAAAAAGTTGGCGGTAAAAAATATGACACATTTACAACTAATTCTAAAAACGTTGTTACAGTAAAGGATGCTGAAGAAGGAACAGTAACACTTCCTTTACAGTTAGACGCGGGAGATTATTCTATCGAAGAAGTAGAAACACCTAAAGGCTTCTTGCAACTAGAACAATCTGTAAAATTTACAATTACAAATACAAGAGATTATGACAAAGATGAGGATGAAGATCCAATTCTAACTGTCAAAGTTAAAAATGCACAGCCAAAAGGAAAAATTATTTTAACAAAGACAGACAAGGCTACAAATGAAGTACTAGCTGATGTTGAATATGAATTAACTGCCAAAGAAAATATCTACAGTGCAGTAGATGGTAGTTTACGCTATGCAAAAGGAGCTACTGTTGCTAAAGGAAAAACAGATGGCAATGGAAAACTTGTCATTGATTCGTTATTCATGGGCAAATATGAATTAAAGGAAACTTTAACAAATGAAGGATATGTGCTTTCAGAAAAAGTACATCAGATCAATCTTGAACAAAAAGATCTAACAACTAAAGAATATGTCATTACAAAGAATGTAACGAACATTGCACCTCATGGTGAAATCCATGTACAAAAAAGAGACAGAGATACATTAGAAGATCTTTCAGGTGTTACTTTCCAATTAATAGCAAAAGAAGACATCTATTCACTAGATGGAAGAAATACACTTCTTTATAAAAAAGATGAAGCTGTTTCAATGGATATTTCAGAAAACGGATATTATGTGACTAATGAATTAGGTGAAATTCATATTTCAGGACTACCACTTGGAAAATATGAATTGAAAGAAGTACAAGAATTAGAAGGATATGTTAAAAACAATAAGTCTATGACATTGACTTAAGCTATGATCACACAGATAAGATCATCTATCAAAAGAACTTGACGTTCTTAATAAAAAGACAGCAACTGAAATTTCAAAAGTAGATGCAACTAATGAAAAGGAACTTGAAGGTGCAAAACTTTCATTAAGAGATGAAGATGGAAATCTTGTAGAAGAATGGACATCAACAAAAGATGTTCACATTATCAGAGGTCTTGTATCAGGTAAAAAATATATCTTGCATGAAGATCTTGCACCATTAGGATATGCAACAGCAAGAGATGTAACATTTACAGTAAATGAAGATAGAAGTGTGACTAAAGTTAAAATGAAAGATGAAATCACAAAGGTAGATATTTCAAAAGTAGACGCAACAACTGGAAAAGAAATCGAAGGAGCTAAGCTTACATTAAAAGACAAGGAAACAGGTGAAGTAGTTGAATCATGGACTTCTGGAAAAGAACCACACCGAATCGAAGGATTAACTGTTTCAAAAACTTATGTTCTTCATGAAGATTTAGCACCTGCAGGTTACAATGTTGCAAGTGATGTTGAATTTACAATCTCTGATACAGGAGAAGTTCAAAAAGTGGTCATGAAAGATGAAGCAAAACCTGTTGTTGTAAAAACAGGTGATGATAGTAATATCAGTTTCTATGTTGCAATGGGAATGTTTG
>ENA-OQIO01001211-OQIO01001211.1-human-gut-metagenome-genome-assembly--contig:-NODE-1211-length-12910-cov-2.600641_pt1 | contig 12910 bp, 16 predicted proteins | sample MGYA00242573_ERZ504737 | MGnify/ENA primary metagenome ERZ504737 (study PRJEB26092, sample SAMD00036203) | human gut metagenome | host: Homo sapiens | study: EMG produced TPA metagenomics assembly of... | reverse complement strand
AGATGGTAAGCCTGTTGCGGCTCCGGTCACTCCCGCCAAGCCTGACGAAGTGAAAAAGTCTGCTAAACCTGCTAAGGACGATAAGGCAGCCAAGGATAGCGAGTCCGCTGATGCTCCCGTTGCTCCCGTCAAGCCTACCGAGGTTAAAAAGCCCGATGAACCGGCCAAGGCGGCGGTGACGCAGAAATCGCCGGAACAGCCGAAGGATGCTGCTACGGCTACCCGTACCGCAGATGGGCCGAAAGGCTCTGCTGTGACCAAGGTGTTTGAGGATCGGCTGGATGCCCCCTCCGAAGCCGATTTTTTCAAGCTGCCTATCCCCAATGAGGGAGAAATTTACAGTATGGCCGTTCATCCGGCATATCTGAAGGACTTTCTGGATCATCCCTTTACTGTGAACCGTGAGACGCAGGACTATAAAGACTTATTTGAGTCCATCAAGAATTACGGTATCCGTGAACCCGTCCTCTGCCGCCCCGGCCGCAACGGCGGCCTTGAAATTATTTCCGGCCATCGCCGCCATGACATCGGCGCACAGCTGAATTATCCCATCCCTGTTTTAATCGAGCGTGTGGACGAGGATGACGCGCAAATCCAGTGCGTAGATGGCAACCTCCACCGCAAGGACATTCCCATCTCTGAATTGGCCCGCGCCGCACAGATGAAAATGGACGCTTTGAAACGCAAGGCTGGCCGCCGTTCTAAGGCGGACATTCTGGCAGGCAAAGCGCCGATGAAGCGCAGCGATGAGCAGGTCGGTGAAGATTTGGGCATGAGCCGTGCCAGTGTGCAGCGTTTGATGCGCGTCAATCAGTTGGAGGAGCCGTTGAAAAAGATGGTAGACAAGAAGGAACTTCCGCTGGACACCGCCGAGCAAATTTCCCACATGAAGCCTGCCGAGCAGAAAACCCTTGTTGACGCTATCGAGAAAGAGGGCGGTAAAGTCCCCTCTAAGACCGAGGCGACCAAACTCAAGGAGGAAAGCCGTGCCGGTACGCTCACTCCGCAGAAAATTGAGAGATCGGTGGCGCCTACCAAACGAGAGGTCAATCCTCCGTTGAAGGTCACTTTTCAGGATGACGAACTCCGCCCCTATTTCCCGGACGAGGGGACTACGGTTGCCACGGTCAAGCGCACCATGTTTGAAGCGCTGGATCTCCGCAAGCGCGCCATTGAGCGGCAGAAGGCCAGAGATGCAGAAAAGAGCGGTACGGCTAAAAAGCTCCTGCCCCGGCAAGGTGAGCAGGAATGGAAGAAAAACGAGTTTGTCAGGGCTATGCGTGATCGAATGTCTTAGGGTGGGCGAGGTCGAGATCGTCCTCGCCCATAATCCCAAAGCCGTGTCCCCCTATGTGACATGGAAAGCCTACGCACATTCCGGCTTTCAAGACTTCAATTTCGGAAACTATTTTAGCAATAAACATGCCGCCAGAGCAGATATGATTGCCAGAGCCAGAGAAGCGGCCCGCGATTTACCGCCCGGCCATCGTGATAAAGAAAAATCTTCCCGCCATCGGAAAAAATCTGACTGGGAGCGCTGACGCCCAAAATGGCGTTTTTTCGTCTCAAAATGAGACGCATTTCGACAGGAGGTGGTGATAGATAGACTATCAGGAGCGAATGGAAAAGGTGCAGAAACTCACTGACCAGCTGGAAACAGGCATCACAGAATTGTTCAACAGTGAGCGGTATGCCGCATATCTCAGTACAATGGCTAAATTCCACCGTTACAGCTTCGGCAATATTCTTTTGATTTTGTTACAGTGTCCCGGTGCTTCTCAGGTAGCCGGATATGGTGACTGGAAAAAGAATTTTGGCCGACAGGTCAAGCGGGGCGAGCATGGCATCACCATCCTCGCCCCCTGCCCTTATCGCAGGCAAGAAGAAGTGGAGGAAACTGCCCCGGACGGTTCTTCCAGCAAATCAGTCCAGTGGGTGCAGCGCATGAGTTTTCGGACAGTTACCGTGTTCGACATAAGCCAGACAGAGGGGAAACCGCTGCCGGAAATTGCCAAAAAGCTGAACCGGCGATGTAGCGCAATTCGAGAGTATAGTGGCCGCGATCCGCAGCATTTCTCCTTATCCCATCTACATTGAGCATTTCCCCAGCGATGCCTATGGCTGCTGCAATTTTGCGGAACAACGCATTTTTGTTCAGCCCGACATGAGCCAAGCACAAACCATCAAAACTATGATCCATGAGGTCAGCCACGCTAAACTCCATGCACCGATAGAGGACGGTGACGGTGAAACACCACCACAGCGCAAGCGGCGCTCTGTCCGGGAAATGGAGGCTGAAAGCGTGGCCTATGTAGTCTGTCAGCACTTCGGTATTGATACCGCTGATTACTCTTTCGGCTATGTGGCCGGATGGAGCCACGGAAAGGATCTATCGCAGCTGAAAGCGTCATTAGACTGATCCGTAATACCGCCGCAGAACTGATCGACGGTATCGACCCACCGAAAGAACTGCCCCCACCTACACAGAAAAAACAGCGAACAAAAAGGAGAAATGCCTATGAGCGCAGTTGACGCCCGGAAAGAACACTATGAGGCCGTGGAGATTTTAGGCATCCCCGGCCTTTTCACTACTCTCCGAATAGACCGAGCCACTATCCCCAAAGGCGTGTATGCCTATGATATGCAGACCAGTGAACAGGATTGGAGCCAGCCCTGTCTGCTTGCCCGGCATATCACGGTGGAGCATTTCGGTACTGTTCTGACAGCAAGCCCTGTTCCCATCCCGTCCAATGGTTATCTTGATTTGTCTCCCGGCGATTTTGAAAGTCAGTCCTGCGCCGAGCGTATGACGCTGGCTGATTTTGAAGCCAATGGCTATCCCCGGTCAAACGACCGCCCAAGCGAAAGCCGTTCCACAAGATAACTCCCCGCCGCTCCGCACCGACTCGATGAGGGACGCTATGAAAAAAGAAATCAGTTTGATTGCGTTTCTGGATGAAGTGGTATCCCGGAATAAGCAGCATTACAAGAAAGACTTTGAACTGGACGCTCAGAAGCTGCGTGACGCGCTGAACAGCCCCTATATGGATGAACGGGTATTCTACTTCATGTCTCGCCCTAACGGGACATGGTGTGTGCTGGAACGGGATGCCTTTCTCCGGGACAGCGACGGGTATAAGATTTGGACGCACTATGCGGATATGCCTGATGGTATCGAAGCCTATCGCGTCACTATCAGCGGGCGGCGTGGCACGGCCCTATGGGTCATGTTGTGAAGCTGAATTACCGGGAACAGGTACAGCGGGTCATAAAAGCCGCTATCCCTTTTGAGGATGTGGAGCTTACTTTTTACTCCGGGGAAAAGTTTCGTATGCCGATGGAGCAGTACAGAAAGCAGAGGGAAGAAATTTTCTTTGAGTATGGAGCCATTCAGAATTTTCGTTGCTGTCCCCAAAATGAGGCGGAATTGTACCGCATTATTTCAATGGAGCATCGCTTACAAAAGGGTTGGCAGCCCAAAACAAAAAAGAGGCCGGATGCTCCGGCCAGATAGGAGGTGTTGAGTCCATGCCCGAAAAGGACAGCTTTTATTATTTGAACGCATATCAGGACGGTATTACGCCCGGCCAGAAAATGACGATCCAGCATAACATTTCATTCAACGATTGGCGGGCCGGCCTCATATCGCCCCGCTGGTCACGCTGACGAGCGCGGAAGTCACACAGCGCAAGGAGGCCAGCATTACGCTGGAAAAGGAACTGTACGCCCAGCTGAAAAAACTTGCGGCGGCGTGGGATGAACAGGCCGCACAGACGATGCTGCTGGAGCGGGCGCTGGAATATCTGCATACGCCAGAGGTCGAGCATACCTCCAATGAGTGGAAACAGGACAAAAACGGGATATGGAGATCAGCAACCGTACCTATAAAATGCGGTATAAAATTTCCTATGAAAGGCCGCCGATGTTTACCTCGTCAGCTGGGGCATCATCTACAACGCCCCCAAGCAGCCAGACAGCAACTATCGGAATTATTGGGGAGATAGTATCTATGTCGCGCGGCAGGACAAGAAAAAATACCCCAGTATGGAGGCCGCACAGCATTATATCCAAGGCCGGTTTGACCTATATTGTCACTTGTTCCGAGAAATCTCCCCGCCAGTCCCCAATGAGTGCAGACGGATGTTCAGCATCAACGGCTATTTGGCGGCCGGGTACACGCTGGCTCCACCGGACAAGGAAGAACCCAACAAGAAGGCCGTTGATGACCTGCTGGCCTGTCTGGACGATGCGGATGCCGCAGTATCCCCAGCGGAGAAGCCGAAAGCACATATTTCTGAAAAGAAAGCTGAACGCAAAAAGTCCGTTCCAGTGAGATAGGCGGTGTGTCATGGGATACAGCCGTTTAGAGCCGGGGCGGGAGTTGGAAGTCCGCGAGTATATCAGTTTTCAACGCGGCCGCGATGGTTTTTATGAATTGACCGAGTGCGGCGTGGATGAATTGCTGGAACGCAAAGCCGAGAGTATTGTCCGTGAAAAAGAACTATGTCAGCGTATTGATGCCGCAGTGGAAGCATGGTCAAAACAGGCCCAGCAGACCCAGCAGTATATGAAGGCGCTGGAATATGTCAAAATGCCACCTGCGCCTCATACTTCAAACCGATGGACGGTCAGTGAATATGGCAACCATGAAATGAGCAATATGGTGTACCGCTTTTCATGGCGCGAATATGAACGCACTGAATGGGATAGGACGCTGAAAAAATCTGTTCCGAAATCATGGGAACTCACATGGTCGGTCACATTCAACACGCCGCATAACCCGGACTATTCCGGGGATGGCTGGAAGATAGCCGGTCAGGACAGAAAGGTTTTTCGGGATAGAGCGTCCATGGAGAAATATCTACAAGGCCGTATCGCGGCCTACGCTGACCTGTTTGTTGAGATATGCCCGCCGATCCCGGCAGAGCATAAAAGCCGCTTTTCCATCAACGGTCAGTTGATGCGGGGCTACACGGTAAAAATTAAAGAGCCAGAACGCCCGGATCAAGGTCAAGTGGATGCCTTGCTGGACTGTTTGGACGATGCGGATATGCCGGAGGTTCCTACTCTCGTTCCTAAGAAACAGCATCCTCAAAATGAAAAACACACAATCAAAAAGAAACATTCCCCGACACGGTAGACAGCGGCGCTTTGCGTCGCTGTCCCAGCCAGCATGGAATTTTGACATCAAAATTCCGCTGGTTAGGGGCGTGCCCCTAAGACCCCCGTGCTGCCTGTCGAAATGCGTCTCGAATTGAGACGCATTATTTTTTATCAGAAAGGAGACAGCCATGCGAGAAACCGCAAAGACTATGACGCTCCGCTTGAACGCTGCGGAGTATGCCCACCTGTGCCAGCAGGCGGAAGTGACAGGTCTAAAGAAGGAACCGCTGGTGCGGCAGCTTATCATGGGCGTGAACCTCCGCCCCCGCCCCCCTGACGCTTATGCCGACCTGCTTCGGGCGCTGTCCGCCATCGGGAACAACATCAACCAGTTAGCCCATCAGGCCAACACAAGGGGCGTGGCCACCGGAGATGAATCACGGAGGCCCTGCGGCTGGTGCGGCAGGCCACGCGGCTTGTGAGGGAACGGCTCTGAATGGCATATACGAAAATCATTGTTATTCATAACCGGCTGGACAGATGCTTGAATTATACGCAGGACGAGGAAAAGACCTCGTTGGAAACGGTGCTGGACTATGCCATGAACCGGGATAAGACCGAGCAGGGCTGCTTTGAAACCGCTCTAAACTGTGACCGGGAAACTGCCTATGCGGACATGATGGACACCAAGCGCCGCTGGGGCAAGACCAGCCGTAAGCGCAAGGGCTATCATGTGATCCAGTCCTTTGCCCCCGGCGAAGTCACGCCGGAACAGGCCCACGCCATCGGCGTCGAACTGGCGCAGCTGCTTTTGGCGGATAAATACGAAGTAGTGGTGTCCACGCATTTGAACAAGGCGCACCTACATTCACATATCGTATTCAACAGCGTGTCCTTTGTGGATGGTGCCATGTACCGTGACCGTATCGCAGATTTGCTGGGCGGCTCCGGGGTAGGTATCCGGGGCACATCGGATGCAATTTGTCTGGCGCATGGCCTGTCCATCATCGAACCCAGTGAGCCATCCGTCAGCCGTGCCGAGTGGGAGGCGGAAAAGGTCGGGAAGCCCAATTTCCGCGGACTGGCCCGTGCGGACATAGATACCGCCATCGCCAACGCTACACCATGCGTTCCTTTTGGGGCGAGTTGGTGAAAATGGGCTATCAGGTCAAGCGGTATCCCCAAGTGACCCATGCGGCGGTCAAGCCGCCGGGCGGCGCACGCTTTCTCCGGCTGGACAAGCTGGGGGCTGGGTACAGCGAGGCGGAGATATTCTCCCGCCTTACGGAGAACCGCACCGGCACAGCCCCGCCGATCAGCGGCCATGCCCCCATCCTGCCGCGGTGGTATTTCCCCTATGGGCGGCGTTACCGAGTGAAGGGCAATTTGCCATTAAAGGCAGGCCGCGCATGGGGCTTCCGGCTTCTATATCTGAAATACCTTTATCTGCTGAGAAAGCCGCCGTCCCGGCACAAGGCAGCAGTCTCGCGGGCGGAGGTCATCAGGTTTGACCGCTACCAAGAGCAGTTCTTTTATCTTCACAAAAACCGCATTGACAGCGCGGAGCAGCTGACTATGCAGCAGGAGGCGCTGCAAGCGAGATTGACGCCCTGACAGACCGCCGGGCCGATCTGTACCGCCTGCGCCGAAAAGCTTCGGACGATACGGCCTGTTCCGAGGAGAGCGGCACGATCACCGCACGGCTGCGGGTACTGCGCCGGGAGCTGAAGCTGTGCGCCTGCATTGAAGATGATATTCCAACGGTGCGGGCGCAGATGGAAATTTCAAAGGAAAGGAGCGACCATGAAAAAGCTGATAAAAGCAGACCTGAGCAAAGTGTTGGAGATGACCGCAGCGTACCAACCCATTGACCGTGACAGCCTAAAGGCAGAACTGGAGATTTTGGAGCAGAGCCGGTATAACGATTATCTCTTTCTGGCCCGGAAAGACCGCTTTCGGTTGATGGCCCTGTCCGAGGTCTACATCGTTGGCAGTGACGCCAATAGGTTTCTCGCTCTATTTGAGGTACAGACCTGCTGGCCGATTCTGGCAATGCTGCTTCATGTGGAGTATATGGAAAGCGGCATCCACCGTGGGAGCGTGATTTTGATGGACTATCCTGAACTCGTCCGGGATGTGGCTCTTTTTGACCGACTCCCCGATACTCAGCGGGAGGGGCACATCAAGCAGCTGATAACCGCTGTGTACGGTATGCCCCGCAGTGTATGATGGTGGATCTGATCGAATATTTGAAAACCGGGAGGTGAAAGTAAATGGACGCAAGTGGAGAAGTGGCCGACCTGATGGTAAAGGAAAGCATCCAGCTGACGGAGGCCAGTATCAAGATGTTGGCGGCAGGCTGTAAAAACCTGACCGCCTTTTTGTATGCCTTAGCAAAGGACAACAAAAAGCTGGTAGGTAAAACCAGTATGAAGCGCCTGCTGCGGGAGGGTAAGGAACTGAAAACCTTTTGTATCAAGCTGAGGATCTGAACGATTTCCGCAAGTATGCCAGACCCAACATCCTTTTTGCCGCAATCCGGGATACAAAAGAGGATGACGGTGTGGTGGCGCTCGTCACCAACACGGACTTTGTATCCCCGGTCAACCTGTTCATGCAGCGCCGGGGCTATCCCGCCCCCACGCAGACGCAGGAGGACGATACCGCAAAAAAAGACACGCCCCGCACTCAACAAGGGAACTCCTCACCAGAGCGCGGGAATGGCTCGACACCATCGAGGATGAGCCAGACGATGAGGACTACTGACACGGCTGAAAAAATCAACGATATTCCCACGGTAAAAGGCCGATTGGCTGTGTTGCAGAAAACCGCTGCGGGGATGCGGGGCGGTCAGGCAAAGCAGCGTTCCCAGCCCACGCAGCAAAAATCAAGATAACAGGAGGAATTTTTAGTATGGCAAATCTGGAGCAGATCGTGAGCCGTAAGGCCGAAAACGATACGAAGTGGAAAGAAGCCCAGCAGGCCGAGAGGGAAAACACCACGGCCATGCAGGATGCCGGTATTACGGAGATCACCAGCAATCCCGAAGCCTATGCCCGCTATTTGGAGATGCAGGGGGACAATCCCTCTTACAGTGCCGGCAATATCGCGCTGGTGATGTTCGGCAACCCGGAGGCCACCGTGTTCGGAACCCGTGACCGCTGGAAAACGCTGAACCGTTCCGTTATGGACAGCGAGAAGAACAACGGCGTGAAAATTTTTGCCCGCTCTCCTATGGGGCGCGGCTATACGCTGGCGGATGCCTATGACATCAAGCAGACGCAGGGGCGGGATATTTCCCGAATCATCTTGCAGAATGACAGTAAGGAAATGGAGGCGGCGTTGACCACCGTTCTGAATTATGCCGTTGTGCCGGTGGTCATTGACAAGGAGCTTCCCGCGCCCGCCTTTTATGATTCGGCCAATCTGGAACTGGCAATCAACCCGGACTACCCCGACAACGAAGCCTTTGCGGCGATCACCGCCGAGGTGGCTCACAGCCGTTTCCATGCCAAAGGCGCCAATGCCAGCTATGACCGCGGCGAGTGCGAGTTGGACGCGCAGAGCATTTCCTATATCCTCTGCCGCAGATACGGAATTGAACGGCCTATGCCGGATATGTCGAACCTCGCTGCGCTCTATGAGGGCTGGGAACCGCAAGAGTGCCGACAGGCCCTCGATAATATTCAGGATACCAGCAAGCAGTTTGGACGCTCTATTGAGAAAAATCTGGAGATGGGCAAACAGCGCAGCCGTGCCCCGGTACATCGTCCTACTCGGTAAAGTCCTGACAACAGGGGGTGTCTCCCCTTTGGGGAGTATGAGCCACCGCCCACCCCTGTCAAGGCCGCACGATGCTGGCGCAATCATGCGCGGAGTCAGCCAGTGCGCGCACTGGCTGAGCCTTGACCGGGCTGTTCGCTGGCTCATTGGGTAATCAAGGGGAGGACACCCCAAAAGCCGCTGACAGCGGCTTTTGCCATATTGGGAGCGCGGCGCGTCCAACGCAGTGCCAGCGAACCCATCAGCTGCCCCGCCGTGAGCCATCGGCGGGCGCTTTTCAAAATGTGTCTCAATTCGAGACGCATTTCTACATTATATAAATATGGAGGAACCACTATGAAACGCACAGTATCGTTGTGCATCACCGTGTTGCTCTCCTGCCTGTTGACCTGTCCGGCCTTAGCAGCGGATGCACTGCTCCTGACGCCAACGCTTTATCCCGCAGAGGTCAACGAGTACGCCAGTGGAGAAGAAATGCGGCTGGAGCGCACCTATCTTCTGTCTCCCACAGATGACCCGGCCAGCATCCCCATCGGAGATTTTGAACGGGAGGGCTGGCACTACACACTGCTGGATGTGACCCGGCAGGAGAACCCCAAGAGCGATGCGAAGGACTATGCAGAAACCTACACGCTGAACACGGACACAAAGGACATGGAGGCGATCATGCCCCAGTTGGCCGCAGAGCGCACCGTTACCACAGAGGATGGTTACACTGGGACTCTGGTGCTGGATACCTCCAGCATCAAGGTAGAAGCCGCAGGCTATAACACTTCCACCAAGACTGTAACGGCGGTAAGAAGTTACCCGAACCTGTCTGACGCAGATGTATCCTTTGTCCCCAAGAGCATTACGGACAATGGCCGCACGATGGAATTGGCAGATGTGCAGTGGCAGGAGTCGGACGGTTTTTATCATGCCTCGGCTACCTACACAGGAAAGGTATCCAGCAAGTATGCTACTGGCTATATCGTCACGGTGGATTATTCCGGCGAGGTAGTTCGTACCACGATGGACGATACCATTTACACCGCAATTTTCAGTGGGACGCCTATCCAGCCGGAACGCAGCGCTATCGACTGGCGCTATCTGCTGATCCTGCCCGCTGGTGCCGGTGTGGCTGGCCTCGGTGTGCTGGGGCATAACTGGCTGAAAAAGCGTAAAAACGAAAAGAAATGGGAGGAGTACACAAAATGAAATGGAAAACCTTGTGCCTGTCGGCGGCATTGACCGCTGTACTGGCCGCCGCACCCGCCTATGCGCTGGGACTACACGGTGGACGCCCCGGAGGACTATCTCTTTGGCAGGCCGACCAGCATGGAAACGGTCACGGAGTACGGCGCGGACAATGTTGACCGCAGCAAGAACACGGCGCTGATCCCGCCCACCTTTGGCAGTCCCACCAGTTACCTGCCCAATACGGGTGAACCCCTGACGCCCAACCTGATCCCCGGTGCCCTCGGCGGCGGCTGGTCAGCTCTGTCGGCTCTGTTGGCAGTGTGTCCTATCCCACAGTGGATAGTGGCAGCAGCTGGAGCAGCACGGCATACACTCCGGTTTCCTCTGACCTCTATTACAGCAACGGCAGTTTGGGAACACTGAAAATTCCGTCTATTGGTCTGCTCGTCAAGGTCTATGAAGGTACGGACAGCACCGCACTGAAAAAAGGTGCCGGGCATTTCAATGACACCAGCATTTGGAATGGAAATGTGTGTATCGCCGGACACAACCGCGGCATAAACAATCATTTTGGACAGATCCACACGCTGACTGTGGGCGATACCATCACCTACACAACAAAGCTGGGAACGCGCAGCTACACCGTTGCCAGCGTGTCTAAGGTGCTGGAGACGGACACCGGCGGCACAATGGCCAGCAGTGCCAACCGTCTGACCCTTTATACCTGTGTCAGAAATCAGTCGGCGTATCGCTGGATGGTCTGTGCTGTGGAGCGCTAAAAACTGAATAGCGGCAGTCAAAATGCGGCTCAATTTGAGACACATTTCGACTGCCTTTTCTCTTGCGGTTTTCGTAAGTAATACATCTGATTTTCAAGCAGAAGGAGGTGATGCGAGAACCGCATAGGGCCTCTTTCTGCCCATTTTGAAGGAGGCACTATGAAAAAACGATTGAGTTCCATGCTTCTTGTGTTGGTGATGATGCTGGGGATGCTCCCGGTCACGGCGCTTGCCGCCAGCAGCGAAGCGGAGGCTTTGGGCGAAGTTAGCATCTACAACGGCGGGCAAAAGCTGTCCTATCTTTCCATCAACGGTAGAGTGAGGGAACTGATCTACACCTATTTTAATTATATGGGTGAAAACGGAAAAACAAAGGAAATTCCCGCATATTGTGTGAACCCTAACACCAAGGGCGTGCCGCAGACTGTGGCATCCGGCCAGAGTATCAAATATCTTGCTGAGGAAAAAGGAAATGACCCAAAGGTTATGGGTATTATCGCTAATGGCTACCCTACCCGCGGCCTCGCGGAATTGAAACTGGAAAATAAATACCATGCGTACTACGCTACTAAAATGGCCTTGTGGTGTTATTTGCTGCCGAATTGGAACATCAACAATCTGAAGGTCAATCCTAACCTGACCGGCACGGAGTTTCAGCGGGCACAGGCCATTTTGACCGCTGCAAGGATATTTATGTGCGCGGTACGGCGTGGAGCAAGGTCTACTCGCCTCGCGTTACCGCTACGCCTGACCGTGATGCCGCCTATGCCACCACGGTCAACGGCCAGCAGTATAAGCAGCAGGTGTTCACAATTCACTCAGATACATGGGTATGCAATTACGCTGTTCGTGTGGCGTTCACTGACCCGTCCTCCATTCCCGCAGGAACGCGCATCGTTGACATGGACAACAACGATATTACCACCATTACTACCTCCAGCACCGGCGATGGTTATGCTGGTAAATTCAAGGTTTTGTACCCGGCCTCTGCTGTGGCAGGCAAGACCGGCAGCGTCCAGCTTTCTTTCGTAACCGAGGTCTACAAATACGCAGTATTTTACGCCACCTGTGCCGAAGTCGGCAAGTACGGTCAGCTGCAAAACTATATGTGCGATACCGACCCTACTACCACGATGAAACTGTCCACTTACAGCAATTACAGCGATGGCGGTGAGGTAGAGCCGCCCGACACTGGCCTGAAAATCACCAAGCTGGAGAAAGGAACGGACACACCTCTCAGCGGAGCTGTTTTTGAAGTAGTCGATCCTGATGGAGCCACCGTTGGCACATTTGCCACTGGGGCGGATGGTACGGTGACTATTCCCTTGACACTGGCTGGAAATTACACCGTGTATGAGCGTGTTGCGCCTTTGGATCACCTGCTCAGTGATAACCCCGCGCAGAATATCAAGGCGGAGTACGGCAAGATGGCGGAGCTGACCTACTGGAACGAGCCATACGGGACACTCCGCATTGAAAAACTGTCCGACACCGGTGCTCACCTGCCCGGTGCTATGGTGCAGATCAAGCACATTGAGAGCGGCGTGACCTATACCGCAGAAACCAATTTTGCGGGCTATGCCATCTTTGACAACATCAGACCCGGTGCGTATGAAATCAAAGAGATCACTGCCCCCTCCGGCTGGCTGAAGGATGATGCGACCTACACGGCTACCGTGTCCACGGGCGAAATGACAACCTTCTCTATCGTGAACAAGGAACTTCCCGGCCTGCGGATCATCAAGTATGACCGCAAAAATATGGTAGCTATGTCCGGCGTCACCTTTGAGGTTTGGCGTGATGGTGTTTCTCTCGGCAAGTTCCGCACAGATGAGTTTGGCGAGATTCTTTTGACGGATGTTGCCCCCGGCACCTATCGCACGGTAGAGGTGGATACCGGTAGTGACGGTCACATCCTCGACACCACACCGCAGGAAGTGGAACTGTCCGCTGGCGATGGCATTAAGGAACTGCTTTTCTTTAATGATGTGAAGCCGGGTCTGAGACTGGTGAAGGTGGACAGCACCGACCCCAGCAAGGTCATTCCCAACGCAGTTTTTGAAATT
>ENA-OQIO01001210-OQIO01001210.1-human-gut-metagenome-genome-assembly--contig:-NODE-1210-length-12914-cov-4.677250_pt1 | contig 12914 bp, 12 predicted proteins | sample MGYA00242573_ERZ504737 | MGnify/ENA primary metagenome ERZ504737 (study PRJEB26092, sample SAMD00036203) | human gut metagenome | host: Homo sapiens | study: EMG produced TPA metagenomics assembly of... | reverse complement strand
CTGTATCCTACGCGAATTGATACAGTTATTTTCGAAACCGATATACTATTTTTAAAGAAAAAGTCAAAGAATATTCGAAAAGGTTATTCTTGCTTTTCTGTCGTTTTCACTGCTTTCATTTTATATTTTCCTGAAAGTTTACATAATATTTTTTTGTTTTTACCACATTCCCTGACAATTTTTAATTTTTTCTGTCGATATTTTTTCAATCTTCTAACGTTCCAAAATCCCTTTAAAATCAACGGTTTTCCCATCTTTTTCACCTGTTATTTTGTTGACATGCTTACACTGTTATTATATTATAATAGGTACAGCACTTTTTTGTTGGTTTATGTGGAATTTCGTCGCATCATGGCATAGATACATATGTTTTTACATTCAACTGATATCTATTTTACTGATTACTTATATCATTTACACACGATTTTCCATGCAAAACAGTGCCCGACAGACGGTATCAAGAATGTATATGCCTTTCTTAAACGATCTGAAAATCTTACCCGCTAACCCAGCGCAGAATTTTTTTCTGCACACAATTTCATTATGCTTACATCTGCAAATACAAAAGGAGTTTTATGGTTTTTTCGAGCTTATTTTTTGTTTTTTTCTTTCTGGCGTTAAATCTGATCGCCTATCATTTTGCTGATGGTATTAAGCGGAAAAATATGGTTCTCCTCGGTTTTTCTCTGGTGTTTTACTCCTGGGGAGGACCGAAATATCTTCTGCTTCTGCTCAGCATGGTCTTTGCCTCCTGCTGTTCGCCTTATTGATTGATCAGTACCGGGAAGAAGGACTGAGTAAAATATTTTTGATCTGTGACTGCGTATTTATGTTAGGTCTGCTTTGTATTTTCAAATATCTGACCTTCTTTTCATCCATCACAAACACGATCTTCCATTTTCCAAAAGAAATTCCGCAGATTGCTCTGCCAATCGGTATTTCTTTCTACACTTTCCAGCTGCTCTCTTACGTCATCGACGTATATCGCGAGGAAGTGGCACCACAGCGCAAATTCGTAAATCTGCTGCTGTATGCTTCCCTGTTTCATCAGTGTATCGCCGGACCAATCGTTCGTTACCAGCTGGTTGCTGATGAGATTGAGAACCGTAAAGTGAAAACAGATGAATTATACAGGGGTATCAAACGTTTTACCATTGGGCTTGCCAAAAAAGCTATTCTGGCAAACGGCTGTGCATCTGTAGCAGATACCCTGGTTCCAACACTCGCCAAGGACATCGCCGAGATTCCTGCAGCCGGTCTGTGGATTGGTATGTTGTTCTATGCATTGCAGATTTATCTTGATTTTTCTGCCTATTCCGATATGGCAATCGGTATGGGGCTTATGGTCGGTTTTCACTACGACGAGAACTTTAATTACCCGTACATCTCCGGTTCCATTAAAGAGTTCTGGAACAGATGGCATATTTCCCTCGGAACCTTCTTCCGTGATTATGTCTATATTCCGCTCGGTGGTAATCGAAAAGGTGCCCGCAGACGTACCATCAACCTGTTAATTGTCTGGGGACTTACCGGATTCTGGCACGGAGCCAGCTGGAACTTTATTTTCTGGGGACTGTATTTCTTCCTGTTCATCTACATGGAGAACACCTTTCTTCTGGAAAAGTTTTCCCACCTTCCGCGCTTTGTGAGCCATCTGTATGCCATGGTCGTGGTTTACTTCGGATGGGTGCTGTTCCGCTGTGAATCTCTGGGTAATCTTAGAGCTATCTTGAAAGGAATGTTTGGTCTGAACCACAACGGTTTTATCGATCTTTCGACCTCTGTTCTTTTCCAGAATAATCTGTATCTGCTGATTTTCTGTATCATCGCTTCCACACCGTTGCTGAAAAATATAGGCACTTACATCAAACGACTTGACCTTGTGCATTACCGGATTCCTTATCTGACCTACGCATATGAGATTGTAATACCTCCTGTATTGCTGATTCTTTCACTCCTTGCGCTGGTCGGAAACAGTTACAATCCATTTTTATACTTCCAGTTTTAAAGGATCTGTCTGAACATGAATACAAATAAAAAAGAAAAATTTATTAATAAAAACAATGCCGTCCACAAGCGATTCTGGCAGATCGGAATCCGAACCTTCTTCGTGTTCCTTTTTGTGATCGCTTTTATCGGACTTCTGCTTCCTCTTAGACCGAAAGAATCGGAACTGGAGAAGCGTGAACTTTCCAAATTCCCGAAACCAACTGTTTCTACCGTGTTAAACGGCGAATTTTTCTCCGATATCAGCACCTGGTACGCGGATACGTTTCCGTTCCGTGAGACACTGATGAGCGCCAATGCCAAGATGAAAAAATTCTATGGTATTACGACACAGGAAATCTATGGTGATGCTGCACAGGGTGATGAAATTCCTGACGCGGATGCCGAGATGGAAACCACCCCGACGCCAACGCCGGAAGAAGATGACATTCAGGAAGAAGATGGAACCATCCATGCCGAGCCTGAAAGACTGGGAAAAATCTATATCGCTGATAACCGAGGTTCGAACTTTACGGCTTCAGCCGGGCCGGGGCAGACGCTTACATCAACATGATGAACTCTGCTGCCACCCAGTTAAAAGATATCGCAACCATTTATGATATTCTGGTTCCTACCAGTATCGCAGTCAATATCGATCAGGAAAATCAGCAGAAAGTCGGCTCCAACAGCCAGGAAGACACATTCGCTTATGTAAACGGACATCTGGATGCTTCCATCAACCAGGTAGCTGTTCTGGATGCCTTAAAGAACCATAACAGTGAATATCTTTACTTTAAGACGGACCATCACTGGACCGCTGACGGTGCCTACTATGCTTACAAAGAGCTGATGAAAGCCAAAGGCATGACGCCTTCTCCTCTGACCGATTACACGAAGAGCGAATATCCAGGATTCGTCGGTTCCTTCTATCAGTACAGTAATCAGTCTGAAACACTGAAAAATAATCCGGATACGGTTGTTGCCTACACACCGACCTGCAACGATCTGACTTACACCAATACAGATGGACAACAGGTATCGGGATATGTAGTCTCAGATGTAACGAAATACTCCGAAGCCAACAAATATCTGTGCTTCATCTGCGGTGATCAGCCGTACGAACGCATCGATAACCCGAACATCACCGACGGATCATCCTGCGTAGTTATCAAGGAATCTTACGGTAACGCTTTCGTACCATTCCTGGTCAACAGTTACCAGACCGTACACGTTGTCGACTACCGTTACTTCAGTGGCAACCTGGTCGATCTTGTAAAAGATAACAATATTCAAGATGTTATTTATGTCAATAACGCAAATGCACTGATTGAAAGCGCAGTAAAGAACATGAGTCGTATTATCAGTTAAATCAGTTCAATCAAAATCGGTCCACCGGACCAACTATTGATATGCAACGCAATAAAAAAGAAACCATCCGGTTTCTTTTATTTTATGTTTTGTTACAACTATTTTTCACCTTCGGTCAGTGTCAGGAACGTATCGATCAGATCTTTTACATTCATTTTATTAACCAGACCGCAGTTTCCATCCTGATCTTCCATCACATAAAAACTGGAATCTCTTGGCGTATAGGAGATTGTAATCTTACTTCCGTCCGTTCCGTGATAAGAAAGTGTAAGTTCCGCATCATCTTTTGTCGTATTTTCTTCCAGACGGCTCTGGCATACCATAGCTGCTGCTGCCCGGTAGAACGCGGTGAAGTTATCACTGTCTGCTTCCTGATCATTCACATAGTAAGTGGTCACGGTCTTCGTCTCTTCTTCGTCATCTGCGTCCTCGCTGTCCGCATCTGTATCATCATCTGCATCATTGTCTGTGTCTTCACTCTTATCTTTCTCCACTTTTTCTTCTGTTACAACCCGTTTCAGTGTATAAGTGGTTCCCTGATAGGTCACATCCAGATGATCCAGGTCACTGATCGTCATCGAATCAATCGATGTTTTCCAGTAATCAAATGCTTTTCCGTTCAGTAATGTCTCCAGAGATGCCTGGGAAATTCCGTGAAGTTCACTGGAATCGCCCAGTCTCACGTAATAATTTCCATCGGTTTCATTGACATTTCCCACATACAGAACCAGTTCTTTGTCCACTGCCTGTGTGGTCGTTTCACTGGAATCTTCTGTATCGTTCGTATTTGCCTTAGAATCGCTTTCTGTGTCGTCTGTGGATTCTGCTTCCACTTCTTCGGTATAATCGACTGTGAGGGTCATTTTCGGCTTCTCAAGGCCATATGCTGCCCAGTCCGTACAGTTGTAGTTGTAATATCCGGCAAAACTAAGGCCGGCAACGGTACTTTGCAGGGTTCCCACCTGCGTGGAATCCGCTTCCTGTTTCTTGTTATCCTCTTCCTGGACATACCAGCCTGTAGAAGACTTTCCGTTATTCGTAACCGTATACGAATTGTTGTCTTTTTTCACAACAATCTTGCTGATCGTTGAAGATGTGATGGTTGGATAACTCTCACTTTCTGCATAATTGTACAGGCCGCCTGAAAAAGTGCTTCCAAAATCCGTACTGGTCGTATACACGGTTGAAGCATCATCATTCAGACAGATATACGTATTACCGGTGGAACTGTTCTTGTCACCAACTGTAATCTTTTCGCTGCTTCCGTCTGTTTTTACCACCTCGATCACATTGGTCGGAACGTCCAGACCGTATTCTCCCGGATCCTCCACATCTGTCAGGGTACGATCCGCTTTGACGGATGCCAGACAGGATACTACGCTGTCTACTTTCGAAGCATCCACCGGAAAATCCTCCTGACCTTCCAGTGTCCAGCTGTCTTCCGCTTTTTGGAAGGTGACTGTTTGATCCCCCGCCTCAAAAGTCAATGTGCTGATATCATCACTGGCGATTGCCGCCACTTCTTCCTGCGTGGTCTCTTCTTCCGTTGTCTCTTCCTCACTGCTGTTCGCTTTTAACAGTGCAAAATAACACACGATCAAGACACACAGAAGAACAACCCCCGCAAGAATTACAAATAAGCCCCTTTTTTTCTTCATTACTGTTTTCTCCTCTTAAACCAGATCACCGTACCGATCAGCAGAAATACCACCGGGATCACACCGCACACGATGATACTCCAATATGCCGCATCAAACTGTGGAACAGTCAGATAACTCATGGTCAGGCTCTTGCTCGTCACATCGATGACCGGTGCATCGTTTTCACACATCCAGCCCAGCGCTGCCAGCACCAGATCCGTATTGCCTCCGGATACCTGCTGATCGGTAGCTTCGTCCAGAAGGCTGGCACAGCCGAAACACACCAGCTGTGTGGTATTATCATCATCCACCTGCTCGGTTACAGAAACACCAACCTGGAAACTGCCTTCTTCATCGCTGTCTTCTTTCTCATATGTGGTCATATTCTGTACATCTGTCTTTATATACGCTTCGTCAGATGTTGATAACAGAGAAGAAATCTGCAGCGTATCACGGTAATCGCTCAGTGTTTTTACCGGCTGTGAGATCGGTGCCAGCACATAGCGGTTGTTACTCTTAATATCGGAAGTAATATCAGAACTGTCAATAGTCGGAACAATATAGTACGGTCTCTGCATAATGTAATGTCCGGTATCTCCCTCCATGATCACACCGTCCCCTGTGGTTACACCGTAATTTTCCAGTACACTCTTCAGATTCGGCATATCTGTTCCGGTATATTCTGTAAAAATCATCACTTTTCCGCCGGCTTCCATGTAGGTAATGATCTTTTGTGTTTCTTCTTCAGAAAGATCTTTCTGCGGTGCCGCAATCAGCAGGCATCCGGTGTCCTCCGGAACCGCATCCTGTGTCAGCAGATTCAGACTCTGTACATCATAATTAGCTTTCTGCAGGCTGTCTGTCAGACTGCTGTTTAATTCCAGTTCCTCATGACCTTCCAGCGTATATATTACCGGCAGATTCTCGGAAGTGACATAAGAAATCGCACTGTCAATCTGTCCTTCCCCGTCAAACCCTGTAGTGTTGGTCTGGTAGGTTGTATAATCCATTTCTGTTTCATACAGATCGCTGTAACTGATCACCTTACTCTTCTCCCTGCAACCACGATCAGACTGTTATCTGCCACATCATCGCTGGTATACTGTGAAGTAAAGTTCGGATATAACACCGGGTCTTTTTTCTCTACTTTGATATGTTTGGACTCCTCTTCGTATCTGGTCAGCATTTTTTCCAGTACCGAGTCTTCTTTTCCTGACTGTACGATATGTAGATCGTAACATCCGTGTTCATATCTTTCAGATACTTCACTGTCGTATCAGAGATCGTATACAGCTTCTGGGTACTTACATCCACCTGGGTATATTTTTCCGGAATCTGTCCAACGATCAGGTTTATAACGACCAGCACCGCGATCACAATAGCAGTGATTCCCATACTGTAAGAACCGTTTTTCAGGGATTTTTTATCGATGCTTCCCATTCCTTTGATGGTGCTTCCCGCCGATTTTAATTTCTTTTTGATATTGATTTTCATTCTTCCAGCCTCCTAATTCCATCTTCTCTTGGTAATGGTCTGAACCGTAAGAACCAGGAAAATAATGATCACAGACAGGAAATATACCACTCCCTGCAGGTCCAGAATACCGTTGGTAAAGTTATCAAAGTGACTGGTAATATCGAAAACAGACAGGAATTTCTGAATACTTCCCTCAAATAGTGTGGATTTTACCACATAGGTGATGGCAAGTGCCGCTTCTCCTGCGATACCGATAACTGCTGCGATCCACAGATTCCGGATCATATGGTATATCCACACAGCAGCCAGCAGCACCAGAAGCATATAGCACGCCAGAGACGCCATGGAACTGTCCGGATCAGAGATCCGATACCCGTGATCATATAACAGACAAACAGTACGATAAAGGTTACGACTGCTGCAATGACCGGATTTTCTGTAACGGAGGACCAGAAGACTCCGACTGCGATCTGGGCAAATCCAAGAAGGGCAAACCCGAGCACTGCCGTATATGCCATCGCATAAGATACGGTACCATATTTTCCCATGATCATCGGGTACAGACAGATGATCAGTACCGGGATCGCATAAACCGTAGCTACTGCCAGAAACTTTCCAAGAACAATCTCACTGACTGATACCGGAGCTGTCAAAAGCAACTGATCAGTCTTCTGTTTCCGTTCTTCTGCAATCGTTTTCATCGTCAGAACCGGCACCAGAATCAGAAAAATAAAGGTAACGGCACTTAATGTGGTTCCAAATAACGGGTAGGCATTCTGCAGGTTATAGGCAGTAAAATAGATGCCTTCCAGAAGCAGAATGAAAAATATAAATACATATCCGATCATAGAGGTCAGATAACTTTTTACTTCTTTCTTATAAATTGCTTTCATCATGAGCTCCTGTTCTGTATCATTCTCTTTTTCCGTATCTGTACCGTTCTCATCTTCCGGTGCAGACTCCGGCTTGGTGTCTTGTTCATCCGGAACAGGGGCTGTTTCGTTCTGTGTCAGTTCAAGGAAGATGTCTTCGAGGGATACTTTCGTAAACTGCATATTCAGGATCGGCATCTTGCTTCTGCCATCATATAAAACAGTTTTTCACGGATATCCGTCTTTTCTTCTGTTGTGATCACCATACTTACTGTTTTTTCGTTTTTCTCCCGGTTTCCACTTCTAATTTTTGTTATTTCTTCTACGTCGCGCAACATTTTTTCAACATCCTGTTTTTCTCCTTTTACGGTAAGCTCCAGGGTGTTGCTTCCCAGTGAATGGTTCATCAGGTTTTCTGTGGTATCGCTCGCAACCAGTTTACCGTGGTTGATGATCATGATGTAATCACACACAGCACTTACTTCTGACAGAATATGAGAACTTAGTATAATGGTATGTTCTTCGCTGAGTTTCCTGATCAGTTCACGGATCTCAATGATCTGTTTTGGATCAAGTCCTACGGTTGGTTCATCAAGGATGATGATTTCAGGATAGCCGAGGATCGCCTGGGCAAGTCCTACCCGTTGTTTGTATCCTTTTGACAGGTTTTTGATCAGACGGTTTGCCATCGCGGTGATGCCTGTCAGTTCCATGACCTGTTCGATCTGGGTTTCTCTTTCGTTTTTCGGAACTTTTTTTGAGTTCTGCAGCGAACTTCAGGTATTCCACTACCGTCATATCGAAGTACAGCGGTGGCTGCTCCGGCAGGTATCCGATGCATTTTTTCGCAGCTTCCGGCTCCTCAAGGATGTTGTGTCCGTCAATCAGACTTCGCCGGATGTGGACGCGATGTAGCCGGTCATAATGTTCATGGTTGTTGATTTTCCGGCACCGTTTGGACCTAAGAAACCGTAGATCTGACCTTTGTCCACGTGAAATGAGAGGTGATCGACAGCGGTGTGATCACCGTATTTCTTTACTAAATTCTTCACTTCTATCACAGTTTGTTACCTCCTTTATTGGTATTATTTTATATAAAAAGTGTGATGAAGTTTCGAAATGTTTGTGTTTTCTTTGTGAAATGTTTGTGATTTTGGATAGTCGGACGCTCAGATCCCTCGTATCTTCCCCATATGGCCGGGTCTGCGCTCGGTTTGAGCCTGTAGTCTCAAACTCGTGCTCGACAAGCGGCTCATCTGGAAGATACGAGGGATCTGAACTGGGGATTCAAAGCTGGAGAGGAGGTGTATGGGGAACGTTATTGGCTGATATTTATGGGAACTGTTGGGGACGGCGATTTTTGGCTTTTTGACTGGAGAATATGTATGAAAATGTAAGAGTCAAAATGTGTAGCGCGGTATAGACGGAACGTTACGGGGTGACATTTATGGCTATATTCAGAGTTGATATTTTAAAATCATTTTCAAAAGAATAGCTTATATGATTTGTGTGATTTTTAGATGCGCGTAGTAGAAGAATGTTCATGGAAGTGATTTTCTCTGCTCTGTTTTCAGATTCGCATACATGACGCTTTACATCTGTTCTCCGTCTTTATTGTTTCATAGTTATTTTCAGATCCGATCACGGGGTTATGCCTTATTTCAGTTTTCAATTTTATGGTATATAACGTTTTGTTTTCTTCCACCAATTTCTAATGATCTTATTTTTTACTTTTCTCGTATTTTCCCTATATTGGCGTTTTTACTATGTGATTCGATCTGTTTGTTGACTTGTGCAAAGAAACCCCGTTTTGAGCCGTTTTTCGGCTTCTCACGGGGTTTTCTTGAGTTCTTTTGTTATTTAATCGGTTCTTTTGATGGAAGGCCGGCTTTTCTTGGGAATTTTTTTCCGGTTGGTTGGTTTTTTCGGATGACTACGAAGGATCTTTCCATGTCGGTGTCTGCCAGCTGGAATTTTTCGGTTTTTTCCAGGCTGCCGCCAAGGATTTTAATGGCGGTTTTGGCTTCGGTCAGTTCCTCCTGGATTCTGCCGGACTTGTACGGTATGAAGTGACCACCTGTCTTTACATAGGGCAGGCAGTATTCGGATAGCGTACTCAGGTTGGCTACAGCACGTGAGACACACAGATCGAACTGTTCTCTGTAGTCTGCATGACGTGCGTAGTCTTCGGCTCTTCCGTGGATAGCGCGGATTCCGGTGAGACCAAGGGTTTCAATGACGGTGTTCAGGAATTTAACACGCTTGTTCAGGGAGTCGAGAAGGACGATCTCCTGATCCGGAAAAGCGATTTTTAACGGTATGCCGGGAAATCCGGCGCCTGTTCCAAGATCCAGGATTTTCATCGGTTTACTGTAATCACACACTTTGACAGACGCTACGCTGTCCAGGAAGTGTTTGGTGATGACTTCTTCGTATTCGGTAATGGCCGTCAGGTTCATCACTTTGTTCCATTCCACCAGAAGTTCATAGTAGGTCAGAAACTGTTCGATCTGTTTTTCATTTAATGTGATCTCCAGCTCGGCAAGTCCTTTTTCAAACCATGTGGTATCGTATTGAGCCATGCTTGTTCCTTTCTTTTCTTATCGTAACTGTCCAGTACATTCACAGTTACTACCTGCTGAATAGTTACTTCTTATCTTACATTTTTTTCATACTTCTTTCATCTGCGTTAGAGCGTGTTTGAAAAAGGCTTTTCGTGAGCTGCGAGTCCAAGTTTGTGGGAGATTTTATCCGAATGAGGGCGGCATAGCGGGCTACGGCAACCGAATGAGGGTAAAATATACCGCAAAGTGGGGCTTGCAGATTGCGGAAATGATTTTTCAGACACGCTCTAAGGCAGGCGCAGCAGAAACTTCTGCTGCCACACATATATCTCATTTTACGCGCGATGACTTTCCAGATATACCAGCAGCACCGATACATCCGCCGGAGATACCCCTGCGATACGGGAGGCCTGGCCGATGCTTACCGGGCGGTACAGTTTTAATTTCTGTACGGCTTCGATACGCAGACTCTTGACCTGATCATAATCCATATCTTCCGGGATCTTTTTGCTTTCCAGTTTTTTGAACTGTTCCACCTGTTTTAACTGACGGGTGATATATCCATCATACTTGATGTTGATATTGACCTGTTCCCGGATGTCATAGCGGAGTTCCGGACGGTTTTTATCGATTGGTGCCAGCACTTCGTAGTTCAGTTCCGGACGGCGGATCAGTTCACCCAGAGTGGATCCTGAAGTCAGCGGTGTACTTCCATACTGTTCAAGGAGTTCCTGAACCGGTCTCGATGCTCCTACATTTACGTGTTCCACCCGTTCGATTTCTTCTTTGATCAGCTGTTCTTTCTTCAGGATATCCTGATACTGTTCTTTGCTGATCAGTCCGACACGGTAGCCTTTTTCCCGGAGTCTGAGATCTGCATTGTCCTGGCGAAGCAGCAGACGATACTCGGCGCGGCTTGTCATCATACGATATGGCTCATGGTTTTCTTTCGTTACCAGATCGTCGATCAGAACGCCGATATACGCCTCGGAACGGTCGAGTACCAGCAGTTCCTCACCCTTGACTTTCAGTGCCGCGTTGATACCCGCGATCAGCCCCTGTGCGGCTGCCTCCTCGTATCCTGAACTTCCGTTAAACTGTCCGCCGCTGAACAGATTTTTGATATTTTTAAATTCCAGTGTCGGCATCAGCTGTCTCGGGTTGATGCAGTCATACTCGATCGCGTAAGCATTTCTCACGATTTTCGCATGTTCAAGTCCCGGTACGGAGCGGTACATGTCATACTGGACATCCTCCGGCAGAGAACTTGACATACCGCCAACATACATTTCATTTGTGTTCAGCCCTTCCGGTTCGATAAATACCTGATGTCTGGATTTATCTGCAAATCTGACCACTTTATCTTCGATGGACGGACAATATCGTGGACCGGTTCCTTCGATCATACCGGAATATAGCGGAGATCGATCCAGATTTTCCCGGATGATCTCATGAGTTTTCTCATTGGTATAGGTCAGCCAACAGGATACCTGATCGATCTGAACGCTTTCCGGATCAGTGGAGAAAGAAAACGGAACAACTCTCTCATCCCCTTTCTGCTCTTCCATCTTCGAAAAATCGATCGACCGTTTGTCGATACGCGCCGGTGTTCCGGTCTTGAAACGGAACATTTCCACACCGTTCGCCTTCAGGGAATCTGTCAGATAATTGGCCGCCTGCAGTCCGTTCGGACCGGTATAATTACTTACATCTCCATAGATGCATCTCGCCTTCAGATACGTTCCGGTACACAGAACAACTGCCTTTGCATAATACGTTGCGCCGGAATATGTTTTTACTCCCTTAATCGTACCATCTTCTACAATCAGTTCCGTCACTTCCGCCTGTTTGATCGTCAGATGTGGTGTATTCTCCAGTACCTGACGCATGGTATTGCTGTAATTTTTCTTATCCGCCTGGGCACGCAGGGAATGGACTGCAGGTCCTTTGGATTTGTTTAACATCTTGGACTGGATAAAGGTCTTATCGATGACTTTTCCCATCTCTCCGCCCAGCGCATCGATCTCTTTTACCAGATGCCCCTTGGAACTTCCTCCGATATTCGGGTTACACGGCATCATCGCGATGCTGTCCACACTGACGGTAAATACCATAGTTTCAAGCCCCAGTCTGGCTGCTGCCAGTGATGCCTCGCAGCCGGCGTGTCCGGCTCCGATAACGGCGACATCTATATATTCCACCAGTTTGTTCATTTCTTTCTCCTTCTGCCACTCTTACTTGCCGGTACAGAACTTGCTGAAGATCTCATTGACCAGATCCTCACCCACTGACTCTCCCACAATCCTTCCCAACGCTTCATATGCGTTCATCAGATCGATGGAAAAGAAATCTTCCGGCATCTCCATGGCAATGCTTTTTTCCACCATTGTAAGACTCTGATATGCTTCCTCGAGCGCTGTCTTATGGCGGACATTTGTAATATATACTTCATCGTTAAAGGACAATTCTCCTGCAAAAAACATCGATTTGATCTGTTCTTCGAGAAGTTCTACACCCTGCTCCTGTCTTGCGGAGATCGCGAGCACCGGCATATCCGTGCGCGCTTCCAGCATCTCTTTTGTCACCACCGGAGTCAGGTCGCTCTTGTTTAACAGAATGATCGCTTTTTTCTTCCGGAGAATCTCCAGAATTTCCTCATCATTTTCATCTAACGGAATGGAGGAATCCACCACATATAATACCAGATCCGCGTCTTTTGCGTAAGCCCTGGCTCTCTCCACACCGATCTTTTCCACAACATCTTCCGTTGCCCGGATTCCTGCCGTATCCATCATCCGAAGAGAGATTCCCTGCAGCATGATAGTCTCTTCCAGAACATCCCTCGTTGTCCCTGCTATATCTGTTACAATAGCTTTTTCTTCTCCCACCAGATAATTTAACAGAGAAGATTTTCCCGCATTTGGCTTTCCTACGATCACCGTCCGGATACCTTCCCTGATCATCTTTCCTTCATCAAAGGAGTCCGCCAGACAACGAATCTTCTTTTT
>ENA-OQIO01001209-OQIO01001209.1-human-gut-metagenome-genome-assembly--contig:-NODE-1209-length-12938-cov-1.200765_pt1 | contig 12938 bp, 17 predicted proteins | sample MGYA00242573_ERZ504737 | MGnify/ENA primary metagenome ERZ504737 (study PRJEB26092, sample SAMD00036203) | human gut metagenome | host: Homo sapiens | study: EMG produced TPA metagenomics assembly of... | reverse complement strand
GGAACGATCAATGAGGACGATCATTTATTCGGATTGACTTGTGCAAAAAAATACGGCGGCGTTTATGTACCGCCTCATCAGGCGGTTATCCACCAGTTTGCAAGAGAAATGCTTGCAGGCGGCGGAAAGATGATCCTCGGCTCTGATTCCCACACCCGCTATGGTGCACTGGGAACGATGGCGATGGGCGAGGGCGGTCCGGAGCTGGTAAAGCAGCTGTTGAACCAGACCTATGATATCCGCATGCCGGAGGTTGTCGGCGTTTATCTGACCGGCAAGCCGGAAAAAGGCGTTGGTCCGCAGGACGTTGCTCTGGCGATTATCGGCGCTGTTTTTGCAAACGGTTATGTAAAAAATAAAGTGATGGAGTTCGTTGGCCCCGGCGTGCAAATTTAAGTGCGGATTCAGAATCGGCATCGACGTTATGACGACAGAGACACATGTCTTCTTCCATCTGGCAGACAGATGACCAGATCCGCGAATTTTATGAGATTCACGGAAGAGAGGCAGAATATAAAGAGCTGGCACCCGGACAGACGGCATACTATGACGGTCTGATTGAGGTTGATTTATCAAAGGTAAAGCCGATGATCGCAATGCCGTTCCATCCGAGCAATACCTATACGATTGAAGAGCTGAATGCGAACCTGACGGATATCCTTGCAGATGTAGAGAAAAAGGCTGCAGTCAGTCTGGATAATGCGGTACCCTACAGCTTGAAGGATAAAGTGCGTGACGGCAGATTTTATGTGGATCAGGGAATCATTGCAGGCTGCGCAGGCGGCGGCTTTGAAAATATCTGTGCGGCCGCGGACATTTTAAAGGGCAGCTATATCGGAAATCAGGAGTTTACATTGAGTGTGTATCCGGCTTCCATGCCGATTTATATGGAACTGATTAAAAATGGCTGTGCGGCGACGATTCTGGAAACGGGAGCTGTTATGAAGACTGCGTTCTGCGGTCCTTGTTTCGGTGCTGGCGATACGCCTGCAAACAATGCGTTCTCGATCCGTCATTCTACAAGAAACTTCCCGAACCGTGAAGGCTCCAAGCTGCAGAACGGCCAGATCGCTTCCGTAGCTCTGATGGATGCCCGTTCATCGCAGCCACTGCAGCCAACAAGGGTGTGCTGACTCCCGCAACGGACTTCGATGGAGATTTCGGAAAATACAAATATCATTTCGATAGCAATATTTACAAGAACCGTGTCTTCGATTCCCACGGTGTGGCAGACGAGAGCGTAGAGATCCAGTTCGGCCCCAATATCAAGGACTGGCCCGCTATGGGGCTCTGCCTGAGAATCTGGTACTGCAGGTAGTATCCGAGATCCACGATCCCGTAACCACTACCGATGAGCTGATTCCCTCCGGTGAGACCTCTTCCTACCGCTCCAATCCTCTGGGACTGGCAGAGTTCACTTTAAGCCGTAAGGATCCGCAGTATGTAGGACGTGCCAAGGAGATCCAGAAGGCAGAGAAAGAGCGTATGAACGGCGGACATCCCTGTCAGGCAGTTCCAGTACTGAAGGATGTTATGGGTGAAGTAAAGAAACAGTATCCCGATGCAAGTCGTGAGAACACCGGATTCGGTTCCACTATTTTCGCAGTGAAGCCCGGAGACGGTTCTGCCCGTGAGCAGGCTGCTTCCTGCCAGAAGGTATTAGGCGGCTGGGCAAATATTGCCAACGAGTATGCCACCAAGCGTTATCGTTCCAACCTGATCAACTGGAGCATGCTTCCTTTCCTGATCCAGCCCGGAGACCTGCCTTTCAAGAATCTGGATTACCTGTTCATTCCTGGTATTAAGAAAGCCGTGGAAGACAAGGCCGAGGAAATTAAGGCATATGTGGTAACAACCGGAGAAGGCATGAAGGAATTCACCCTGAAGCTGGGAGAGCTGACCGACGAAGAACGTCAGATCATCCTGAAGGGATGCCTGATCAACTATAACCGAGTGTAACTATTCAGAGACATGTGACTAACCATCGCAGATGCGTTTCGCGAAGAGAGGCTGAATAGTTACAATGAGAAGTAAGGAGAAAAAATATGGAATTTAACAAACCGGTATCCAACCCCATGATGGTGGGATCCATTGAATTATTAAAAGCAGAGGACACCCCGGAACACAGACAGATGTTCCTGGATGAACTGCAGAAAGCAAAGTTCCTGTCTCCGGTCGTGATCGATCCGGTGCCTGTGCCCGATGAAAACGGCCGGGTGACCATCGCAAGAGATGCCAAAGTACAGTTCCCGATGCTGTCCACCGAGGACGGTCGGAAGTTCTTCATGGCGTTCACTGACTGGACAGAGCTAAAAAGGTGGAGAGATGAGGAGAATCAGCAGACTTTCGCCATGAACTTTGACGATTATGCGGGAATGCTGCTGCGCAAAGATGCACAGGGCAATATCAGTCCGGCGCTGGGATTCGTGATCAATCCCTTCGGTGGCAACATCGTAGTGACCAGAGAAATGGTAGCAGCATGATCGCAGCAAAGCTGAAAGCAGCCGGCAGACCGGTGCCTCCCGCACCCGGAACCCCTGGCGCTCCCACTCAGCCCCAACAGCAGTAAATTAACACTAAATAAAATGTCCATAGCGGACGATATAAGTAGCAGAGAGGTGACATGGCCAGTCACTTCCTGCTGCTTATTTTTTACAGTTTGATAATGACACCACGGATGGTAATCAGACAGAGGCATATTATATGTATTCTGTTTCTTTACCATCTTTTTTTAGTTTAACAGTTCAGCCATGCAATATCATATGTTCTGCGTGGGTGCTGGCACACAAAGCAGAACATATGATATTGCATGAGCGGAGCGCCGCATGTATGAAATAAAAGATGAGCCGCTTAGCGGCGTCGACTGCGGAGCAGGCGCTTTTATGAATACATGCGGCGGTGAACTGTTAAGCGTTACAGGAAGCGCGCCCTGTTGGTTCGTGGTGAGGTCGGGGAAAGGAGAAAATTACAGATTTGAGAATTGATTCCGCAAGCATAGGAATGGATTCCGCCAGAAGCTATCACGCTTCTAAGACAAGCGTCAGACGATTTGAGATAACGGATTATCAGGCAGGTCTGACAGATGTATCCACTAAGGGACAGAAGACACCGAATGGTGAGGATACCACACAGAACACGGAGGAACAGGAGAACACTGCAGAGAACACCACGATGACAGCCAAAGACTGGCAGAGTCGTTTGCTGGTATCTTCTGCCAGATGGGATATGCGAAGCAGTGCCAGTGAACAGACATTGTCTACCATCCGGGAATATACGGTGCGTTATATTTTTGATTTATTATTCCCGTCCAGGAACAGCACTTGCGGGACTGGATGCAGGAAAACGGATGGAGCAGCGGTAATCAGACCGGAAACAGCTGGAATACAGGGAATAGCGTAAATAATACCCAGACGAATTCCGGCAGCACACAGGGAACCGCAACACCTGCATCAGACGTGTTCAATCTGGTCACGTCCCGTGTGAAAATATTGAACTATGTGAGCGAGACCTGGAACATAGAACAGGAGGATACCAGTTTTTCCACCGTGGGAAGCGTACGGACCAAGGATGGCAGAGAGATCAATTTTAATGTAAATGTAAATATGAGCCGCAGATGCGAGGAATACTACAAAGAGCAACTACAATGTAGACGAATCTACGCTCCATGATCGCTGGTGATCAACCTGGATACTGATGTGGCAGAAGTGTTCGGATCAGACCTTTTATTTTGATCTGGATGCCGATGGCAAGGAAGAAGAGATCTCCGTGCTGAATGGCAGCGGCTATCTGGCACTGGACAAGAACGGTGACGGCACTATCAACGACGGCAGTGAGCTGTTCGGCACCCGGAATGGGGATGGCTTTGCAGATCTGGCGCAGTATGATGAGGATGGCAATGGCTGGATCGATGAGAACGATTCCATCTGGTCAAAATTAAAAATCTGGTGCAAGGATGAAAACGGCAACGACGTACTGTACAAACTTTCTGACAAGGGTGTCGGTGCTATCTGTCTGCAAAACGCTTCTACGGATTTTACCCTGCAGGGAGACCGTAAGGCTCAGGACGGCACTACCAATGCCAATGCGACCAATGCTGTGGTCCGCAAGACCGGTATTTTCTTATACGAAAACGGAAATGTGGGTACGGTACAGCACGTGGATATGGCTGCCTATGCCGCACAGGCATAGAATAAATATAACTATTCAGTTACTTCGCCCTATAAATAGCATCAAATGTTCTTACGAATGCAAACATTCGACGCTATTTACATGGCTCTGAATAGTTTCAAATAAATGCAAATTTCATATCGAAGACATTCTGAATAAAACCCATGAATCGGGCAAGACTATAGGATAAACCAGGGAAAGTGGTTGAAACGATTGTATAGCAGGCAGTTGACTCAGGGAACAGGAAGGATGCGGATAAGATATGAGAAGAAATAAAAAGAGCGGTATTAACAAAGAGCGTATTATAATGTTAGCCTCTTCAGCCTTTGTTCTGGCAGCATTGACCATGACAGGGGTCTATATGAAGGGGCAGAATGTGGAGTCCAGGATGATGGTTATACCTTGGACTTCACTGCGCTTCCCAACAATGCGGATGACAAATTACAGGAGATCACGGAGAATAACGACGAACATCTTCTGAAGGAGGACGAGAACATCCCCGGACTGACGGCAAATAATACAGCGGGAAATGAGATCGCGGGAGCTCCTGTCACCGAGGATGATCTGGATTATATGCCCCAGGAGGTAGCTCCGGCAACGTAGAGATTCCGGGGCTGACGGATCAGGAGACGCTGCTGGAGGCCGCACAGAAAGAGCAGCAGAATTCCGATGCGACCGACAAAAGGAAGAGACCGGGGGAAAGCAGACAGCAGGCGGGGATGTGGTCGTTGAGAAGACACTGCACTTTGCAGAAAGCGACGGATTACAGCAACCGGTGCAGAGTGATATTCTGATGCATTACTCTATGGACAAGAGCACTTATTTTGCTACACTGGATCAGTATAAATACAATCCCGCCACCATTTTTTCCGCGGAAGAAGGTACGGCAGTGACCGCCTGTGCACAGGGAAAAGTGACTTCAATCTTCGAAAATGAGGAGATCGGCAAGGCGGTGACCCTGGATCTGGGTGACGGCTATGAGGCCACTTATGGACAGCTGACGGAGATCACAGTGAAAGAGAATTCCTATGTGAATCCCGGCGACGCATCGGCAGTGTGGCAGCGCCCACGAAATACTACAGCACCGAAGGAAGCAACGTATACTTTGCTCTGACCCACAACGGGGAACCGGTGGAACGGGGAGGCATTGTTCCGCTGATGTATATTGTAGGAGGCAGGATCCTGACCATGGCGGGCAGAGAGATCCCCGAAGGAATCCTGCAGATAAGAAACGGGAAAATTGCACAGGTAGGTGCCAGAGGTGAGGTGAAGTTACAGCCGGAAGAAGGAGAGCAGGTAGTGATCGCAAAAAATGCGCTGATCATGCCGGGCATCATTGAGCACACTGCCATATGGGTATCATGGGAAGAAAAAAAGAGCACGGAAGGGGATGACTGTAATGAGACAGTGGATCCCCTGACACCGGCTCTGCGGGCTATCGATGGTATTAATCCTATGGATGCAGCCTTTGACGATGCGGTGCGGGCCGGAATTACTGCAGCCATGATCGGACCCGGAAGCTCTAATGTGGTGGGCGGCCAGTTTGCCATGGTAAAGACTAAGGGACGCCGGATCGACGACCTGATCCTGAAATCACCGGCGGCCATGAAGGTGGCCTTTGGAGAGAACCCCAAGGTCAATTATTCCGGGCAGAACAAAAGTCCTGTCACCCGTATGGCCATCGCCGCCATGCTGCGCAGGGAACTCTGGGAGAGCAGAGAATATCTGCGGCAAAAGCAGGAAGCGGCGGAGAAGGGAGAGTATTTTGCACCGGATTTTGAAAAAGAGTGCTATCTTCCGGTACTGCGGGGAGACATCCCGTTAAAAGCCCATGTCCACCGGGTGGACGATATTTTCACAGCAATCCGCATTGCAAAAGAATTCGGTATAAAAATGACGATGGATCATTGCTCGGAAGGTCATCTGGTGGCGGAAGAACTGGCGAAGGAAGGATTTCCGGCCATTGTGGGACCGGATCTTACCAGCCGGAACAAGATCGAGGTGCAGAACATGTCTTTTAAGACCGCCGGAGTGCTGAACCGGGCCGGTGTGATGGTCGCCATCACCACGGATCATCCGGTGTCACAGATCCAGACACTGCCGTTGTGTGCCGGACTTGCGGTAAAAGCGGGACTTCCAATGGAGGAAGGTTTCCGGGCCATCACCATTTATCCTGCGAAAATCTGTGGCGTGGCAGACCGCATTGGCAGCCTGGAAGTGGGGAAAGATGCAGACATTGCCATTTTCGACGGAAATCCTATGGAAATTTTCACACGAACCCTTTATACTATTATCAACGGGGAGATCGTGTACTGTAATGTCCCCAGGGAATGACCGGAGGAATATTTGAGATACAGCAGGAAAGTGCAGGGATCCTGTCCCTGCTATTACTATTTAACAGTATAGGTATGAACGCCTGCGGGCAGGCAACGGCAGAGACAGGGCATGTAAGCATAAGTATGACCGGCATGGAAAACACACCGGTCATCAACTATACAGTGCCTAGCTGACACCCAATGTGCTGGTGGATCAGCAGGGGTATGCCGCGGTCGGTGAAAAACAGGCAGTGGTGAAGGGCAGACAGTCGGTAGAGACTTTCCGGCTGGTGGACCGGGAGACCGGAGAGACGGTCTATGAAGGCACGGTAAAGCAGACAGATTACAACGGGGAGCTGTCTTTGTACATCGGAACAGCGGATTTCACGGACTATACCGGGGAAGGTGAGTTCTATCTGGAGTGTGACAATGTGGGAAGATCCCTGACATTTTCTCTGAAAGAAGACCACTATCAGGAACTGTTGGAAGCGTTGTGCACGGATGTTCATGACAGATGTCAGGATCGCAGTATTACCGAGGATGAGATCATACTTTGCTGGAGGCCTGTGAGTGGTATCCGCAGGTGCTTGCGGATGATAATGCAATGATATCCCGGATCTGCTGGAATCTATTGCCGACTGGCTGGAAAAAACGGCTAACGACACAGAAAAGCCGGAACCGGAGAACATGTGTTACGTGGCGGTGATGGCAAAATTCAGTTATCTGTACCAGAAATATGATGTGCAATATGCCACACAATGTCTGCAGCATGCGTCGTCGGTGTACACCAAGCTGATGTCGACATCCGGCAGAGATGCGGAGAAATTCATGGCGCTGACGGAGCTTTACCGGGCGGCGGGACTATACACTTACCGCAATCAGATCCTGGAGTATAAGGACTTTTTCGAGGACAATACCAGTTATCTGGAAGAAACGGCCTATCTGTATGGCTCCATGACGTATCTGGCCACCAGACAGCCGGTGGATGTGGACCTGTGCACTGTATTCATGGAAAGCATCCGGAATCGGGGCGAGGAGCTGGCCAAACGTTCCCATAACATGATCGATGCCGTAATGAATGTCAACAATGGAACCGAGGATCTTCTGAAGCGGGCAGAAGAATTGTCCTGTGCTAATTATGTGTTATACAGTTATCAGTACACGGAGATTTTAGAGGATTTTCTGCATTACCTGATGGGACGGAACCGGGATTCGGTGAGTTATTATCCCGAAGAGGGAGACGCTGCGGATTATCTGTTACTGATAGCCCAGCAGGTCTCCCTCGCGGATAGACATTAGAAAGATCAGATCAGTTCTTTGTTTTTGAAATAAGTTTCGGAGATAATATTCTGTACATAGGTGCCCATGCTCTTGCGAGTCTCCTTGTCCAGTTCCTTCGGATAAATAGGCTTACCGTATTCAATGACTACGGTGGCCTTTTTTATTTTCGGAAATGATCTTCAAATACCGCAGCGGAATTCACAATAGTCATGGGGATAATGGGAACATTTGCTTTTTCTGCGATCTTGAAACTGCCCTCGTGGAAGGGAAGGAAGGTATCCTGGGTCTTGTTGCGGGTGCCCTCCGGGAAGATGCAGATGGAAATCCCGTTTTTGGCTTTCTCAATGGCCTGCAGAATGGTTTTCAGTCCTGCCTTGATGTCCTGGCGATCCAGAAAGAGACAGTGAAGATCTTTCATCCAGATGTTAAGCAGGGGCCATTTTAACATTTCTTTTTTCGCAATATAACCGGTAGGTCTGGGAACACGGACATAGGTCAGCACCACATCGAAAAAGCTGCGATGATTGCCGACGTACAGCACAGCAGTGTCGGTGGGAATGTTCTCTTCCCCAATGGCAATGACTTTCGTGCCGGAAAGACGGATGACCCAGCGGAAGGCCCAGTTTACAATGGCCAGGGAACTGCGGTCCTTAAGACCGGGGTTAAATTTGCCGATGATCCATTCCACCAGCATTAATGGCGTGGACAGGATCAGGAATAATACTACAAATAATACGACGAATATAAAACGGATCATAATAATACCAATGCCTTTCAGTAACCTGCAAACTTTCAGGTGCCTTGGCACCTTGTGCAGGCACAAATTTGCGTGTGAAAAATTAATTTTCACACGAAACTCCTTCGGATTTTTTATTTAGCAATGAAAAGTACGCCTAACGTGCCGGGACCACAATGGCTGGAGACTACACCGCCTGCTCTGGTTTCCAGAATCTCGTCAAAGATTCCCAGGCTTTCCAGATAGGAACGAACCGCTTCCACAATCTCCCGGTCGCAGCCGGAGTGGGTGATGAAGACTCTGTCGGGAACGGCATTCTTCAGATCCTCTTCCATGTCTCTGGTGTAGGAGAGGATGACAGAACTTAATTTTCCACGGTATTTTTTGGAGGCATCCATGGCACCATCCACCACGACGATCCGGGGATGAAGCTTTAACATACCACCGGCCAGAGCCGCTACCGCGCTGCATCTGCCACCGCGGTGAAGGTAGGTCAGGGTATCTACGACGAAGCTGGCCCGGACTTTGGGACGGATGGCTTCGATGGCAGTAGTGATCTCTGCGGCTGTTTTCCCTTCAGAAGCCAGAATGGCAGCCTGTATTACCTGCAGACCGATGCCGGTGGACAGGTTTGCGGAGTTGATGATGGTGACTTTGTCGGAAGCTTCCAGTTCTTCTGCAGCAAGCCGCATAACGTTGCCGGAGGTGGACATGCTGTCGGAGATGGAGAAACAGATGATCTCCCGGCCTTCTTCCACAAAAGGCTGCATGACTTCCATGGCCTCGGTCAGAGAAGGAGCAGAGGTCTTGGGCGTGGTCTTGTTTTCATCGGACCACCGGAAAATTTCTTCCGGCGTAATATCCACGCCATCGCGGTATTCATCCTCGCCCAGCAGAATGTGCAGAGGCAGGATGGTAATGTCATACTTTTCCACTAATTCCTTTGACAGATCACAGGTACTGTCAGAGATGAGCTTAACTGTCTGTGCCATAGAATCTACCTTCCTTTTTATTAGTAATTATTCCCCTTTGGCGATCTGCCTTGCGACATAGACACCGCTGGCGGATGCATGGGACAGGGAATGAGTCACACCGCTGCCGTCACCGATGATGTAGAGTCCTTTGTGGCAGCTTTCCAGATTTTCATCCAGTTCCACTTCCATATTGTAGAATTTTACCTCAACGCCGTACAGCAAAGTATCATCATTTGCAGTACCCGGAGCAATTTTTATCCAATGCATAGATCATTTCGATAATACCATCCAAAATACGTTTCGGAAGTACCAGACTTAAGTCACCCGGTGTAGCGGAGAGGGTAGGACGAACCAGACCTTCTTCAATACGTTTTACAGTACTGCGTCGTCCGCGGACTAAGTCGCCAAAACGCTGTACAATGACACCGCCACCCAACATGTTGGACAGTCTTGCAATGCTCTCACCGTATCCGTTACTGTCTTTGAACGGTTCAGAGAAGTGTTTTGCAACCAGAAGAGCAAAGTTTGTATTTTCAGTCTGCTGTGCCGGATCTTCGTAGCTGTGTCCATTTACAGTAACGATACCGTTTGTATTCTCATTTACAACAATTCCATATGGATTCATGCAGAAGGTACGCACGTTATCCTCGAATTTTTCTGTACGATATACAATTTTGCTTTCATACAACTCATCTGTCAGATCAGAGAAAATAACAGCCGGAAGTTCTACGCGTACACCAAGGTCTACGCGGTTTGAATTTGTCGGGATCTCAAGATCCTTACAGATGCTCTCCATCCATTTGCTGCCGATGCGTCCGACAGAAACAACACACTTAGTACAGTCAGCAAATGTATCATGATAGTGGATACGATAGTTATTATCTCCCAGACGTTCAATTTTGGTTACCGGTGTCTGGAAGTAAAAATCAATCTGATCTTTTAACTCATTATACAGATTTTCTAAAACAACATAATTGATATCGGTACCCAGATGACGAACAGATGCATCCAGAAGTTTTAATTTATTCTGCATGCAGATCTTTTTTGAAATGTGTTCCTGCAGTAGAGTACAGTTTCGTTTCAGCACCGCCATGTGTCATGTTGATCTCATCTACATAACGCATCAGATCCAGGGCTTCTTCTTTTCCGATTATATTCGTATAATGTGCCGCCAAAGTCATTTGTAATATTGTATTTTCCATCAGAAAATGCTCCGGCACCGCCGAATCCGCTCATGATCGCACAAGTCGGACATTTGATACAGGATGGAACTTTTTTGCCGTCAATCGGGCAATGACGTTTTTCTAACGGGTAGCCTTCCTCGAAAACAGCAATCTTTAAATTTTTATTCTGGTGAATCAGTTCATAAGCGGAAAAAATACCGCCAGGACCGGCACCAATGACCACAACATCATATTTCATAGTGAAATAACCTCCAATAGTAAAATTTCAAGTTGAACGCAATGTGAGACTTGGTGCGTGATTCTGATTAGCGTAAGCTGATATATTCGATTCAGAATCACTGCACATCCTGCAAAGCGTTATCTCAGTTGGATATGGAATTCCAACTGAGATAAAAAATGCAGTGCAACATACTACAACAAAGACAAGAGTGAAAACAGAGTTTCACTTTGAATTTTATGTAACTGGCACTGCTCATAGTTACTATTTATTTTATCGCAGAAATATCTAGCATGTCAATAAAAATTATGTGAAAAATTGGCAACGATATCAGATGTAGCAAAGCTTGCCGGAATGTCTGTTTCTACTGTTTCAAGGGTCATTGATAATAAGCCTCATGTTACGGAAGAAAAACGACGTAAAGTGCAGGAAGCCATGAAAGCATTGGGCTACAGTCCATTGCAGGCAGCGCGTCAGATGCGCGGTTCCGGTTCAAACAATATAGCGGTGGTGGTGGCTCCAACCATTACAAATAACTTTTCCGGTTGGTTTGCTGGCAATTCAGTTAGAAGTGACACATTGGAACTTCTACGTCTGAAATCCCGTGATAATGCAAGAACTCCGATGCAGTGGAGTACGGAAAAAAATGCCGGATTCTCTGAAGCAGAGCCGTGGATTACGGTAAATGACAACTACAAAACAATCAATGCAGAGGCATCTGTCAAAGATCCAAAATCCGTTTTCTTTTATTATAAGAAGTTAGTGCAGCTGCGCCATGAAGTACCCGTAATTACAGATGGTGTATACAAACTTCTGGACGCGGACAACGAAAAGGTATATACTTATCTCCGAAAAAATGAAGATGAGACATTACTGGTCATCTGTAATTTTACAAAAGAGACCATCGTTTATCCGGTGGGAGATTTTGTAGAAGCATCTCAGGGAACAATGTTCATCTCCAATTATGATGATGCACCGCAGCAGTATGCGGATGCAATCGAATTAAAACCATACGGAGCATATGTATATGAAATCAAATAACAAAATCAAACTTCTGGCACTGGATGTAGATGGAACGCTTTTTGATAACACAGGACACATTCCGGAGCAAAATATCAAAGCAATCAAAAAAGCACAGGAAGCAGGCGTAACTGTGGTAGTTGCTTCCGGCAGAGATTATGACGGAGTGCCGCATGATCAGTTAAAAGAGGTAGCAATGCCATATCTGATCACCACAAACGGAGCAGCCGTTTATCGGACCGCAGACAGAACCTGTCTGGATGAACATTGCCTGCCGGCAGAAAAGCTGCTTTCTATTTTTAAATATATACTTGATAGAGAAGTTTATATGACTGTATTTATCGACGGACATAATTATACCCCGGTGCAGGTGTATGATTATGTGTGGAGACTCGGACTCCCGGAGCATATCGTAGGTCATTTTCTGGAAGGGCGTCATGAACTTCCGGATCTGCTTGCTTACGCAAAAAGCGGTAACGCCAAGATCCAGAAAGTAACGCTGAATTTTATACCGGCATCCGATAGTACTTTTTTACATCGTGATGAGATTTGGGATATGCTGACTGCCTGCCCGGATATTTGTGTGGTAGACGGCGGGTTCCATAATATTGAGTTCACAGCAGCAAATGTCAATAAAGGGCTGGGGCTTCATTTTCTGGCAAAAGAACTTGGCATTTCCATGGAAGAGACCATGGCAGTAGGCGACAGCGGAAATGATGCGGAAATGCTTAAGGCAGCAGGGCTTGGTGTAGCCATGGAAAATGCGTCGAAGGAAATCAAAGATATTTCAGATGTAGTAACTCTTACAAACGAAGAATGTGGTGTGGCACATGCCATTGAAACCTATATTTTGAACGCAGAGTAAATAAAATGTTTATCTCAGTGGGAGTACAATCTCCGACTGAGATAACGCTCCGCGAGGATGTGCAGTGATTCTGAGAAGAATATGTCAGCTTTCGCTGACCAGAATCACGCACCAAGTCTCACGTGCGTTCGACTTGAATTCCTGATATAATCATTACCGTTCACTTCAGTTAGGATTCC
>ENA-OQIO01001208-OQIO01001208.1-human-gut-metagenome-genome-assembly--contig:-NODE-1208-length-12950-cov-1.450597_pt1 | contig 12950 bp, 16 predicted proteins | sample MGYA00242573_ERZ504737 | MGnify/ENA primary metagenome ERZ504737 (study PRJEB26092, sample SAMD00036203) | human gut metagenome | host: Homo sapiens | study: EMG produced TPA metagenomics assembly of... | reverse complement strand
GCCTCTACGACTCCCAATACGCCATGATCAAGGTCTAAATGGCTGATTAGGGCTTGGACTGATTGGCTTGAAATCAGCCTTCCTGCTAGCCGCTTGTCGTTTTTCGGCCGGCGGCTAGCCGCAAATTATCAGGTACGAGGCGGAAGATAGGGAAGTCAGAAAGCAACGCATGTTGCTGCGCACAAAGATGACGCGTGAATGCGTCGATGAAACAACGCGGGAAGGTTTGGTATGGCAGTAGAGAAGCCAGTTCTCACCCAGGAGCAGCAAGATGCGGTCGCAGCGCTCGCATCCACCAACGTGTATGCGAAGCAATCGAAATTCAAAACCTTCCGCGAGCTGCCGCCGAAAGACAAGTGGCCGTACTTCAAGCAGAACTTTCTGACCGATGTGCTGATCATTATCGCAGTGGTCGGCTTGGTACTTGCTTTCGTCATCTCGTATGTGACCAAAGGTCCCGAGGCCGAGCTGAGTCTTGAAGGTGTCGATATGGCGGAATATTCCGAACAGATTGATGCGTTGGGCGCTGATTTTGTGAAGACGCAAGGTATTGAAGACGAGCGTCTCGTGCGGACGGATGCCTCCATTGCGATTAGCGAGAATGCCGCGCAAGATGGTTCCGCATCGTTGACGGCTCGCGTTTCGGCAGGTCAGATCAACATGATTGTTGCAGAAACCGATATTTTCGCCGAAGTCAATGATCGCGGCGACATCACCAAACCCGCGGAAGTGATGAGTGCCGCCGATCTTGAGCAGGTCAAGGATACGCTGGTCGACGCCAAAGGCAATCCGGTTTCCGATGTGAACGACGCTGTCGGATTCGACTTGTCCCATTCGAAAACATGGACTTCCATGAAGGGACTGCCGAAAGAAGGGGTTATTCTCGGATTCAGCAATATCACGGAATCCAAGGATATGCCGATTCAATTCGTGGAATATCTGCAATTCGAGTAGGTATTTGCTGGTCTTCGAACGGTCATTTCAGTTGCTGAATATTTGCTGAATGTGCGTAGACACGCATATCGCGGTTGCCCCGTTTTCCGCTTAAGCTAGTGAGGTACGTCAAACGATGCACGTCAACGGATAGGCGGCATTCGGAATTCGAAGGAGATGGCAATGGAGAACGGCAATATGACTCCCCTTGTTCCTCGGCAGGATGGGCGCCTTGAATGGGGCAATGGTGTGGTCTCCATGCTGTTTGACATTGCCGCCGATTCCCCCGTTCGCCTCTGCAACGTTGTAGGGCGCAACATGGTTCCGATCGATGGTCGCTTGTCTGACGATGGAAAGCCAGTGGTTGAAAAGGATCCGCGTCCGATTGTTGAGGTGTGTGCCGCCAATACCGGTTCGCAAGACAACCGACTGACGCTGATTGCCACAGTTGCCGGCAGCCAATTGCGATTCGTTTCCGCGCTTGCTTCCGAACCTGAACCAGGTTCCGCCGATCCGTTCCGTTTGGAGATCACGCAGTTCGCGCCGTATGCCGATCTTGAACCGAAAGGTCGTGAATTCGAGCCGACGGCAAGCGAACGTGACGCAGCCGATTCCGCCGCGAATTCCGCGTCCGAGGCGGTTTCCGCCGATTCCAATGCAGCTTGGTGGTCACTTCCGTATTCGAGGCGTTCCCGAATCTTTCCGCAGTGCGCACCTACACGCGTCTGCAGTCCGCCAGGCAACTGCCGATTGAAGCGGTGTCATCGTTGAATCTGACCGTTCCGATGCGCGTCAACTGCGGCAAGGTGCATCGTTCGAATATTTTCTGGGGCGATGCCGCTTGGGCTGTGGAAAACGATTGGCGTGTTCGTCCGCTGCGTGACACTCAGGTGCGTAACCGCAACCAGAAAATCAATCCTGTCAGTCTAGTTCGCGTTTTGCCATGAGCTCGACTTCTACATGGAGCTCGGGAGAGCATGAGCGGCCGGCATTCTGCAGGTGGAAGGTTCGGTACGCCGCGCCCGCGATTTTTCCGTAATGTGGCAGATCGAGCATAACGGTCCGTGGGAGTGGGAAGTCGGCGAGGACGATCCCGGTCTGCACGTCACTGCGTTCGGTCCGGAATATAAGGATCATGGTTGGTTCACCAATCTTGGTGAAGGCAATGATTTCGAGTCCGTTCCTGTGTCGTTTGCCATTGCCGCAGGCGATTGGCAGCGGGCTGTTGCCGAAATGACGTTGCAGCGTCGTGCGCTGCGCATTGCCAAGGCTCGTGAGTTGGGACGCGTCGATCAGTCGAGCATACGCAGGGTCTTGTGATCTACAACGATTACATGAATACGCTGTTCGGTGACCCTCGTATTGAGAAGGAACTGCCGCTGATTGAAGGTGCGGCAAGCGTTGGCGCGGATGTTTTCTGCATTGACGCCGGCTGGTACGACAGCACGACGGCGGCTGGTGGGACATGGTCGGCGAATGGCAGGCCTCCACCAACCGTTTCGGCGACGCCGGTCTGCGCGGTCTTGCCGACACGATTCGTGCTCATGGCATGGGCTTGGGACTGTGGCTCGAACCTGAAGTGATCGGCGCGAAATCGCCGCTTGCGAGCATGTTGCCGGATTCCGCGTTCTTCCAGCGTCATGGTGTTCGCGTGTGCGATTCGGGTCGTTATCTGCTTGATTTCCGTTCTCCCGAAGCGCGAGAGCATGTTACGCGTACTGTTGATCGTTTGATTGACGATTTCGGTGCGGTGTTCTTCAAGTTCGACTACAACACCATTCCCGGCGTCGGCACTGATTTGAATGCCGAGTCCGTTGGCGATGGCCTGCTCGAGCATTGCCGCGCATATGTGGATTGGCTTGACGATCTGCGTCGCGTCATCCGGATGTGATGATCGAAAACTGCGGTTCCGGTGCCATGCGCGCCGATTACGCGCAGTTGTCCCGCTTGGATTTGCAGTCCACTTCCGACCAGTGCGATCCTCTGATTTATGCTGCGATTGCGGCTGGTGCAGGTATGACGATTCTGCCGGAACAGCAGGGTAATTGGGGTTACGCTCAGCAAGAGATGGATGATGAGACTGCTGTGTTCACGCTTGCTACGGGTGTGCTCGGCAGGCTGTATCTGTCTGGTTCATCGATCGCATGACGGAGCCGCGTCTTTCACTCGTTCGCGACGCTATCGCCTTACATCGTTGTGTACTTGCCGACCAGCAGCATATGGTGCCGTTCTGGCCGTCCGGACTTCCCGACTTCGACGGCGATTGGCTTGCCGTCGGCTTGCGTCATGTCGAAACGGATATGGGTGACGCGTATGTGTACGGCGAATCCGCTTGGAATGAGCAGGCTGCCGAGCAGAACGATCAGCAACCTCAGCCGGAAGATAAGCCCGACTACATCATCGTGTGGCGTCGCGGCGGCACACGTCCGTGAACATGCCGTTGGATGCGGATCAAACCATCGAACAGGTGTTCCCGAATCCTGCCGAACCGGACCATGCGCCCAATGCCAAACCGTGGACTATCGAACGCATGGATCCGGAAACGGTTCGTCTGAACGCCGCCACCTCCAAGCAACCCTCCGCCCGCATCTTTGCCATTCGCCGCCGCGACTGATCGGGGCTGAGCCAACCAATCGCTGAAATGCCGTATTTCCGGCTATCGTGCGTTCCGCTGCTATCGGGTGCGGAACGCACGATAGCTATATGATCGCGGTCGTGGATTCACGTTCGACCAACTGATATCCGATGGTTGCGCGGCTCGGCGGCAGCACCGTGCCTGCATCATTGGAATTTCCGGCATTGTTGGAATTATCATTCACTTCGCCGCGTTCGATCCGTTCGACAATCATATCGACCGCGAATTTGGCAAGCTGGTCGAGATCCACTTGGATGGTGCTCAGCGAAGGGGTGGCGTAGGTTCCGGAAGTCACGCCGTCGAATCCGATCACCTTCACGTCTTGCGGCACATGGATGCCATAGTCGGCGAGGCCGCGAATCACGCCGAATGCGGCGAAATCATTGGCGCAGCACACTCCGTCGAACGCGATTGCGGGAATCTTGTCGGTCGTTTCGATCGATCTGCCCGTAATCTTGCCGCTTGCATCGTTGAAATCGGCGGTTCCGGCCGTGCCTGTTTCGCGGTCTCCAGCACCCGCGCCGGCTCCGCAGTCCGTCCTTCGCGCCGCCATAATCCGTTCGGCGATCGCGTGCCCGGCGGTAATGCCTTCGTCGGAGCGACCGCCTTCGAACACCATGGTTTCGTCATATGGCAATCCTGCGTCCAGCAACGCCGCGCACGCTCCTCGAAGTCGCAATGCAAATGCGTTCTGCGCATGCGCCAACTCGGCGCGCGGCACGAACGTATGCCCGACAATCGCAATATTCCGGCATCCCTGGGCGATCAGATACTGCATCGCAGCGCGTTCGCCCTCCTCGTTGGGAAAATTCACGGCATCCACGGTTGGCGTTTCCTCGCATGCGTCGAGCAGTACGAGAGGGCGCCCGCCGTTGAGTTTGGCGAGCGGTAGATTCGTGCCCAATCCGGTGGCGTGCAGAATCTCACCGTCGAAGAGCTGCCCTGAGAACGGATTGCTGGTCAGCGCATGTTCGGCCGCGTCCGGCGAATACTGGGTTTGCTCGATGAACGGCGTGAATCCGCGTGAGGTGATCTCGCGGCTCAATGTTTGCGTCAGCTTCGAATAGAACGGCGAATCGAATTCGTTGACGATGATGTGAATAATGTTGCTGCGACCTGATTTGAGCATGCTGGCTGTCAGATTGATGCGATAGTCGAGTTTTTTCGCTGCTGCCAGCACTTTGGCCCGCGTCGATTCCTTGACGCCGGCTTTGCCGTGCAGCGCATTCGATGCGGTCATGGGGGAGACGCCGGCTTCCGCCGCCACGTCGCGCAATGTCGGTTTGCCGTTTGCCATGCACCGCTCCTTACAGCCAAGTTTTTCTGTAACGATATTATATATGATGATTTTCTGGTAATCGTTGAAATTTCAAAGAATCACCGATATCCTATCATGATTGTGATTTCTGAAATATGCTATAAAATATGTAACGGTACATATCTGAAGTTTTCCAAGATGATGAAGTCGAACAAGTAAGTCAAGGATGACGTCAGATACTGTAAACGGCACGCTTTTCTAACGTTGTACAAGGAGAAGGCAATGGCGACTACCGAGGATCTGCCAAAAGCATGGCGACCGCCAATGGGCTGGAACAGCTGGGATTCCTACGGCACCACCGTCACCGATCGGGAGGTCCTGGCCAACGCGCGCTTCATGGCCGACCACCTCAAGGACGCCGGCTGAGACACCCTAGTCATCGATGCGGTTGGTTCGACCCCCAACGCCCATGCGCACGGCTACTCCGACGGCACCCCGCTGTGCATCGATGCGTACGGTCGCCAGATTCCCGATGAGCGGCGCTTCCCCGAGCGCGGCCGGCGGTCGACCGGTGGCGAAACGGTGCCAGACAGACGTCGAATCGCAACCAATCGCACGTACCGCAACACCATTTAACCCAACAAACAACCAACACCATTCAAGGACACACCATGACCGACAAACTCATCGCAACCCTCAACAAGGCGGGCGTGCGCAACATCAGCACCGACCTGTGGGGCATCTTCTACGAAGACATCAGCTACTCCGGCGACGGCGGACTCAACGCCGACCTCGTACAGAACGGCGCATTCGAATACAATCGCGCCGACTCCTCCGACTGGAGCAACTACAGCTTCTGGCGCAAAATCGTGCCCGCCGGTTCCTTCGCAGCCTTCGACGTGCTCACCGACAATCCGGTGGCCGAAGAAAACCCGCACTATGCGTCCGTCGAAGTCGAACAGGCGCCGGCTTCGCTTGAAAATATCGGCTGGGACGGCATGGTCTTCCGTGCCGGCGAAACCTACGATTTCTCCGCATGGATGCGTATTTCCAGCAATTGCGAAGCTTCCGCACTTCCCGTCACCGTCGCTCTGATTGACGACGATGGAAATGCGATTGCAGAACAAGATATCACCGTCGATTCCAACGATTGGCGTAAGCAAGAGGTTTCGCTGACGGTTTCCGGTGAAAGCAATGCCATCGTTGTACATGAAGGCGCTTTGCGACTCACCTTCACCACGGAAGGTACCGTCGATCTTGATTTCGTTACCCTCGAACCACGCACCACCTACAACGGGCTCAAGCATTTCCGTCCCGATTTGGTCAAGGCGCTCGCCGACCTGCAGCCGCGCTTCATGCGCTTCCCGGGCGCTGCATCACCCACGGTCTTGGCATGGATAACATGTACCACTGGGATCGCACCATGGTGATGTTGAGCATCGGCCGCACAATTTCAACCTGTGGGGCTACCACCAGTCGTTCCGTATCGGCTACTACGAATACTTGTGCCTGTGCGAAACCATTGGCGCGAAGCCGCTGCCGGTGCTGCCCGCCGCCGTGAGCTGCCAGAACACCAGTCAGGGCCCGGTGCCGATCGCGCAGAAAGACATGCCGGCATACATCGATGAAGTGCTGCATTTGGTCGAATTCTGCAATGGCGATGCCGCGACCACCGAATGGGGTGCCAAGCGTGCCGCCATGGGTCATCCGGAACCGTTCAACCTTGAATATTTGGGCATCGGCAACGAAGATCTCATCGATGACGTGTTCAGGAACCGCTTCCAGCAGATCTTCGACGCGGTTCAAGGCACCTACCCGGGATATTGTTGTGTTGGCACGGTCGGTCCGGCTCCGAGCGGTCCCGACTACGAGGCTGGTTGGCAGTATGCGCGTGAAGCCGGAGTTCCCATCGTTGACGAGCATTCCTATCAGTCCTCCAGCTGGTGGTTCCACAATCTCGACACTACGACACCACGGATCGTGAGGGCGAAGGTGTACTTGGGCGAGTATGGTTCGTGGAACACGCAGCTGATCAACGGTCTTTCCGAAGCGGCGTTCATGGGTCGCATGGAATTGAACGGCGATGCCGTGGTCATGTCTTCGTATGCGCCGCTGTTTGCCAAGAACGGGCATCACAGCTGGAATCCTGATCTGATCTACTTCGACAACGAACGTACCTACCTGCCGTACAGCTACTGGGTGCAGCAGATGTATGCCACCACCACGTCCGATACCGCATGGCCGGTCGCGGTGGAAGGCAAGACCACGCTGCGTCGCGAAACTGCCACCAACCGTTGGCCTGCGCTTGGAAGGTGCCGCTCACGCCGACATCACCAACTTCAGCGTTGACACCGCTGATGGCCGCCATGTCGATCTTGAGGACTGCCATTACGCAGGCAATGGTCCGATGAACACGAGCCTCAACATTGACTCTGACGCCTACACCATCAACGCCACCATCACCTACTATCAGGGTCGTTGGGGCTTGCAGCTGGTCCACGGCGACATCAACGGCAAGAACCACAACATCACCTCCTTCGGTCGTGCTTTCGAAATCAAGGTGGTGCGCGACGGTACCGCCTACAATCTTGACGGCACCGAATGGTCCATGGACGAAGTGTTCCCCGGAACCGTGTGGCAGGTGCGCATCGAAGTGGCCGATCGCGGCGAAAGTATGAAGCTGTATATCGATGGAGAGCTTGTTGCACAGGGTGTTGAGAAGCCGGAAGAGCCCCGCCGTACCGTCACCGTGGCTCGCAATGATGCTGAAGGCGTCACCTACGTGCGTATCGTCAACGCGCTCGACGCTGAAGCCGAGATTGATCTGAACCAAGTGCTTGAAGAGCTTGGTGTTTCCGCGGAATCCCGCGCTTCGGCAACCGCCACCGTGCTCGCCGGAACCGACCCGTACGCCGGTGAAATCGGCAAGGCTTCGCCAACCGTTCCGGTTGAAACCGCAATCGACCTAACCAGCGGCGCCTACACCGCCCCCTCCTGGTCCTTCACCACCCTCACCCTCCATGACTAATCGCGGAAAGCTTTCAGCGCTACGCCGCAAAACATATGGAGGTGCGTTGGTTAATCCCACTGCCATCGATGAATAACGCGGCTTCCGAAGCAAGACTGCCATCGAGCGTAGGCTGGAGGCATGAGCAAACACCATCGTGACCGCAGCTGGCGCCAGCACCGCAACCACTTCCCGAGAACGCGCACGTCATCGACAACCACACGCATGTGGCGTCCGTCGTGCCGTTCTCGCGGGCCATGAGCCACGAAGCGCAAGAAAAAGGACAGCCGGAAGTCCCCGTATACAGCGTCGACGAACTGCTGAACCAAGCGCAACAAGTCGGAGTCGAAGGCGTCATCGACTGCGGATGCGAACTGCCGAACCTCATGACGGCCATCGACATGGCACGCGAACACCCCCAAACCGTGCATGCGGCCATCGCCATACACCCCAACGAATCCGTGCTCCACGGTCACCGCGGGGTGCCGGGCCCAGACGGGTTGCCACTCAAATACAAGCCATGGCACGACACCAGCTTCGAAGACGCCATGGCCGAAGTGCACCGCCTCGCCACCGCCTACCCCAACCAGGTTGTGGCCATCGGCGAGACGGGCATGGACCTCTTCCGCACCGGAGAAGCCGCCAAAGAACTGCAGCGAGAAGCCTTCCGCGCGCACATCGCGCTCGCGAAAGAACTGAACCTGCCCATGCAGATCCATGATCGCGATTCACATAAGGAAGTCATCGAAACGCTGCTGGCGGACGGCGCTCCCGAACGGACCGTGTTCCACAGCTATTCCGGTGATGCCGAAATGGGTGAGATCGCACGTGAAAACGGTTGGTATCTCAGCCTTTCGGGCACATCCAGCTATAAGGGCAACGATGGTATTCGCGAGTCGGCGCGCATTGTCGGATTGAGCCATGTCATGGTCGAAACAGACGCCCCCTACTTAAGTCCGATGCCGTATCGGGGCCGCACCAACGCGCCATACATGATCCCCTACACCCTGCAGTCGTTGGCGAATTATCTCGATAAACCGCTGACGGAAGTCGCGCAGGCAACGCGAAAGACCACGCGCGAAGTGTACGGAATCTGAACAAATTCCGAAAATCGACAGGACGGAAACGATTTATCCGAAAATAAGAGAGAGTAAGAGAAAGACAAGAGGTAAAATAAGAAAAAAACCCACAGGAAGTTTACTTCGTGCGAGATCAAGAATCGCAAGAAACAATGTGAAGATTTGACAAGACTTCGTAAGGCTCCTAACGTGCCTTTTTGCGTTTATTTTGGGGAGTGGGTTGGAAGGCCCGCCACTTGGAGGTAGCGTTATGGCTAACGAGCCAAACGAGGATGAGCCGCTGTTTCACGCAGCCACATACACGCAGCGCCGAAGGTTCGCACAAGGTGCTGACTAAGGAAGAGCGACAGGTGCTGATCAAGCAGCACGAGGAGAAACAGCAGGAGGCCGCCAAACTTGACCAGGTGGCCAGCAAGGGTCCCGTCGGTCGTTGGTGGAGCCGTCTGCAATCCGGTCCAAACAGAATCACGCCCGCCATGGCGATCGTGGCGTTGGGCGTGGTATATGGCGATATCGGCACCTCGCCGCTGTACACCATGCAGACGTTCCTCAACGGGCAAGGCGGACTTGCGCATGCCGACCGCGAAGCCGTGCTCGGCGTGCTTTCGTTGGTGTTCTGGTCAATCACGCTTATCACCACCGTCAAATACGTGCTGATTGCCATGCGTATCGACAACAAGGGCGAAGGCGGCATTTTCGCGCTGTACTCGTTGGTTCGAAAGTACGGTGCATGGCTTGCGATTCCTGCCATGCTCGGCGGCGCCGCGTTCCTCGCCGATTCCGTACTCACCCCGGCTGTGTCCATCAGCTCGGCAGTGGAAGGCTTGGAGACGCTACCAGCTTTTGAAAAACTTTTCACTGAAAACAAGCAGCTGACCCTGATGATCACCGCGGCATCATTCTGATGCTGTTCTCTGTGCAGTCGCGTGGCACCGAGCGTATCGGCAAGGCGTTCGGTTCGGTCGTGCTTGTCTGGTTCTCGTTCCTGGCGGTTGTCGGCTTGGCGAACCTCAGTCAGTATTGGAGCGTGTTCGCGGCGCTCAACCCCGTGTACGGTGTCAGATTCCTGTTCAGCAGCCATAATGCCGCCGGGCTTGCCATCATGGGTACGGTGTTCCTGTCAACCACCGGTGCCGAAGCGCTTTATTCCGACATGGGTCATGTTGGCCGTGGCAACATCTATTTCACGTGGCCGTTCATCAAAATCGCGCTTGTGCTCTGTTATTTCGGCCAAGGCGCATGGATGCTCAATCATTGGATGATTCGGCTTACATCCGCACGCACGGTTTGAACCCGTTCTTCGAAATGATGACGCCCAGCGTGCGTTACGTGGCCGTCGTGCTTTCCGTGGTCGCGGGCGTTATCGCATCGCAGGCGTTGATCACCGGCGCGTTCACGATGGTGTCTGAAGCCACCCATCTGAACTGGATGCCGCATCTTCAGGTCCGTTACCCGGCCCGTACCCGCGGTCAGCTGTACATTCCTGTGGTCAATGCGGTGCTTTGCGTTTCCACGCTGCTGGTTTTGGCGCTATTCCGTGATTCCGAGCATATTTCCGCGGCGTATGGTCTGGCGTTGACCATCACCATGATCACTACCACCATTCTGCTTGCCGTCTACATCTGGCATTCGGGGCGTCGTATCGGAGCGGTCGTATTCACCGTGCTGTTCCTTGCGATCCAATTCATGTTCTTCTTCGCTTCCATGGCGAAGTTCCTGCATGGTGGTTGGTTCACGATGCTGCTTACCTTCGCGATTCTGCTGGTTATGTACACGTGGAACGAAGGCACGAAGCTGGAACGTGCGCAGCGTCGCCATATGCAGCCCGCCGAATGCTACCGGTGCTGAAGCGGTTGCATGATGACGATACGATTCCGTATTTTGCCGACAATATCGTCTATCTCACGTCGGATCCGAGACGAAGCGTATCGATACCGATATATTCTTCTCGATTTTCGCCGACCATCCAAAACGTGCCCGCGCTTGGTGGGCTGTTTCCGTCGAGACTGCCGATGAGCCGTTCACCCGCGAGTATTCGGTTGAGAATTTCGGTACGGATTATATGTTCCGTGTTCGCATTCGGCTTGGTTTCAAGGTTTCTCAGTCGATTCCAGCTTACATTCATCAGATCATGAACGATTTGTCGAAGTCGGGGGATCTGCCGAGGCAGGAAAGCCGCTATCCGAAGCTTGATGCTGATCCGAATATCGGTCCGATTCGATATGTGCTGATACACAAGGCGCTTATGCCTGAGTCGAAGGTGTCGCAGCGTGGCGCGATTTCTTTGGAAGTCAAGTATGCGATTCGTCATTTTGCGGGATCTCCGGTCAAATGGTTCGGCCTTGCGCCTTACAATCCGCTGATTGAGATACAGCCGCTATTCCTCGCGACTCAGCGTCCTCCGCGGCTAAAGCGTGTGTGAAACAAGCCGTGAAACGGGCTGCGTGATGATGGCGATCGTATCTGCCATCGTCGCGCAGCCCGTTTTCGTAGGGCATTTTGTAGGTTTTTGCATGGTCTTATCTCGAAGAATCGTTGGAATCACGCTGTTTTTCGCACGCTATAAGCAATGTCGATAGCCATATGCGCGCGTTGCATTACAAGCCCTGTAGAGTAATCAACCATGTGCAGATTACTTGGATTCGCGGCAGCCGGAAGCAACACCAGTCTCAATGGCGTGCTCGGCATGCAGGCCGTACGCGATTTCCGGAATCTGAGCGAAATCCACAACGATGGCTGGGGCTCCGCGCTGGTCACCGTGCCGAGCGAGTCGCCGTACCTGCGTGACGGTGGCGCTCCCACCCGGAAACCGGCACCGCCGTCTACAAGAACACGATCGCAGCCCGACATGATCCGATTTTCGACGAGCTTGCGAACACTCCGGCTCGTGGAGGCCTGTGGCACCTGCGTTTGGCCAGCTCGAACCTGCCGCTGATTCTCGAAAACCAGCAGCCGTTCTACGCCAACGGATTGAGCTTCATCCACAATGGCGATATTTCCGACGATCAGGGTCGCAACATCATCACCAACCGCGCGTTCCCGGTCGATCCCAACATCGTGCAGTCCACTGGCGGCCGTTCCGATTCCGCCATTTTCTTCGCAGTGATCCTGCAGTACATCGGTTTTGGTTTCGCACTCGACGAGGCGGTCGCGCAGGCGGTGCGTGAACTGCGCAAAAGCTATCCGAAGTCCAGCTACAACTGCATGATCCAGAGCCAAGACCAATTCATCGCTCTGTGCGCGGCCGGTCGTGAGGTCACGTCCAAGCGCATTGTGGAAATCTATGACCAGTACGGCCGTGGCGACCAGGCGCATGACTATCGTGTGATGCGCTATCGTACGCTCGGTGAATCCGAAGCGGATCAGGCTGCAGGCCAGCCGAAGGGCGTGGTTGTGGCCAGCTCCGGTTTCGATCAGTGTGCCGAAGATGGCTGGACTCGTTTGGAAAACAATCAGATGATCGTGCTTCCAACCGTACCGGCGCATTCCGTGTGCGTTCCATCTGAAATCCGTAATCTGAAATCCGTATTTCGGAATTTTTCGGCTGAAACTTTCATCGGGGATTTCCAGTTTTTTTCGACCGGATTCAGCATGCGGCAATCGTCATACAGCGCCTAAGATAGGCGGTATGACAACCGGATATATTCCTACACTCGCCCAAGTTGACGAACTGCATCGAAAAATCGCGCAATCGCAAGCCGCATACGATTTGATTCACGGACATTGCGTAGTCGTCGCCGACATCGCACGTCGCATGGCACGCAGGCAGAATGCACTGTTCACCCGCCGCTGCACACTACCGGACGATGCCCCTGAAAAAGCGGGCGATTTCGGCCTTAGGCTTACGCAAGACGGCAATGGAAGCGAATCGTTCGGTATGCTTCGCATCCCCTCCATTCCATCATCGGACGGGCTTACGGGCGGGACCGTTCCGCCGAGGCTGATCGACGAGCATCTGGTGGTGATCGGTGGTCTGCTGCATGATATCGGCACGTATTTCTGCTCAAGCAAGACGGTTCCGACGGTGGACGCTGAATC
>ENA-OQIO01001206-OQIO01001206.1-human-gut-metagenome-genome-assembly--contig:-NODE-1206-length-12964-cov-4.793176_pt1 | contig 12964 bp, 17 predicted proteins | sample MGYA00242573_ERZ504737 | MGnify/ENA primary metagenome ERZ504737 (study PRJEB26092, sample SAMD00036203) | human gut metagenome | host: Homo sapiens | study: EMG produced TPA metagenomics assembly of... | reverse complement strand
ACGTCGTAGCTGTACATCGATGATGCTCAGACGTAGTAGCTACATGCAGTGGCCTATGGCCTGGACAACGAAGCTCCCCAGAAGATCCTGGTCTATGATCTGGGCGGCGGCACCTTTGATGTTTCGATCATCGAGATCGAGGACGGCACCTTTACGGTGCTGGCCACCGGCGGCGATACCCATCTGGGCGGCGATGACTTTGACGAGCGCATCGTTGAGTGGGCTGTGGCGGAGTTCCGCAGATCTGACCGCATCGATCTGACCAAGGACCCCGCCGCCATGGGCCGCCTGAAGGAGGAAGCGGAAAAGGCCAAGAAGGAGCTTTCCAGTGCGCTTTCCGCCCAGCTGAACCTGCCGTTTATCGCGGTGGGCAAGGATGGCCCTCACCATCTGGATCTGAGCCTGGGCCGCCCCCAGTTTGAGATGATGACCGGCGACCTGCTGGCCCGCACCGTTCAGCCGGTGCAGAACGCCCTGCGGGATGCCGGGCTTTCCGCCAGCCAGCTGGGCAAAGTCCTGCTGGTGGGCGGCAGCACCCGGATGCCCGCTGTGGAGCGGCAGGTCCGGGAGCTGCTGGGCTGTGAGCCCAGCCATACCCTGAACCCCGATGAATGCGTGGCCATGGGTGCCGCTGTGCAGGGCGGTCTGCTGCAGGGCGGCGGAAAGCTGGCCGGTGCCACCGGTGCGGCCGCGCAGGGCCTTGTGCTGATGGATGTCACCCCGCTGACGCTGTCCATTGAGACACTGGGCGGCGTGGCCACCCCCCTCATCACCCGCAACAGTATGATCCCCACCCGCAAGAGCCAGATCTTTACCACGGCCCGCCCCATGCAGACCAGCGTAGAGATCAACGTGCTGCAGGGTGAGCGCCACTTTGCCCGCGACAACAAGAGCCTGGGCAAATTCAAGCTCACCGGCATCCGCTCCGGCTTCTCCTCCAAGCCCCAGATCGAGGTCACTTTTGACATCGATGTGAATGGCGTGGTCAAGGTGTCTGCAAAGGATCTGGCACCGGCCGGGAGCAGAACATCACCATCACCGGCAGCACCAATCTTTCTGAGAACGAGATCCAGCGCGCCATGGCCGATGCCGCTGCCTACGAAGAGGAGGATACCCGCCGCAGGGAGCGGCTGGAGCTCCACAACCAGGCCGAGATGCTGGCTTACAAGGTGGATGAGGCCCTCTCCAAGTGCAAAAAGGAGCTGGACAAGGATGAGAAGAACCGAGTCAGAAACGACCTTGCCAGCCTGCGCCGCTGCCTGCGCAAGGATAAGCCCGAAAAGATGAACGAGACCGAGGAAGCGAACCTCCGTCAGGCAAAATCCCAGCTGGAAGCCAGCGCCAACCACCTGATGGTGCTGTACAGCACGGAGCAGGATGCCGGCCGGCAGTAAGCAGGCAATTCCCTACTGAAAAACTTCGTTGAAAGGGTTGACAAACCCGGAAGAGTGGGGTATTATGTATGCAATATCACAAAAATGGCTGTGAAGAGAAGAGTAGGTTTTCGCATTGATCCTTCCAGAGAGCCCGGGCGGTGGAAAAGGGCAGGAAACAGGGGACTGAAAATGGTCTCGGAGCCGCGGGGGCGAAGTGCAAGAGTGCTAAGCCTGCGACGGGAGCGCCCGTTACAGCGTCCGGTTGTCGCGTTGCAAAACGCCGCAGCAGTGAGGCTGTCTCTGTGAGGGGACAGTAAACCAAGGTGGTACCACGGAAGTTTTACGCTTTCGTCCTTGTGGGTGTATGCCCGCTGAGGACGGAAGCGTTTTTATTTTGCTTCCGGTGCAAAGGGTGCGGATTGTGCCGCACCGCACAAAAACATTTTTGTAAAAGTAGAGAGGGAAAACAAAATGTCTAAGATCACTCGTCGTAATTTTCTGAAAGTTTCCGGCGTGGCCGCTGCTGCCGCTGCCCTGACCGCCTGCGGCGGCTCTTCCTCCACCGCAAGCTCCGCTGCTTCCGGCGCTGCATCCTCTGAGGCTGCCTCCACCGCTGCCAAGCTGGACAAGATCAAGGTCGCTGTTCCCAACGACACCACCAACGAGGCCCGCGCTCTGACCCTGCTGGAGAAGAACGGCTTCTTCAAGCTGAAGGCAGATGCAGGCCTGACCGCCACCAAGAACGACATCGAAGAGAACCCCCTGAACGTCAATGTGGACGAGGTCGAGGCTGCTCAGGTGCCCAACGTCCTGCAGGATGAGGACTACGCTGTCATCAACTCCAACTACGCCATCTCTGCCGGTCTGGACCCCATGACCGACGCTCTGGCCATGGAGGATGGCACCTCTGCCTACGTCAACGTTCTGGTCTGCAAGGAAGGCAATGAGGAGGAGCCCAAGATCAAGGCTCTGGTCGCTGCCCTGCAGAGCCAGCAGGTCAAGGACTTTATGACCGAGAGCTACGGCGGCGCTGTGGTCTCTGTTGTGGAGGAGCCCACCGACGGCTATGATCCTTCCGTCGATTATGACGCACTGAACGGCGAGACCGTCAGCTGCGCTGCCACCCCTGCTCCCCACTGCGAGATCCTGGAGGTCTGCAAGCAGATCCTGGCCGACAAGGGCATTACGCTGGACATCCAGGAGTACGATGACTATGTGATCCCCAACACCATCGTTGAGGATGGCCAGTGCGACACCAACTACTTCCAGCATCAGCCCTACCTGGACAACTTCAATGAGGAGAAGGGCACCCACCTGGTCTCCGTTGCCGGTATCCACGTTGAGCCCATGGGCATCTACGGCGGCAAGCAGAGCGACCTGAGCCCGATCGAGGGTTAAGCGAACTCCCCCAGTCACCTTGCGGTGACAGCCCCCTCGGGAGGGGGCCTTTGCTTGACCGTTCTGTTTCAGGCTCCCTCTATGAGGGAGCTGGCAAATCCGTAAGGATTTGACTGAAGGAGCTTATTCAACAGCAAGGAGCAATTTCTGTGATCGAGATCAAACACCTTTCCAAGACCTTCCAGATGAAGGACGGCGCAGTGAATGCGCTGAAGGACATCAGCCTGACCATCCCGGATGGTTCGATTTACGGCATCATCGGCATGTCCGGCGCGGGCAAATCCACGCTGGTGCGCTGCATCAACCTGCTGGAGCGCCCCACCGAGGGCAGCGTGGTCATTGACGGCGTGGAGATGGAAAAGCTCACGCCTGCCCAGCTGCGTCAGCGCCGCCGGGAGATCACGATGATCTTCCAGCAGTTCAACCTGCTGATGCAGCGCAGCTGCCTGAAGAACATCTGCTTCCCCATGGAGCTGGCAGGTGTGAAGAAAGAGGAAGCCGAAAAGCGCGCCAAGGAACTGCTGGAAATGGTGGGCCTGCCCGATAAGGCCAACGCCTACCCGGCCCAGCTCTCCGGCGGCCAGAAGCAGCGCATTGCCATTGCCCGCGCACTGGCAACGAACCCCAAGGTCCTGCTCTGCGATGAGGCCACCAGCGCGCTGGACCCCAACACCACCCACTCCATCCTGACCCTGATCAAGGACATCAACCGGAAGCTGGGCATCACGGTGGTGGTCATCACCCATCAGATGAGCGTTGTGGAGGAGATCTGCGATCACGTTGCCATTCTGGACGGCGGCGTTGTGGTGGAACAGGGCGAGGTGAAGGAGATCTTCGCCAACCCCAAGACCGCCGCGGCAAAGCGTCTGGTGGCTCCCAACGGCGGCAGCGCCGCCCGCGACCTGTCCAGCTTTGCGCCGGACGATCATGTGGTGCGTGTGACCTTCAACGGTTCTTCCGCCGCAAAACCGCTGGTGGCAAGCCTTGCCGCCGAAAAGGGCATTCTGGTGTCGGTGCTCAGCGCCGATACCCGCGACCTGAGCGGCCAGTGCTACGGCTCCATGCTGCTCAAGCTGCCCGCTGACCTGGACGAAGCAAAACAGGCTGCTGCCTATATGCGGGCACAGCCCGGCATTACGGAGGAGGAGGTGACCGGAGAATGACCATTGCAGATTATGGCTTTGCCATCTGGGAGACCTTCTATGTGACGGTGCTCTCCACCGCGTTCTCTCTGGTCATCGGCCTGCCGCTGGGTGTGCTGCTGGTGGCCGGTGATAAGGACGGCATTCTGCCCCTGCCCGGCTGGCTGATGCACCTGCTGAATATCATCATCAACATCCTGCGCAGTGTGCCTTTCCTGATCTTGATGATCTGCGTTTTTCCGCTGACCCGTATCATCGTGGGCACCACCGTAGGCACCAAGGCCACCATCGTCCCGCTGGTGGTCGCGGCCTTCCCGTTTGTGGCGCGTCTGGTGGAGACCAGCCTGCGCGAGTTGGATGAGGGTGTGGTGGAAGCCGCCCAGAGCATGGGTGCGACCCCGTTCCAGATCATCACCAAGGTAATGATCCCCGAGTGTCTGCCCGGCCTGATCTCCAGCATGACCACAGCTTTGACCACCATTCTGGGCTACTCGGCCATGTCCGGTGTCATCGGCGGCGGCGGCTGGGCAAGATCGCCCTTTCCTACGGCTACTACCGTTACCAGACCAACATTATGATCGTCTGCGTCATCCTGCTGGTGCTGCTGGTGCAGATCTTCCAGACCGTTGGCACCTTCTGGGCCACCAGAAGCGATAAGCGGCTGAGGAAGTAACTCCTTCAGTCGCACTTCGTGCGCCAGCTCCCTCGGAGAGGGAGCCTTAAAGCCTCCCTCTTTGAGGGAGGTGGCAAAGCCGAAAGGCTTTGACGGAAGGAGTTCTCTCCTCATTTCGTCCCGGACGGGAAGTAAAATTCAACGTTTCAATTCCCCGCCGGAGGCATGTGCTCCTGCGGGGAATTGTACTATTCGGACAAACCCAGTAAAGGAGTATGTTGCAATGAACCGTGATACCATCTGTGTGCAGGGCGGTTATACGCCCGGCAATGGCGAGCCCCGCCAGATCCCCATCATCCAGTCCACCACCTTCAAATATGCCACCAGCGAGGATATGGGCAAGCTGTTCGACCTGGAAGCCGACGGCTACTTCTACTCCCGCCTGCAGAACCCCACCTGTGACCTTGTGGCCAAGAAGATCTGCGAGCTGGAGGGCGGCACCGCCGCCATGCTGACCTCCAGCGGTCAGGCAGCCAACTTCTTTGCCCTGTTCAACCTCTGCGAGGCCGGTGACCATATCGTGGCATCCAGCACCATCTACGGCGGCACCTTCAATCTCATTTCTGTCACCATGAAGAAGATGGGCATTGAGGCCACCTTTGTGGACCCGCTGTGCACCGAGGAGGAGCTGAACGCCGCTTTCCGGCCCAACACCAAGGTGGTGTTCGGCGAGACCATTGCCAACCCCGCCCTGACCGTGCTGGATATCGAGAAATTTGCCAAGGCTGCTCACGCCCACGGCGTGCCGCTGATCGTGGATAACACCTTCCCCACGCCGGTCAACTGCCGCCCCTTTGAGTGGGGCGCGGATATCGTGACCCACTCCACCACCAAGTATATGGACGGCCACGGCGCAGTGCTGGGCGGTGCCATCGTGGACGGCGGCAAGTTCGACTGGATGGCCCACGCCGAGAAGTTCCCCGGCCTGTGCACCCCGGACGACAGCTACCACGGCATCACTTACGCCGAACGCTTTGGCAAAGAGGGTGCCTTTATCACCAAGGCAACGGCTCAGCTGATGCGGGACTTCGGCTCCATGCAGTCCCCGATGAATGCTATATGCTGAACCTCGGCCTGGAAAGCTGCATGTCCGGATGCGGCGCCACTGCGCCAACGGCATGGCTGTGGCAAAGTTCCTCGAAAGCCATCCCAAGGTGGCCTATGTGAATTACTGCGGCCTGGAGTCCAGCCCCTACCACGCACTGGCTGAAAAGTATCTGCCCAATGGCAGCTGCGGCGTGGTCAGCTTCGGTCTGGCCGGCGGCCGCGAAGCTGCCAGCACCTTTATGAAGGAGCTCAAGCTGGCCGCCATTGAGACCCATGTGGCCGATGCCCGCACCTGCTGCCTGAACCCGGCTTCCAGCACCCACCGCCAGATGAACGATGAGCAGCTGAAAGCCGCCGGTGTGCCCGCAGAGCTGGTGCGCATGAGCTGCGGTCTGGAAAGCGCTGAGGATCTGATCGCAGATATCGCACAGGCTTTGGATAAGATTTAAAAGGCAAACGGGCTCGCCCTCTCAGCTTCACTTCGTTCAGCAGCTCCCCCAAAGGGGGAGCCTCTGGCGAAAAATAAACTTTGTGGTTTTGCCAAGGCTCCCACTTTGGGGGAGGTGGCACGGCGTAAGCCGTGACGGAGAGGGCGAGGCCGCTATCAATATCCGCACCAAAGGAGTAACCATCTATGCCCCTCATCATCCCGAAAACGCTCCCCGCCTACGATGCCCTGTACGAGGAAAACGTCTTTGTCATGCACCGGGAGCGGGCAGCGTCCCAGCATATCCGCCCGCTGGAGATCCTGATCCTGAACCTGATGCCCACCAAGATCGCCACCGAGACCCAGATTGCCCGGCTGCTGGCCAACACGCCGCTGCAGGTGCACATGACCCTGCTGCAAACGGTCAGCCATGAGGCAACGCATGTTTCGGCGGCCCATCTGGAGGCTTTTTATAAGACCTTTGACGAGGTGAAGCATAACCGCTACGACGGCATGATTATCACCGGCGCTCCGGTGGAGACCATGGACTTTGAGCAGGTGGATTACTGGCCGGAGCTGTGCGAGATCATGGATTTCAGCGAGACGAACGTCTATTCCACCCTGCATGTCTGCTGGGGCGCTCAGGCGGGCCTGTACTACCACTACGGCATCCGCAAGGAACTGCTGCCTGCCAAGATGTTCGGCGTGTTCGAGCACCGGGTCATCCGGCCCTCCAACCCGCTGGTGCGCGGCTTTGATGAGGTGTTCTATGCCCCCCACAGCCGCCACACCGCCATGAGCCGGGAGGATATTGACCACTGCAGTGCGCTGCGCATCCTTGCCGAGAGCGATGAGGCAGGGCCTTTCCTGATGAGCACCGAGAATGGCCGTCAGATCTTTGTCATCGGCCACCCGGAGTACGACAAATACACGCTGGATGCGGAGTATAAGCGGGATGTTGCCAAGGGTCTGCCCATTGCAGTGCCCAAAAACTACTACCCCAACGATGATCCCAGCCAGCCGCCGCTCTTCCGCTGCGCGCGCACGCCCATCTGCTGTATGAAAACTGGCTGAACTACTACGTCTACCAGAACACCCCCTATGATCTGGGAGAGATGCAGCGCGTGAAGCACTCTGAGGGGTGAACCCGCTCAGCCGCCTGTTGCGGCAGCTCCCCCATGGGGAAGCCAGGTTTACGCACGACTGTTTTTCTGCCTTTCGGATCAGGAGGGGCAGGATTGGAAAGCAATAACGGAGAGGTATTTATGGGAATCGATAAGAATGAATGGGGCTTCCGGGTGGGACATCTGCCCCACGGGGAGCGCAATAAGATCAGTGATGTGCCGGGCGTGACGGTGGGCCATTGCACACTGGCGGATGGCGACATCCAGACCGGTGTGACCGCGCTGCTGCCCCACCCCGGGGATGTGTTCCATGACAAAGTGCTGGCAGCCTGCCATGTCATCAACGGCTTCGGCAAGACCACCGGCCTTGTCCAGATCGATGAGCTGGGTACACTGGAGACCCCCATCCTGTTTACCAACACCCTGAGTGTGGGTACCGTGGAGACGGCGCTGGTCAAATATATGCTGGAGCGCAACCCCGATATCTGCGAGACCACTGGCAGTGTGAACCCGGTCGTCTGCGAGTGTAACGACAGCGGCCTGAACGATATCCGGGGCCTGCATGTCACCGAGGCACATGTGGCTGCCGCTCTGGCAGACTGTAAAGCTGATTTCGCCGAGGGTGCAGTGGGTGCCGGACGCGGAATGCGCTGCCATGGGCTGAAGGGCGGCATCGGTTCTGCCTCCCGGCTGGTGGAGCTGGACGGTAAGTCCTACACCATCGGGGCACTGGTGCTCTCCAATCATGCCACCTTCGATGACCTCATCGTGGCGGGCACGCCCATCCACGAGCTGCTGGAAGCCCGCATCCCGCCCCATGAGGACAAGGCTCCATCATCACGGTGCTGGCAACGGATATCCCCCTGAGTGAGCGCCAGCTGCGGCGGCTCTGCCACCGGGCGCTGGTGGGGCTTTCCCGCACCGGCAGTGCCTGCGGCAACGGTTCGGGTGAGATCGTTCTGGCCTTTACCACGGCCAACCGGATGCCGCATTACTCGGACAAAGCCCTCCTGCCCATGGAGATGCTCCACGATGATGCCATCAACCCGCTGTTCCGGGCGGTGGCCGAGTGTGTGGAGGAAAGCGTCCTGAGCAGCCTGCTCCACGCCGAGACCGTCACCGGCTACCATGGCCGGACGGTGCAGTGCCTTTCCGACCTGTTGAAAAAATAATGTGAAAAAACAAGCCTTTCCGTGTGGTGCACCTCACAGTGTGACACCAACGGAAAGGCTTGTTTTTTATCGCTGTCTTTATCTCTGCACCAGCGTGATGAATGCTTTCATCTGGGGGGTGAGCCATTTATCCCTATGGTAGAACAGCTGCCGCCGCATCTCCACGCGGCAAGCGGGGACATTCAGGCGGGACAGCGTTCCGGCGGCAAGGGCATTCTGCACGATGTACTCGGGCAGGAAGGAGAGGCCCATGCCGTGCTCGACCATCTGGCAGAGCAGGGAAGCGCTGCCCAGCTCGAGAAAGGGCTTGATGGCCAGCCCATGCGCTGCCATGCACTGGTCGAGGGCATCGCGGTAGCTCATGCCCCGCTCGGTCAGCAAGAACTCCTGCCCGGCCAGTTCCTGCAGCGTGACTTCCGCCTGCCCGGCCAATGGGTGCCCGGCGGGGGCCACCACGCAGATAGGCTCCGGCTCATCCACAGCCAGCACAAAGCTGGGCTGCAACAGCGGCTTGTCCAGCGTGTATGCCAGGTCGATCTGATTGGAGCCCAGCATCTGGAGCATCTCATCGTCGGTGGCGGTGCGGAGTACCAGCTCTACCTGCGGGCAGAGGCGTGATACCGCTGCAGCAGGTCGGGCAGAAAAGTGCTGCAGACCGAATCTGCCAGTGCCACCCGCAGGGTACCGCTGACCTGCCGGGCAGGCTGCAGGGCCGCCTTGGCCTGCTCGGCTGTGGCCAGCAGGGAGCGGGCATAGGTCAGAAAGGTCTGCCCGGCATCGGTCAGGCGGACCGTTTTGCCCACCCGGTCGAAGAGCGGCGTTTCCAATTCGGCTTCCAGCTGGGCCACCTGTGCGGAGACTGCGACTGGGAATACCCCAGCTCCCGTGCCGCGCGGGAAAAGCTGTGCAGCTCCGCAATATGCAAAAAAGTGTTGATGGTACGAAGTTCCACGGCAGCACCTCTCAGCGGCGGGTGATGTCGGTCACGGTCAGAACAGCACCATCTACGACAAAATGGACTTCCAATCCCGAAAATTCCATTCCGTATACCCGTTCCGGGTCGTGCTGGTAGGAGGGACGGGGGTCGTTTTCCAGCACGCCCCGCAGGCCGTCCCGCTCGGCGGCGGCACGGTCTCCCACAGCTCCGGCGGGCATTCGACCTGCAGCTTGTGCGTCTGGGTCTGGGCCGTGAAGCCTGCCGCCGCGTCCGGGTGACAGTCGGCGTAGGGGATGTAGGGCTTGATGTCGTAGATGGGGGTGCCGTCCATCAGGTCTGCGCCCCGCACGATGAGCACCGGGCCAACCTCGGGGCGGTGCTCGATGGCCTCCAGCCTGACGCTGGAAAGGCCCAGCGGGTTGGGCCGGAAGGGGGAGCGGGTGGCAAACACGCCCATCCGGGTGTTGCCGCCCAGGCGTGGGGGCCGGACGGTGGGAGACCAGCTCTCCCGCACCGCGCCGGAGAACTGCCACACCAGCCAGATGTGGCTGAAATCCTCCAGTCCGCGCAGGGCATCGGCGTTGCGGTATTCCGGAGTGAAGATGATCTCGCCCCGCAGGCCGTCCACCAGCCCGCTCTGCCGGGGGATGCCGAACTTGGTGGGGAAGGCGGTGTGGATGTGTGCAATGACCTTCAGGGTCATGGTTTCGTTGCTCATATTATAAACCTCTGCAGAAGCCTACGGCTCTGCCCTCGATCTGGATCTCGTTCAACTGCGGCCCGGCATAGATCATGGGCGGGCAGACGGCGGCGTTGTCGGCCAGCAGCATAACGGTGTCGCCCTGCCGGTGAAAATGCTTTAAGGTGGCCTCGTCGCGATCCGCACGGCGGCGATCTCGCCCTGCTCCACCTCGGGCTGGCAGCGGATGCAGACGATGTCACCATCGCAGATGGTGGGGGCCATGCTGCTGCGTGGCAGGTCAGGGCAAAGTCGGCGTGCCATGCGGCAGGAACGCCGATGTAGCATTCGATGTTCTGTTCGGCGGTGATGGGGGTGCCGCAGGCAATGCTGCCCACCAGCGGCACCCGCACCATTTCGGGCAGGGGCTCAAAGCCCGGCGGCGGGATAAACGCAGTGTTATCCAGCCCCATCAGCCATGCGGGGGTGGTCTCCAAGGCGGCGGCAAACTCCTCCACCTTGGACTGCGGGATGTCGTTGACCCCTTTTTCCAGCTTGGTGATGGAGGATTTGGAGCGGTAGCCCATCCGCTGGGCAAGCTCTTCCTGAGAGAGCCCCAGCTCGAGCCGACGCTGTAAGATACGGCGGGAAAGTTCTGACATGGCAGAGACCTCGCTTTTCCTGAAAAAGAATGTTCTGCCGTGAGTATATCAGAAAAGTTCTTAAAAATCAACGATTTTCGCGCGATTTTGGTAAAATAGTTGACAAAAAATCAACATCGAACTATAATACAACCAAAGATTGTGAAACGACACGCAGAGATCCAGATGAAAGGAGAACCTTTGATGACAAATACCACACAGATCCGCGCCTACATTGAAAGCCAGGGCCTCAAGCTGGGCCATGTGGCACGGGTGCTGGGCATCAGCAGCAGCGCCCTGCATCAGAAGCTGAACGACGAGAGCGATTTCAAAGTCAGCGAAGCCGACCGTCTTTCTGCCATGCTGGGGCTGACCATGGAACAGCGGGATGCCTGCTTCTTTGGCCCGGGCACCCGGATGTGCCAAAGAAAGGGGGCGGCGTGATGACCGCTGAACAGCGCAGAAAGACCCGGGAGGCCCTGCAGAACTACGGTACCCGCCAGTGGGCCCGCAGCCCGGCCAACTGGGGCTGGACCCGGGCCATCCAGCAGACGCAGGAGTATTACCGCACCGCGACCCCATCCGTGCAGGCCTGCTCCAGCTGCGCTACCTGGAGCGCCGCAAGGAGGAGGATGTGCTGGAGCGGCTCTGCATCGGACGCACCACCTACCAGAAAGCCCAGCTCGATCTGCTGAGCACCGTAGCCGTTTTTGCCGCCCGCTACGGTGCCCTGTGACGCAAAATGCCCCCGGACAGCCATCCGGGGGCATTGCAGTCAGTGCGTTTTCTTTTCCGGAGTATCGCAGTGCTGGTGGCAGGAGGCGCAGTTGCCGCCGCAGCCTTCGCCTTTCCAGCCGCCCTGCTTGGAGATCCAGACCACTGCCAGGGCAAACAGCCCTGCCAGCACCAGAATGGTAATGATCCCACGAAGTGTCAGCATTGAAAAAACCTCTCTTTTTGCGCTGGAATGCGCAATTTCAGTATACACCATTTTGCGCAAAAGAGCAACTGCCCCGCAGTGGGAAAAAATTGCGAAAAAATCAAAATTAGGGCTTGCCAATCCACTTCGGCTGTGGTATAATTCTCTTGTTCCGATTCGGAGGATTAGCTCAGCTGGTTAGAGCACCTGCATCACACGCAGGGGGTCTGGGGTTCGAGTCCCTAATTCTCCACCATACAGTTCGTACTCGAACCCGATTCTTTATGAAAAAGGGTTCGGGTACGTTTTTTGTTTATCAGAGGTTCTGCGGAAGGACTACTCGGAACGGTAAACGAGCAAAGGCAGGGTATCACCATGGCGGTGGTATCCTGCCTTTTGCTTTGAGGAATCAAGTTCGCTTTGTGCGAACTTGATCGCCACCTATATGGCGCATTGATGGCAATTGCTGCGTACGTGCGTACCGGGAGCCTGTACACCTCTGACAAGGTGTAACACACTAGACTTTGTGCCAAAGTCTGTGTGCCAAGGGGCCAAGCCCCTTAGAATCCCTGCGGAGCGTGTACGCACGTACGCAGAAAAATGGCAAAATTTCACTATATCGGGGTGTTCTTTCATTGGAGAGTATGGTATACTCGGCTTAGTTCAACAAATCGGAATTGAGGGAGTAGGAGAAATCGAGATCGGAGGATAAGTTGGTGAACAAGATTTTCAAAGGTCTTATTCGATTTTTGATAGAAGTGATAGTTATGACTGTTTTGATTGTTGGGATCAACATATTTACGAATGGTATGTATCTTTGGGGATTGCCCCGCATAAATGATATTCAGTCTGTAAATATCACGTATCCGAGTGTCACGGATGATGTTAAAGAAATTTCGAGCAGTGAGGACATTGAGTTAGCCTTAAAGCTAACGGGATTTCTGAAATATGATTTATTTGGGGAAGTGAATAGCGAAGAAGAACCCGCTATTACAATTACTTATTTTCTCAAGGATGGAACAAGCAAAACAATCTCCGCTAATAACACTACTGTCTGGTGGAACAATAAAATTCATGTAATCAAGGACAAGGAAATGTTTGTCAACCTAACAGAGGGAATTTTCTTTCTGGAAGATTTACAAACAAAGTAAATCAATTCCAGTTTGCTGTACTCGTTCCTAGCAGGGTTTGGGGCAGGCACGCCCCAACAAGAAGCTGTCCCAAAGGGGCAAGAATTTTCAAGAATTGAAAATTTGTGGCCACGGGACGATTCTTGCTCTCACCTTTTTCGCTGCGTTTCGCAATTTTCACATTTCAATCTGCTCGCAGATTGTTGACAAGCTGCGCTTGACCCGATACTATAAAGCAAGTCGAATACACGCCAAGGAGGTGCAACCATGACCGCCGTGATCTACGCCCGCTATTCATC
>ENA-OQIO01001203-OQIO01001203.1-human-gut-metagenome-genome-assembly--contig:-NODE-1203-length-12973-cov-9.492605_pt1 | contig 12973 bp, 11 predicted proteins | sample MGYA00242573_ERZ504737 | MGnify/ENA primary metagenome ERZ504737 (study PRJEB26092, sample SAMD00036203) | human gut metagenome | host: Homo sapiens | study: EMG produced TPA metagenomics assembly of... | reverse complement strand
TCGAGAATATCGCCAAATATTGAATCGAATAGCTGCTTATGTGTTTCAATATTGGCTCTTATATTATATACTCTGTAATTCTATTTTTCATTACAACTAGCACACGAATTGTTTACTCTTAGAAAAAATAATTTTTTTCATAACCTTCCTCCACTACACTATTCTATCATATTATTGTATGATATAAGAAAAAGAGGGTATTGGCATGGAAAAGAATGTGATTATAACGATATCGAGGCAGTTGGATCCAATGGAAGGGAAATTGCTCGTAAATTAGCTGAATATTTAGATATTAGTTATTATAATAAACAAATTTTGGAGAAAATTGCAGTAAATATGGGAGTCTGCGCTGACTTCTTTAAAGATCAAAAACAAGATGAGAATGGCTTATTTACAATAGAATCTAAAGGCCTTTTAGGACTTAGAAATATTACAGAATTAAGTGTGAATACACAAATCTATGATATGGCAAGTGATTTTATTCAAAAGATTTCCCAAAGAGAAGATGCTGTTATTGTAGGGAGATGTGCCGATTATATTTTAAAAGACAATCCGGATGTTATTTCTGTATTCTGTTACAGTGATGTAGAAGAACGTATTCAATGGTCGATTGATGAATATCAAGTGCCTGCCAAACAAGCCAAGAAAATTGTGCAGGAAAAAGATGCACAAAGATCTAGATTTTATGAATTCTATACCAATCAAAAATGGGGGAATCCACGTAACTATACATTGATGATCAATACGTCGAAGATGAGTACAGAAGAAACAGTACAATTACTTGCTTCATTTTATGATGCAAAAAAAGGCATCCTCACATTTAAGAATGCCTTTGAAAATCAATATGAAAAAGATAATAAGTATTAAAAAAGTCGGAAACCCGACTTTTTCTTTCACATAATGTAAGGTGTAGCGAAGTACAATACGAAGATGATCATTAATGCCCAAACAGTTGGGTGAACTTCTTTAGCTTTACCAGCTGCAATCATGGCAATTGTATAAACGATGAATCCGCATGCGATACCATTTGAAATAGAATACATCAAGATCATCATAATAACAGTGACAAAACCAGCAGCGGCAAAAATCATGTCATCCCAGTCAATACCTTTTAACTGTTGTGCCATCATAATACCAACAACGATCAATGCTGGTGCAGTAACTGCGTTCGTAACTGTACTTAAGATAAGTGGTGATAAGAATACGGCTAGTAAGAAGCAAACACCAGATGTGCATGCAGTTAAACCTGTACGTCCACCAACACCAACACCAGAACTAGATTCAACAAAGCTAGTTACTGTACTAGTACCTAAAACTGCACCAAATACTGTACCAACCGCATCAGCAAGCAATGCTTGTTCAGCATTTTCTAGTTCACCTTTATCGTTGATCAAACCAATACGGTTACCAATCGCAACAAGTGTTCCAGCTGTATCAAAGAAGTCAACGAATAAGAATGAGAAAATAACTACGAAAGCTTGGAATGGATTTGCGAATAATTCAGAAATTCCTGAGAAGCAAGATCCAGCAGCTTGTAATTCAAAATCAAACGAAATGAAATGTTCAGGTAAAGTAGGCATACCAGCCATTCCCATGAATCCAAGGATGATTCCAATCACCGCAGTGATAACCATACCTACGAAAACGGCTGCAGGAACATTTTTAATAACTAACGCAATTGTGATCAACAATCCAACAATCGCAAGTAATACGGTTGGATCTGTTAAGTTTCCAATTGTTACAAATGTTGAAGGACTAGCTACAATAATACCCGCATTTTTTAAACCAACAAACGCAATGAAGAAACCGATTCCGGCTCCGATTGCCAACTTTAATTGTACTGGAATTGCGTTGATAATAGCTTTACGAACACCAGTAACAGAAATAAGAATAAAGACAATACCTGAAATGAATACAGCACTTAATGCAGCTGCCCAGCTAAAGCCCATTTGTCCACAGATTGTGTAGGCGAACAATGCGTTTACACCCATACCAGAAGCTAATGCAACTGGGTAGTTGGCAACAAGTCCCATAATGATACTTGCTACACCTGCACTGATTGCAGTCGCAAGGAATACAGAGGCTTTGTCCATACCAGCATCTGCCAATACTGCAGGGTTAACCCCAAGAATGTAGCCATAGCCAAGAATGTTGTAAGACCAGCAATAAGCTCTGTCTTAACGTTTGAACCTTTCTCGTTCAATTTAAAGAATTTTTCCACGATTCTCTCTCCTTCTCTCTTTTTTCAAAAGACCCCTCCATTGTAGCATAAGTTATTATAAAAGGATGCATTTAAATAGAGAAAAAGCATAAATATACGTTTTTATCGGTAAATCCGTTATTCTTTCCATTGAATGTTTATAAGTTTGAAGCTGAGGGGCATACATATCAATTAATTTGTTTTCATTATCCGTGGCATCTGTTTTAAAATCAATGATAATTATCTCATCTCCTTTATAGATAACTAAGTCCATAAATCCATGAACGACTTGGTTTTTTTCTTTAATAATATAGCTTTGTTCAAATACATGCTTTTCGTTCATCCAAGAAGCATAGAGTGCATTCGAATTTAAAGCTAGAATCTGTTTAATGTCATAATCCTTTAAAGTATATCCATAAGAATTCGCATAAGAAATAATTTCTTCTTGTTGATAAGGATATGAACATTGCGCCACAATTTCATGGAATAAAGTACCACGAAGCGTTCCTATATTTTTAGTAAGAGAAATCTCTTTCCAGTCTAATTTCATTTTGGCCCCACTAGCCGTCTGACTCGAGAACACATCGGATGTTTTCGTATAGACAGGAAGTTTATAAGACTTATTATTTTGACGCACTTTTAATGGTCTTTCATATAATTCTGATTTTTTATCAAAAACCACTAGAGAATCACTCGTATTGGCATATGTATGTAAAAGCCATCCTGTATAACTCTCATCTTCTAATAGAGTATAGGCGTTTAATGGACTATAAAAATCTTCAATGCTTTCAATCGTATCTACAATGACCAATTCTTTTTGAGGGCGTGTTGTCGCCACATAGAATACACGCATTTCTTCTGCAAGATCATCGAGTTCTTTTTTTGTTTGTAGAGCTAAATGATAAATTGAATTGTACTTATATTTATAATCATTACTTAAGCCTTTTAAAGATAATCCTAATATTGAATCAAGTAAGATACATGAACTGCCATGTTTATCTCTTTGTTCATGTTGCGAAAGAATATATACAACAGGGAATTGTAAACCTTTAGATTGATGCATTGTCTTTACTTGAACTACATCATCTTCTTTGCCATACAAGCTTGCTTCCTGAGTTTGATCTTGCGTTGCATCTTTAGATAGTTGTAGGACAAAACCATGGATGTCACTCTGATTTTCATACTGGGTTGCTAATTCTAATAAATAATCTAAGTTGTTCTTATCTTGAATTGTTGTAGAAGCATAATAGAAATTATTATAGGCATAGATATATTGTAGCAGTTGTACAATCGTTTGATTTCTATTTACATATAATTCAAAGAAAGGCTTCATGAAATCTTCGTTTTTAATACTCATATATAAAGATGTGCCTTTTTCTTTTCCTATGCAGCACTTCGCAATTTGAGAAAAAGATACATTAAATAATGGAGACATTAAAGAAGCACATAACGCAATGTCGTCGGTTAAATCTTCTAAAGCTTTTAAAGTAGAAAGCACAATTTGAATGGCAGAATTTGTGTAGAATCCATGATCAATGGTAATCATAGCTGGAATGTTGTAGGCCTCAAAAACTGTTTTCAGTTTTTCTTGAGGCGCATGATTACGGGTTAACACACACATCGATTTATAGGACATGCCTGCTTTGTGCTTTTCGATAATATCTTGTGCAATCAAATCAAAACGATTCTCATTGTGATTCTTTTTGACGGTAGCTTTGTTGCCTTCTTCATCTTTATATTCTGTATATAAGAAACGAACTGGATACTGAGGACTTTCCATTTGTCCTTTCGTACCTACATTGGCAATATCGATCTCTTCAAATTGTTTTCCCAATAATTCATTGTTCATGATCTTACTATAAAAATCATTGTTGAATTGAATAACACTCGCATTGGAACGATAGTTTTCCTGCAATAATAAAGGGGTGTTGTTGATATCTTCCTTTTTCATCCAGTCCTGCATAATTTTTGGATTGGCTTGTCTAAAACCATAGATGGATTGTTTAATGTCACCCACTCTAAATACGTTGTTTTCATGGCAGAAAGACGCAATGATTTTTTCTTGAAGTTCATTGGTATCTTGAAATTCATCCACTAGAATCATCTGATATTTATTGTACATTTCTTCTTTGATCATCGGATCTTGAAGGAGTTGATACGCAAAGTGCTCCATATCATTAAAGTCAATCACTTCCATTTTCTTCTTTTCTAATTGAAAGTATAGCTTTACTTTATTGGTTAATTCAAATAAGGTATCTACTAAAGCTTTATGATTTTGAATGTCCTTTAAATAGAATTCTTCATCAAATAAGTTTTCTACGATCTTTGTTTCATGATCTTTAAAAGAAGTTTGATATTTTGAGTAGTCCACCTTATCAATTGTCTTCTTAAAACCGATGGTATTTTTTAAATACAATTCAAATTGAGCTTTAAAATCTGAATACGAGTTGGCATCTAAACACTTTGATAAATAGTCCTTTTTGACTTCATAATCTTCAGGCTTTGCGATTTGATCGATTACTTCATCTAAAATCTCTGACATAGCCAAGCAATGATTATGGAAGTATTTCAATGCATATTCCATTAATTCTGGACTTAAATATGTATATGAATCTTGAATGTTTTTAATCCATGTCTTTGCGTCTTCTTCGGATTTAGAGTTGAGGATTGCCAAAATATCTTCAATGTATTTTTGAATGTCTTCTTCTGTTTTTCCAAAAGAGAGAAAATACATTTTTAGTTTTGTGTATGCATCTAAGTCTAAATCTTGAATCGCATGTTTGTAGGCGTTGTCAAAGGCGACGCGCGTTTGGGCTGAGGATGCCGTTTGTTTGGACATCGTATAAGAAATAGGAATCTTATAGTAATAATTTTGTACAATCGACAAGCAGAAACTATCAATAGTAGAAATACTGGCTGTTTCAAGTAGAGCCATTTGCTGAAGAATATATTCTGTTTTTGGTTGCTCTTTTAATTTGGAAAGAAGACGTGCCTTCATTTCAGCTGCCGCATCCTTTGTGAAAGTCATTGCCAGGATAGAATCGATTGAAATATGGTCTTTTAATACAAGCTGACATAAACGTTCTACTAAAACAGCTGTTTTACCACTTCCGGCACTGGCAGAGACAACGACATTTGTATCTCGAATGTCAATGGCTTTTTGTTGGGGAATTGAAAAATCCATATTTATTCTTCCTCCTTTTCTACACGAAGCATTGGTTCAACTTCATTCGCCGAATTTCGACAAATAGATCTGTAAGCACAGAATTTACATGCATCTTGGACGTGATTAGGTAGGGCTTGTCCACTTTTAATATCTTCTAAAAGACTGTCAACGACTTGAGTCCATTCTTCTTTGATGGTTTCTAAACTTGGATTGGCTCTTTTTACAGGCATGTATCGTTTTATGTCATCACAATAAATGCTCGCATCACTAAAGTGCCACCCATTTAATCTTCGATTGACTTTAAATGTATCCGCAATATCTTTTTCATCGTTCACAATGAGTTCAGGGATTTTTTTGCGATAATTTAATTTTCCATAAGTGAGTGTTTCTGGGGTTGTCCTTAGTGCAATATAGAAACATCCTACAGGGATTAAACCGGATTCTTTTTCGTAAGCTAACGTATATGTGGCTAACTGTAAAGATAATCCTTTTTCAAAGTCATCAATTTTAATATCTTTATCACTTGATTTATAGTCAAAGATACAAAAAGATGTGTTTGAACTGTCGATTCGATCAATATAGCCATATAAATCAATGGTATATCCATTCCATGGGTAGGAATAAGAGAATTTATGTTCTTGTTTATCCATGTTCATGTGCCAGTTGGATTCAAAATTATGTAGTTGTTCAAAAATCAACATAAGTTTTTCTGTGATTTCTTCAATTTGAGAATCAAACCATGGAACTTGTTGTAAAAGCACTTCTTTTGCGAAGGAAAATTCATTTTCAACATAGTGATGAATTTCTTCTTTGGATAAAGAAGTATATTCTTGTCTATCTTTAGAAATCACTTCTAGAACATGATGTAATATGCTTCCACGAATTCGAATGTCTGTGATGTCTTCTTTTTCTTTTAAATATAAGCCGTATTTTAGTGCATGAGAAAAAGGGCATCGTGCATAGGATTCGAGTCTTGAAATAGATCCTTTAAAATGATCATCCTTAAAGAATATAGATTTAGCTGTTGTTTCATTTAAATCGATATTTGGGGTAGTCCAGTTAAAAGAATCGGGCGTAGTAATAAATTCAGCTTTTTGTTGGAGCCAATTTTCTATGTCGGAACTTGGTTCATAATTTTTTCCTTGATAATCACTTTGTGGATAGAATACATAAAGAATTTCACACAAAGACAAACAGTCAAAGATTTGTGCCTGCTGGTTTTGAATGTGTGTTTCAAGATTTGGTAAATCCGTGTTTTGTACATAGGCCTCATCAAAGATTCCAGTATGTAACTTTAAAGCAGGAAATGCACTGGCATTTGTGCCAGTTAAAAAGACGATGGGCCTTAAATTTGTGATGTCTTGTCTAGATCCAATGAATACCCCTTCAATGGAATTGGCTTTCTGATTGGCAGAAAGATTTTGGATTTGGTGAATCAAGATGTTTAAATCATTCGCATTATGAATGTGTGTATGCACATCTTGGATAAGCGACATGACATCGTTGAAGGCATTCAAATCTTCTTTTGTGACTTGTTCATGTAGATTTTGAATGTGTTTGGCCATCTTGATAAAATCGTATGCATCAAATAAGAATGCATGATCGTGTATCCATTCTAAAGTGTCTTGTTCTAATTTTTGGTAGGATGTGAATTGGTAGGAATCAATGATTTCATTATCTTTGTATGGAAGTGTAGTTAAGAAAGGTTCAAATTTTAAAAATTGTTCAGGGAACAATGTGTAATACTGCATGAGATAATTGTCATTTGGATATAAGGCTTGAACTATGTTTAAAAAACTTTTTAAATCCATATCTTTAGCCCATGTTAAATAATGGATCCACTCGTTATATATAGATGTAGTATGAACTTCTTGTATAGTTGTGAATGGGATCTTATGTGCTGTAAGAATCTGGGTTAAAACATTGATGTCACTTGGGTTGTTTAGGGCAATGAAAATATCATCGGCTGAATAGTCATTTTCAATAATAAGATTTGCGATGACTTCCATTTGTTTGCGTGCGTTGGCAACACTGTAGTAGTGTGTTGTCAACAGTTGCTTATCGCCGAGCCATTTTGCACCATGATCAATCAACACTTGAATCCAGTAACTGTCTAATTGAGAGTATTCTTTTTTTAGGATATAGATGTTTTCTAAATCTGGTAAACTTGAAAGGACATCTTGCGTTTGGTCTTCTTTGAGTTGAATTGGATACAGAAGATTTAAGATTTCATGTAAATCTTTTTCTTTTTGGGTTGAACAAGGAAAATCATGAATTTGATAGGTTTTTGCCATTTTTATAAAGTCTAGACAGGCATTTAAAAAGTCATAGTCTTCTTTACTGGAATAGAAGGCATTGGAAAGAGAGATATTCTTTAAAGCATCTTTGTATAAATAAAGAATTTCAATGTCAGATTTATTTTGTCCATGATAAAAAGAAGATAGCCAGCTAGACAAGGTTAAAACTTGTATGCCAAGGCAATCTTTTTTTTGTTTTAAAATTTCTTTGTATAAAGATAAATGTAGGGTAGCCGGAGCTAATATTGTACTGTTGTCTGGAATTTGTATCATAAAATTATCACCTAGATTATTATACCATCATTATTATTAACTCGAGAGTTATTAACTGTGCAGTTAATGAAAAAAAGTGGATCATTTGATCCACTTTGTGTTGTATTATAGATTTTCTGTAATGTGTCTTGCGACATATACACCAGATGCACTGGCATGACTTAATGAGTGTGTTACACCTGAACAGTCTCCGATAACGAATAGTCCTTTGTGTTTTGTTTCTAAGTTTTTATCTACTTTTACTTGCATGTTGTAGAATTTAACTTCAACACCATATAGTAATGTGTCATCACTAGCTGTTGATGGACATACTTTATCAAGCGCATAGATCATTTCAATAATGTCATCTAATTGACGTTTAGGGATAACTAGAGATAAGTCTCCTGGTGTAGCCTTCAATGTAGGAGTTACGAATCCTTGTGCAATACGACTTGGAGTTGAACGTTGTCCACGAATCAGATCACCAAAGCGTTGAACGATAACGCCACCACCTAACATGTTTGATAGGCGGGCAATACTTTCACCATATTGGTTACTTTGTGAGAATGGTTCTGTGAAATGATTTGATACTAATAAGGCAAAGTTCGTGTTGTTTGTGAAACGAGCTGGATCTTCATAGCTGTGACCATTTACAGTGATGATTCCGTTTGTGTTTTCGTTTACGACAACACTCTAGGGTTCATACAGAATGTACGAACGCGGTCTTGATATTTCTTTGAACGATATACGATTTTAGATTCATACAATGAGTCTGTTAATTCTGAGAATGTATCGGCATTTAGTTCAACACGAACACCGATGTCTACACGATCACTCTTTGTTTCAATGCCTAAGTTTGAGCATACAGATTCCATCCATTTACTTCCTGAACGGCCTGTAGAAATAATACATTGTGTAGATGTATATGTTTCATCCCCACAAACGACTTCATATCCATCTTCGATTTTGTTTACCATATCAATGTGTTTAAAGAAATGGAATTCGGCTTTGTCTTTTAATTCATTGTATAAGTTTTCAAGTACTACATAGTTAATGTCAGTTCCTAAGTGACGAACTTTCGCTTTTAATAAGTGAAGATCATTTTGAAGACATTTTTTGGCGATAGCAGCATCTGAGTTTGCATATAGACGAGTTTTTTCTCCGCCCATCTTGCAGTTGATTTCATCCACATATTCCATTAAATCGATAGCTTCTTGTTCACCTACATATTCGTATAGGTTTCCACCAAATTCATTTGTGATATTGTATTTTCCATCACTGAAGCACCGGCTCCACCAAAACCGTTCATGATGGCACATGATTTACAGTGGATACATGATTTGATGTTCTTTCCGTCAATTGGACATTTTCTTTTGTTTAATGGTGCTCCTGCTTCAAAAACACCAATTTTTAATTCAGGTTTACTTTTTAATAATTCGTAGGCTGAGAAAATTCCTCCAGGCCCAGCACCAATAATAATGATATCGTATTGCATTTTATTTTCCTCCTATTTGAAGGCTATAGTCTACTGTTTTCGGTAGTAGGTATGAACGTTCAACCATATCATGAACTTATATAACCCGGACTATTATACGGATAAAGTGAATTGTTTGCAAGCGATATTTTTGAAAACGAAACATAAAAAAAATGATATAATCATGTAGGCTAGAAGAGGTATGCATATGAGCAAGAATAAAATACATGATTTAATAATGATTATACTTGGAAACTTTGTGGTCGCATGTTCAGTTTCCTTTTTTATACTTCCTAATAATATATTAACGGGTGGTGTAGCTGGTGTGGCTGTCGCATTACATCCAGTTTTTCCGATTGATACAGTTTTGATGATTGATGGTTTGACAATTGGATTATTTATATTGGGAGCTCTTTTATTAGGAAAGCAATTTGCGATGAAATCTGTGATTTCTACAATTGTATATCCGGTTTTCGTAACAGGTTTATCACAGGTTGCCACAATGTTTCCTAAAGATACATTTGTGATGCCAGCTTATGTGGCTACAATCTATGCCGGAGTTCTTGTGGGGATTGGTTTAGGTTTAGTGTTTAGAGTTAATTCAAGTACGGGTGGTATGGATATCTTAGCTTTGATTTTACATAAATACCTGAAGATTCCTGAAGGAACCAGTGTAATGATCGTAGATGGCTTAACAGTTTTATTGGGCGTGGTTACACATGGTTTAACACCAGCATTGATTGGTATTATGTCTGTGTTTGTTTGTGGTGTCGCAATCGATAAAACAGTAATGCTAGGCATGCAATCCGCAAAAAATGTTATGATTATATCGACAGAGTGGAAACAGATTCGTCGTATTTTATTAGAGACAGTGGATCGTGGTGTAACGATTCTAGATGGAAGTGGCGGCTATACACAAGCGCCTAAGCCTGTGTTGATGTGTGTTATTAAGCAAAAACAATATCCATTATTAGAGTCAAGTGTTTTAGAGATTGATCCAAAAGCGTTTATTATTGTGAATGATGTGCATCAGGTACATGGTGCTGGTTTTACATCAAAACATGTGGTGGAGACAGATGAAACAGCATATTAAAGAAATTATTGTCGTTGAAGGAAAAAATGATACAAACACGTTGCAGTCTTTTTTTGATTGTGACACGATTGAAACGGGTGGAGACCAGGTCAACGAGAAAACGATTGAGCGAGTTAAACAGGCTCAAAAGACAAGAGGTGTGATTATTTTTACAGATCCAGATACGCCAGGAGAACATATACGTAGATTGATTGGCAGTAGTGTGCCAGGATGTAAACATGCGTTTATTAATAAAGAAAAGGCGAAAACACCTAAAAAAGTGGGTGTAGAGCATGCAAGTAAAGAAGATTTATGGGATGCTTTATGTCATTATGTAACGTTTGAGAATAAAGAAGAAGTATTGAGTTGGCAAGACTTTATTGATTTAGGCTTAGTTGGAAACAAAGATTTGCGCTTTCAAGTGTGTGAAGATTTTCATATTGGTCCTTGTAATGCGAAAACATGTTTTAAGCGTTTAAATCAGATGAATGTGACAAAAGAAGAGATAGAAGAAAGGAGTCTTTCATGAAACAGGCGATTGCGACAGTAAAAAAGACAAAAGAGATTCAAGAAAAGTATAAGGTTTTCACAAAGAAAAGCTTTGGACAGAATTTTATTATTGAACCGGGTGTTGTTGAAAAGATTGCCAATGCAGCCATTCAATCAAGAGATGAATTGGTTTTTGAGATTGGTCCTGGAATTGGGGCTTTAACACAGTTTTTATGCGAAAAAAGTAATCAGGTTGTAGCTTTTGAGATTGATGAAAGATTGCCGGTTGTATTAGAGAATGAGATTGGTTTTGATCATTTACAGATAGTATTAGAAGACATCTTAAAGGTGGATATTGATGAAAAGATTCGTGAATTTAGAAAGCCTGGTCAAAAGGTAGTTTTCGCGTCGAACCTTCCTTACTACATCACAACGCCGATCTTATTTAAATTGTTTGAGGCAAATGAAGAGATTGAAAGAATTACGGTTATGATGCAAAAAGAAGTGGGAGAACGTTTCTTGGCACACGAAAATGATAAGGAATACAATGCGTTGAGCGTAATTACGCAATATCGTTGTGATGTGAAAAAAGTCATGGACGTATCAAGAAGAGTATTTTGGCCAAGTCCCAATGTAGATTCGATGGTTATTCAATTTTCTTTCCATCACAAGTATCATTTAGAAGATGAGAATTATTTCTTCGATTTGGTAAAAGCTTGTTTTACACAAAGAAGAAAAACGATTTATAATAACTTTCAGAATTTTGTGAAAGATAAAGCTCTGGCAAAAGAATTGTTAGAAAAAGTAAATATTGATTCGAGTACGCGTGCGCAACAGTGTACGTTAGAGGATTTTATTCGATTATATGAGGTGACCTATGAAAGTACAGGCAAGGGCAAAAATTAATCTAGCATTAGATGTCGTAAAAAGAATGGATAATGGGTATCATTCTTTAGACATGATCATGGTACCTATTTCAATTTATGATGAGATTGAGATAGAAAAAAATGATTTTGATGTAGTTGAATGTGAAGGTATGAAATTACCAGAGAACAATACGGTTTCAAAGATGATTCAAGTTTTAAAGGATACCTATCATTTGGATTCTTGTTTCAAAGTATCTATCAAGAAGCACATTCCAGCTCAGGCAGGTCTTGGTGGCGGAAGTGCGGATGCAGCTGCTGTATGCAAGGCGGTTTTAAAGATGGAAGGTATTGAGGAAACGGAAGAAAATCTTTATGAAATCACAAAACAAGTGGGTGCGGATGTTCCTTTCTGCATTCATGATAAGTGGGCTCGAGTAAAGGGAATTGGCGAGAAGATTACGCCAATTGAGAGTGATTGGAAATTTGATATTGTGGTTGTAAAACCAGATTTTGGAATTTCTACTGCGAATGCATTTTCTAAATGGAAAGAGTCTCGTCCTTTTCATCCGGATGTAGATTTAGTAGAGTCGAGTATTCGAGAAGAGAACATGGATCTTTTATATCAGACTATGGCAAATTCTCTGGAGCCAATCGCCTTTGAGATTGAGCCTGAATTAGAACAAGTGAAAATGGATATGGAAGATGCAGGTTTAGTACGTATATTGATGTCTGGGTCTGGTTCAAGTATGTTGGGGTTCAGTGTGGATGAAGAAGTGATTTTAAGTGCATGTGAGCAATTGAAGGAAAAGTATAATTTTGTTCAAATTGTTCATGTAGGAGGCTAATATGGCAGCTTCTGTAATTTCTTATTTAGTATTCTTTGCGTGTTTTGGTTTAAGCTTTTATGCGATTTCAAGTATTCAGTTTGAAAAGGTGTGTAGTGTAAAAAATCCTAAGAAAGTGCAGATTTTAATGTTTCTTTTATCGCTTTGTCTTGCGTACATTTCAAGTCAGGCGATTTTACAATTAACAATCTATAATGGCTTTGCTTGATAAGTGGATTGCCCTGGATATGGGGGCGTATCTTGCACGGTTTTATGATTTTTCTACACAGAAACAAATTGTTTTAAAAACAATAATCGCAAAAAAAGGAAAAG
>ENA-OQIO01001202-OQIO01001202.1-human-gut-metagenome-genome-assembly--contig:-NODE-1202-length-12986-cov-1.787386_pt1 | contig 12986 bp, 18 predicted proteins | sample MGYA00242573_ERZ504737 | MGnify/ENA primary metagenome ERZ504737 (study PRJEB26092, sample SAMD00036203) | human gut metagenome | host: Homo sapiens | study: EMG produced TPA metagenomics assembly of... | reverse complement strand
CGTTATGAAAATGCAGACGGCACATGGACTTCATACACCACCATTTTTGATAAGGATTTCAGGACCGGGGATACGGTTGATTATGATTTTGGCAGTCTTGATACAGATAAGTGGGTAAGACCGGCGGCAGTAAAGTATACAGTCAGCGGACAGTACCAGACAGAAGGTTATACAACCAGCGTTGACATTTACAGACAGAAATACTCCGTAACCGTAACCTATGATAACGACAATGCTTTCAGTGCAAAAAGCGGAGAGGGTACATACCGCTGGGGAGAAAATGTAACGGCATCCGTTACGCTCAGTGAAAAGACTGCGCAGTATACCTACGTTTTGCAGGATTTGAAACGGATTCCCGCCTTACCTTCAGAAACGGCACATCAAAGACATCAAATCCGGTAACATTTGTCATGCCGGAAGAAAATGTCACGTTAAAGGCATGCTCTGCATCACAGACCAATGAATATACCGTCACCGTTGAGCATTACTACATGGATACGTCAGGAAACTATCCGGACAAGCCGTCCGTGGCAGAAGCTTTAACACCGTACTACGGCGAAACACTGGTGCATAAAGACCTTGCCCGTGAAATAAAGGGACTTTCCTTCAACGAAAACAAAACACTTCAGGAAAACGGAAACCGCACGCAGACGGAAGTCAAGGGAAATACCACGGTCAGACTTTATTATGACCGGTCGGTATGCACCGTGACCTACGATTACCGCACAAACGGCGGAACATCGGCAGATCAGGAAACCGTAAAGACCTACTACGGTGCGGATGCCGACCTTTCCGTGGCGGCATACAAAAACGGCTGGGAACATGACGGATGGAATACGAAAAGCGATTCAGAAACAGGACTTACCCGGTACACCGTCACCGGAAACGTCACACTCTATGCCGTGTACCGCAAGGACATCACCGTGACATTCGTGGACTTTGCACAGACCTATAAGAGGGAAGGCTCCATGTACAATAACGACACTTATGCCCTTATCGATGCGCCACAGTGCAGTACCTATGGCGGCTGGGAAAACGTGTCGGATGTTACGGCAGTCGGCTTTAACAGCAGGGCAGATATCACCGCGGAAGGTGCTGAAAAGATGGAGGTAAAGTCCGGGGAGGAACATTTAAAAATCCCGGACAGCATTACCTACTATACCGTGTGCAGTGCAGCCGTGACACTCTCATATGAATTAAACGGCGGTACGGAAAATGACACCACAAAGCCGGTAAAGGAAGAAGTATACTGCAATGCTGCGGCACCACAGGAAGTAAAAGGTTTTTCCTTACAGCTTGGCGAAAGTATAAAGGAATCCTTTGACCTTGACGGCTATACCCATTCCTATACCTTTGCGACATGGGCCGAAAACAGCCCGGAAAGCGAAACTCGCTACGCCTGCAACGCCGATTATGTCTTAAAGGAAAATACGACTATGTATGCCCTCTGGGATGAAACGGTGACACCGATTACCTACTATATCGAATTTGACGGCAATGCAGGCACAGCCGCAAGAAACATTCCTGATAAAATGGAGGTGCAGTACGGCGAGGAAGTCGTTCTTCCGGAGCAGAAGCCGGAAAGGACGGGATTTACCTTTATGGGATGGAATACAAGAACGGACGGACAGGGAACGGAGTACCAGCCGCAGGATACGGTAAAGAACCTTACAACCGTAAACCACGCCACGGTAAAACTGTATGCCCGGTGGAAACAGCGCCGCATTATCCTTGTAAAGGCGGCATCTACAGTTTATAACGACACCATCATCAAAAGAATTCCCGGTGATGAGGAATGGTATGATTCGGTAGGACATTTAACCATCGATGAATTGAAAAACTACCCGGATGAATCTGCGAGCAGGTATGGCATATCGACAAGCAGGGTAATATCACACGGGTGAAATAATTTAAAACACAGCTTTTATCTAAAAGAACAAATTGAATTAAATTTTAAAATTTGTTAAAATATTAAAATAGCTTGTGAAATAAGAATTGGAGAAAACATGGAAGTTCGTATTAATAAATATTTAAGCAGTGCGGGATATTGCTCCAGAAGGGAAGCAGACCGCCTGTTAGAACAGGGCAGAGTAACCATAGACGGCATTCCTGCACAAATGGGAAGTAAAGTGACAGATGGACAGACAGTTTTTGTCGATGGAAAATCAATTATAGAAGAAGATGAAAAGATTTTGCTGGCATTTTACAAACCAACGGGAATCGTGTGTACGACAACGGCAAATCAGGGTGATAATAATATTGTTGATTATATTGGGTATCCTAAAAGAATCTACCGGTTGGCAGGCTGGATAAAGATTCAGAAGGGTTAATTTTAATGACAAATAACGGAGAGATGATGGATAAAATTCTCCGTTCAGCCAACGGTCACGAAAAGGAATACATTGTAACCGTAAATAAAGAGATTGATGATTCATTTATTAAGGCAATGTCTGGAGGAATATATCTGGTAGAGTTAGACAGAACAACGAAACCGTGCAAAGTAACCGCATTGGGAAAGAAAACCTTCCGCATTATCCTTACACAGGGATTAAACCGGCAGATCCGGCGTATGTGCAGTACACAGGGAAGGGAAGTTGTGCAGCTCAAAAGAATCCGTATCATGAATATTTTATTGGGAGATTTAAAGCCCGGAGAATACCGGAATGTGACAGAGGCAGAATATCAGCAGTTAAAGGAGCAGTTATATGATTCAGCAAAGTAAAATGGACAGAATTAAAGAATTGGTAGAATTACTCAATAAGGCAGGGAAAAGCTATTATTCAGAGGGCAGGGAACTGATGTCTAATTATGAATATGATGCTTTATATGATGAACTGGGTATGCTTGAAAAAGAAACAGGTTATATTCTTTCAAATAGTCCGACCGTAAATGTTGGCTACGAGGTGCTTAGTGAACTGCCTAAAGAACGTCATGAATCTCCAATGTTAAGTCTTGATAAGACGAAAAGTCCGGAAGCGCTGGCAGAGTGGCTTGGCAGTCAGAAAGGTCTGCTTTCATGGAAGCTGGACGGTCTGACAATTGTATTGACCTATGACAATGGACAACTGCAAAAAGCCGTTACAAGAGGAAATGGTGAAGTAGGAGAAATTATTACCAATAATGCCAGAGTATTTAAAAATGTTCCTGTGACAATTCCTTTTAAAGGGAAACTTGTTCTGCGTGGAGAAGCGATTATTACGTATTCAGATTTTGAGCGTATTAACGAACAGATTCCGGAAGCCGATGCAAAATATAAAAATCCGAGAAATTTATGCAGCGGATCTGTCAGACAGTTAAATAATGAAATTACGGCACAGCGTAATGTCCATTTTTTGCATTTACACTGGTATCGGCACAGGATGTTGATTTTGATAATTCCAGGCAACGACAGTTTGAGTGGCTTAAAGATCAGGGGTTTTCGGTTGTTGAATATAAAATGGTTACAAAAGACACGATTTTAGACACGATAGAATGGTTTGAAAAAACAATTGTAACAAATGATTTTCCGTCAGACGGTCTGGTAATCTTATATGATGATATTGCATATGGAGATTCTTTGGGAAGAACAGCAAAGTTTCCAAGAAATGCGATGGCGTTTAAATGGACAGATGAAACCGCAGAAACGACACTGCGAGAAATAGAATGGAGTGCTTCAAGAACCGGTCTGATTAATCCGGTTGCCGTTTTTGACCCGGTAGAGCTTGAAGGCACGCAGGTCAGTCGTGCAAGTGTGCATAATATCAGTATTGTTGAAAGTTTAAAACTTGGTATTGGTGATCGCATTAAAGTATTTAAGGCGAATATGATTATTCCGCAGATTGCAGAAAATCTTACACAAAGCGGTAATTTAGAGATTCCGGAAGTCTGTCCGGTATGCGGCGGGAAAACGCAGATTAAACAAGTTAATGATGTCAAAACCCTTTACTGTATCAATGAAGACTGTCAGGCGAAACATGTAAAAAGTTTTGCCCATTTTGTATCAAGAGATGCATTGAATATCGATGGATTGTCAGAGGCAACACTGGAAAAATTTATTCAGCACGGATTTTTAAAGAATTTCTGTGATTTATACCATTTGGAAAAATTCCGTGATGAAATTATTGCTTTAGACGGATTCGGGGAAAAATCCTATGAGAATCTGCTGACATCTGTTGAAAATTCAAGAAATACAACGCTGCCGAAATTTATTTACGGACTTGGCATTGCAAATGTAGGACTTTCCAATGCCAAGATGATTGTGCAGGCATTAGGTAACGATATAGAAAAAATAATTCATGCCGGAAGACAGGAACTTGAGAAAATAGACGGCGTAGGTGCAGTCATTGCAGATACATTTGCTTCCTATTTTGAAAATGAAAAAATAAAGAAGAATTTATAAGCTGCTGCAGGAAATGCACATTGAAAAAGCGCCGGACAATCAGAATAATCAGATTACTTACCGGTAAAGTGTTTGTAATTACAGGTTCATTGGAACATTTTGAAAATAGAAATCAGTTAAAAGAACGCATTGAACAGCTTGGCGGCAGGGTGACCGGTTCTGTGACAGGAAAGACATCATACCTGATTAATAACGACAGCCATTCTACGTCATCTAAAAATAAGACTGCGGCAAAACTGGGAGTTCCTGTAATAACAGAAAACGAATTCCTTGAAATGGCACCGATGAATGATGATGCAGATGATGACGGTTGCCGATAAAGAGAAAATATGCTATAGTGTGACTGCGTAAGCACAAACCAACAGGAATAAAAGCCGTTGTGCGGAAATGAGGAAATTATGCCAATTAAAATACAGAGTGATTTGCCGGCAAAGGCAGAACTGGAAAATGAAAATATATTTGTAATGGATGAACATAGAGCAATGACACAGGATTTCCGTGAATTGCAGATTTTAATTCTTAATCTGATGCCGATTAAGCAGGATACGGAATTACAGCTTCTGCGGGGACTTTCAAATACACCGTTACAGATTGATATTACTTTTCTGCAGATGGCAACACACATTTCAAAAAACACCTCAGCTTCCCATTTGAAGAAGTTTTATGAGGTATTTGAAGATATTAAACACCGCAAATTTGATGGGATGATTATTACAGGTGCACCGGTTGAAAAGATGAATTTTGATGAGGTGAATTACTGGAAAGAATTATCTCAGATTATGGAGTGGTCTAAAACACATATTACGTCAACACTTCATATCTGCTGGGCGGCACAGGCGGGATTATATTATCATTACGGGGTAAAAAAAGGTACAGCTGGAAAAGAAGTTATCCGGAATATACCGCCATCATGTAATGAATAAAAAAGAACCGCTGGTACGTGGATTTGATGACTTTTTTATGGCACCGCATTCACGCTATACGGAGGCCTGCCGGGAGGATATTTTAAACAATCCGAAATTGAAAGTGCTGGCGGATTCAAAAGAAGCCGGAATATATATTGTCATGGCACAGGAAGGCAAACAGATTTTTGTAATGGGACATCCTGAATATGACCGTATGACACTGGATCAGGAGTATAAGCGGGATGTGAAAAAAGGCATTATGCGACTTTACCGGTACATTATTATCCCGATGATGATCCGACGCAAAGACCGATATTATCATGGAGAAGCCATGCCAATAATCTATATACGAACTGGCTCAACTATTACGTATACCAAAGCACACCGTATGAGTGGCACTAATTATAAGGGGAGGACATTCTATGACAGAAAACGAAATGTTACAGGCAATTTATTTGGATATGCAGGATATGAAAACGGATATACAGGATATGAAAACGGATATACGGGATTTAAAAAGCCGTGTATCTAGTATTGAAATGACACTGGAGAATGAAACGAACCGTAATATCAGAATTATTGCGGAAGGTCATGCCGATTTGTCCAGAAAGCTGGACGAAGCATTGAAGGTAGAAAGTGAAAAGGAACTCCTTCTTGTCCGGACGAATATAATGGAAAATGATATCCGGAAGATTAAAGATAAATTAGAAATTGCTTAATCAGACTTTGGAGGTGCGTGCATTGAGCAGTCATAAACAGACTTGGATAAAACATCTGCTGTCAGAAAAACAGATGTCTGAAGCATTTGTAAACAGTGTATTTCTGGCATTGTCCGGAGGCTTTCAGGATGCGTATACATACAATACAAGAGATGAGGTTTTTTCAAATGCCCAGACGGGAAATGTTGTCCTGATGAGCCAGCATTTTATGAACCGGGAATGGCAGATTGGGCTGCGGTATTTGTTCCCTTTACTGGCATTTGTATTTGGGGTCTTTGTTGCAGAAAATGTACAGAACCGCTTCAAGTATGCTAAAAAAATGCACTGGCGGCAGGGAATTTTGTTGGCCGAAATAGGGATACTCGCGATTGTAGGATTTATTCCAAATGCTTATAATATGATAGCAACCGTAATGGTATCGTTTGCCTGTGCAATGCAGGTGCAGACATTCCGCAAAGTGGGTGGCTATTCTTATGCAAGCACAATGTGTATCGGAAATTTAAGAAGCGGAACAGCCGCATTGTCTTTGTATTTAAGAGATAAAAAAGCTGAACATCTGCGGCAGACTTTTTATTATTTTGGAATTATCTTTTTCTTTGCCATTGGTGCGGGCATTGGTGGTATTTTATCTGTCTGTTATGGGATTCATGTTATCTGGATATCTTGCATATTGCTGTTTATCAGTTTCCTGCTGATGTTTTTGGAAAAATTAAGATAGTGATAGTTAAAAGAAGTGGGTAAGCATAAAATGTTTACCCACTTCTTTTTATGCGTAGTAATCAATATTTAAATCAGATGAATCTGCCTGCACAAGACTTGAAAAAAGTTTTTCGGCATATCCTTTTATAATTGTTCCATAAGAAGATGAAGAACCAAACAGATTTTTTACATTTTCGATATTTTCCGAAGAAACGGCTGTTTCGTCAAAAGAAAGTGTACCGTCATCGGTGACTGTAATGCCGACAGGCAGAAGCTGGTTCTTTACATTCTGTGTTGCATTTTTCATAGCATTCAGATAACCGTTTTCTGTTGAATTTAAATCAGCGGAAGTATGGTTTTGCAATGTATTGTTATACTGTTCTGTATAATTTTTTAATAGGTAACTAAGGTTTGCGCCTGCACGGATGCATAGTCTGTTAAATACAGATTTTTTGTGGCAGCTGCTAAGAGCTGATCAGACTGAGCCAGGGCTGTATTACCGGCAGATACAGAAATAGTGGTTGTTCCAAGTACATTCTCTGGTGTATTTAAAGCCTGCTGCGCAGCAGAAGAAATAGCTTTGGCATATTTAATGCTGTCACTTACAAAATGCTCATCTTCACCAAAAACAGCATCCAGTTTTGTGCTTGTTACATCTGAAAAATTGGTAGTATCGAATTTTAATTTATTCGTTGAAGTCCGTGTAATACCAAGACTTTTTAATGAATCTTCATATTCGGAAAACAGGCTGTCCATTTATCCATGTACTTTGTGAGTTTCTTGGAACCGGTTATACCGGATGCGGAAGACATTAAATCATTATAGGTATTTACAAAACTTTTGATTTTATTCTGTGTACGTGCAGTTGGTCCGTCCGATGTATCAATATCTTTTAAAGAACGTAATTTATGCTTGAGTGAAGAAGCACTCTGACGGGTGTCATCTGCATCGCTGTTGTACTTTACAATTCTTTTTGTCGATGAAAAAGCATAAGAATTGTTTGCTGTCAAATTATTTAAAATTGCCGAAGCATTAATTGTAATAGACATCTATAAACACTCCATTCTGTCAGACTGACATTTATTTTAATCGTATTTTGTTTGGTGTATTTTTGTATAAGCATTGTACCATTATACTTTTATGTATATCGGCTGAATCTCCAAAAAATTAAGAGTTCTTTTTGTGACTGCGTTTTTCGCGGTTTAAGCCTCCGGACATATGGGTGCAGCCATTATCTAAAAAACGTGCCCGTTTAATACTGTCTTCACCATATTTATCCCGAATGGAATCAACCGCTTTATTCAACATCGCAAACCGTTCATTTTTATCTTCATCAAAAAGGTTCATTTGATGAAAAGCAGTGTCTGTCGCATGTGCCGTGGAAACACCGAGCAGACGGATTGGGACATGATTCCATGTCAGATCAAACAGCCGGCAGGCATTTTCATAGATGATTTCTGTTATATCTGTTGGTGTAGAAAGCGTACATTGACGGGATAGGTGTCGAAATTCATTATCAACAATTGTGACAGACACCACACCAATATAAGCGTGTTCTGCGCGGATTCGTGCACCGACTGTTTCGCTGAGGGAAAGAAGAATGGTCTTTGCATTTTCAGCATCTGTAACATCAAAATGCAGTGTAACAGAATTACCAAAGCTTTTATTGGCAGCTTTGTGGTTTACCGGCAGTTCAATATCAAATCCATTTGCATAATTCCAGATCAGTTCTCCGTGCTTTTTAAAATGGCTCACAAGCAGCTTCGGATTGCTGGCGGCAACATCACCAATCGTATGAATCCCCAGGGCTTCCAGCTTTTTGCACATTGAAGGTCCGACAAAAAACAGTTCTCCCACAGGGAGCGGCCACATTTTTTGGGGGATTTCTTCAGGAAAAAGTGTATGCACAAGATTTGGTTTCTTAAAATCAGATGCCATTTTAGCAAGCAGTTTATTTGTTGAAATACCGATATTAACTGTAAAGCCAAAGCGGTTTAAAATATCGTCTTTAAGCTGGTGTGCAAAAGCAACCGGATCGCCGTACAACAGACCGGTACCTGTCATATCACAAAATGCTTCATCAATGCTATATTGTTCAACAACAGGCGCAGTCTGTTTCAAAAAATTCATAAGCTGTTCGGACATGGATACATATGTTGCAAAATCAGGCGGAACAATTAAAATATCAGGACATTTTTCCGGGTCTGTACAAGAGGCTCTCCTGTCTGGATGCCATAGGCTTTAGCGGGAACAGACTTTGCAAGAACAATGCCATGCCGTTTCTTTTCATCTCCGCCGATAACAGCCGGAATCGTCCGGATATCTAACGCTTCCGGATTGTCACGAAGCCGCTTTACAGCAGTCCATGAAAGAAATGCGCTGTTTACATCAATATGATAAATAATGTGTGATGGAAAATCGCTCATGAAAAACCTCCTTATTTTTAACAGTATATCAAAACAAATGTTCTGTGTAAATCTTTAAACAGCATAAAATTATATAAAAAAACATATAAAATCATGTTATAATGTGCGTAAGCATGAGCCGAAGTCTTTCTGCTCTGGCACGGCGAAATATGCCGTACAAAAAGTAACAAAGAGCTGTGCTAACACAAAGTTCTTTTCTAGACTTCCGGACGATAGGGCGAAAAGGAGAAAAGGTTAAAATGATGGATGAAAAAGAAATTATGCCATACAATTTTTTTAAGTATGGCGGAGTATATACAGGTGAACATCACGGTATGCGTTATCTGATAAAAATACCGGAGAAAAACCGGATTTTAAATTGATGGTACAGGTCTGGTTAGGACCGTATGCTTCGACAGCAGTTCCGGATGAAAAAAAGACAACACAGTATTTTGAAAGCAGTGTTGAAGGCCGCAAAGAAGCAATTAACTGGCTGCATGAGCAGTATGAAACACGCAGGGGTGAGTGGGATACGGCACCCGCGCTGCTGGATGCCGTACTGCCGCAGTAATTGTATGAAATAATGCCGGAATTAAAAGATTTAAAACTACTTGGGGCAGCTCACAGCCGGGTGCGTTCTGCTGTCAGAAATGAAGATTTTATTAATACCGCAAAAATAAAGACGGCACAGCAGGCACCGGTAAAAAGCCGGAAAAACAGTGAGTCCGTTCCTAAAAACAGCAATAAACGGCAGAACATCTGTGAAAATAAAATTGAAACGGCTGTATATAAAAGCGGCTGCAGGATGTATTTCCAGACCGGAAAACCGATATGAAACAGATGATTTAAATATAGAAAATGTGCAATGCAGACCAAAATCTGTGAAACCAGCGTGCCAATCAGATATCCGCGGATACCGGTTTTGGGAACGAGCAGAACAAGAAAAGCAATGCGCACAAGAATTCCGGCAATGGTCTGGACACAGGTCAGGGTAGTACAGCCAAGACCGTTTAAAATACTGCCAAGTGTTGTTGTCAGATAGTAAAAAGGACACAGCCATGCAAGAATCATGACAAAATTTTCAACAAGCGGTTCTTTAAATAAAATAGCCCCCATTTTAGCACCATAAAATAAGAAAAGTGCGGTGCTTAAAAATCCCATTGCCATACAGATTTGCAGGGAGCGGTTCAAAGTATGTACAATCCGTGCATTGTCACCGTCTGCCTGCGCACCGGAAACTTCCGGCAGAAGCATGACAGCCATGGAATTGGTTATGGCAGACGGGAACAAAATAAGCGGAAGGGACATCCCCATAAGAATACCATAAATACTTAAAGCCTCATTCTGCGTATTGCCAAAAGCACAAGCTGTGCCGGAATCAGAATAGATTCTCCACTTTGCAACAGATGCATTAAAAGACGGTTGGCAGTCAGCGGAATAGAAAACACCACGGTTTTTTTGATACATTCAGGTAAAGAATGAAACCGGAATGTTACGGTTTTATCAATCAGCAGAGCAAGGATACAAATCAGACAGGAAGCTGCTTCACCGGCAAGATTACCGTAAACGGCGCATAAAACAGAAACAGGACGTTCGTTTTGTGTACAGTATACAGTGTACAAATAAACGGCACCAATCCGTGCAAATTGTTCAAACAGCTGGGAAAATGCAGGGAGTCCAGCCTGCTTTTTTCCGAGATAATAGCCGTTTACGCAGTTGTGAAAAGTACAAAATGGAACAGCAATTGCAAGAATCCGGATAAAACGGGAGCAGTCTTTGTTTAGAAAAATCCGTACAGCAATAAAATCTGCGTAAGCATAGGTGAAAAATGTAAAAAGAACAGATAGCGGAAGTGCAACGGCTAAACCGGCAAAAAGCCATGTGCTTTGAAATTTTTTTTGCAGCACAAAATCGTGAAATGCAGTCTGAATACCGGCAGAGCATAGCGCAAATGCAATGCCAAGCACCGGTGTGACAAGCTGGAACATTCCTATACCATCAGCACCAATCTGGCGGGTTAAAAAAATACGGTAAAAAAATCCCGCAATCCGGCTGATAATACCAGCCAGTGTCAAAATTACAGTTCCTTTTAATACAGCATTTTTATTAAATGAAAAGTTCATTGTTGTAACCAACCGGAATGTCAAACAATTATTATCAATATATGCATGCATTGAATATATTATTAATAAGAAATGAAAAAAGGGGATGGCAGTATGATTTATATGGACAATGCCGCAACAACCCGGCTGCACCCGGAAGTTATCAATGCGATGCTGCCTTATATGGGAAAACGGTATGCCAATCCATCCGGTGCTTATACATTTTCAGCGGATGTAAAAAACGATATAAATAACGCAGAGGCATTTCTTGCCCAGACCATTCAGGCAAAGCCGCAAGAAATCTATATTACATCAGGTGGAACAGAATCGGACAACTGGGCGGTAAAAATTGCAGCCGAGGAACACCGCAGGGGACACATTATTACAACAGCAATGGAACATCATGCAATTTTAAAAAGCTGTGAAGCAGTTGAAAAGGAAGGGTTTTATGTGACTTATATCCGTCCGGCTGAAAATGGGATTGTCCGTCTTACGGATATTCAGCGGGCAGTCCGTCCGGATACATTCTTAATTTCAGTAATGGCAGCCAATAATGAGATTGGCACAATTCAGCCGGTTGCGCAAATTGGTGCATTTGCACGCAGACACCGTATTTTGTTTCATACGGATGCAGTGCAGGCATATACGAATATGGATATTGATGTCAATGCCATGCAGATTGATATGCTCAGTACCAGTGCACACAAATTAAACGGACCGAAGGGGATTGGATTTTTATATATCCGCGAGGGCTGTGTAAAGACACCGTTTATCCACGGCGGCGGACAGGAGCGTGGGATGCGCTCAGGCACGGAAAATACGGCAGGGATTATCGGTTTTGCAAAGGCGGCGCAGACTGCCATGGCAAATAAACCGGTGCGGACACAATATGAAATGCGGATGCGGGATTATATGATTCACAGAGTTCTTACAGAGATTCCTTTTTCACGTTTAAACGGGGACAGCAGAAAGCGGCTTCCGGGAAACATGAATTTCAGCTTTCAGTTTGTTGATGGCGGGACGCTGATTGTAATGCTGGATAAGCAGGGAATTTGTGCATCGGCGGGTTCTGCCTGTTCTACAGGTTCCGGTATGCCTTCACACGTATTAAAATCCATCGGACTGCCGGATGAATTAAGTTTCGCAACAGTCCGTTTTACCATTAATGAAGAAATCACCCGCCAGGAAATTGATTACGTTGTGAATTGCCTAAAAAATGATATTGCCCAATTGCGGGAACAGTCCGAGGATTACCAGAACTTTTTGTGAAAATATTTTAAAGGCGGATAAATTCAGGCTTTCGCTGATGGAAAAGCGTGTAATAAGAAAAACCGCAGTCTTTGAGTAAATCCACAATAATATCAAAAGCAAATGCCATATCCTGCGGCTTATGGGCGTCGGAACCGGTTGTGAGGATTTCGCCGCCCAGTTCGCGGTAACGTTTCAAAATAAAACAGCATGGATTTGCCTCTTTTAAACCATAACGAAGTCCTGCTGTATTGATTTCAATGCCTTTTCCGTTTTCAATCAGTTTTTTTAAAATCATATCCAGCAAGTCCGTGTAATCCGCAGGCTGGTAGTCTGCATCTTTCTTAGGTGCATAGCGGACAACGTAGTCTAAATGTCCGTAAACGTCAAAATTATCGCAGCAGCAGATACTTTTGTAAATATTTTCAAAATAAGTACAGATACTTTCCTTTGGTGAGTGATGTTCCCAAAAAGATGGATAATAAGGGTCACTTCCGTCCACTAAATGTGTTGATCCAATGATAAAATCC
>ENA-OQIO01001200-OQIO01001200.1-human-gut-metagenome-genome-assembly--contig:-NODE-1200-length-12995-cov-1.466040_pt1 | contig 12995 bp, 15 predicted proteins | sample MGYA00242573_ERZ504737 | MGnify/ENA primary metagenome ERZ504737 (study PRJEB26092, sample SAMD00036203) | human gut metagenome | host: Homo sapiens | study: EMG produced TPA metagenomics assembly of... | reverse complement strand
CGTGTACAAAAACTGACTTCGGCAGTCTACGATATTCTGGGTTGCAAAGGTATCGTACGCGTGGATTATATTATCACGGAAGGAGAAAAAATCAACATGCTGGAAATCAATACAACTCCTGGAATGACAGCAACCAGCTTCATCCCTCAGCAGGTTCGTGCAGCAGGTATCGATATCAAAGAGGTTATGACAGATATTATCGAAGATTCGTTTCAGAAATAACGAGAAATTACGTATATTTGAATTGTGACTGAAAAAATAAGAAAACATGAACATACCTGCCGAATTTGACGACATTCGTCCCTATTCACCCGAAGAACTTCCACAAGTATTCGAGGAATTGCTAGCCGACCCCTCGTTCCAGGCAGTGCTCACCAATGTCATTCCCGGTATTCCTATCGAGATGCTTGCCGCACAGCTGCACCGGTGCAAGACTAACCTGGATGTACAGAAGACATTTTTCTACAGCTTGCTTCACGGAATCATAGATAAGCACAGCGACGGATTTGACATGGATACATCATCATTGGATGACAAGCACAGAAATTATACGTTCATTTCAAACCATCGTGATATCGTACTCGATCCTGGTTTCTTGTCTGTCGGGCTAATAGATAATAATTTCCCTACAACAGTGGAAATTGCTATCGGAGACAACCTGCTGATTTATCCATGGATCAAGAAGCTGGTGCGCGTAAATAAGTCATTCATTGTGCAACGTGCCTTATCGATGCGTCAGATGCTGGAATCATCGGCCCGAATGTCACGCTATATTCATTTTGCTGTGACTGAAAAAAAGGAGAACGTATGGATTGCACAGCGGGAAGGAAGAGCTAAAGATTCCAACGACCGCACACAAGACAGCGTACTGAAAATGATTGCCATGGCAGGTGAGGGAAATATCATAGACAGACTGAAAGAACTGAATATCGTTCCTACCAGTCTATCTTATGAATACGATCCGTGTGACTATCTGAAAGCCCAGGAAATGCAGCAGAAACGAGACATTGAAGGCTTCAAGAAAAAGTCAGCAAGACGACTTGAACAATATGCAGACCGGTATATTCGGCTATAAAGGTAAAGTACACTTCCAGACAGGTCCTTGTATCAACGATGAGCTGGAAGCTTTACGCGGATTGCCTAAAACAGAAGTCTTCTCAAAAATATCTGAACTAATCGACCTGCATATTCACCGTAATTACCGGATATACCCGGGAAATTATGTGGCCTGTGATTTGCTGGAAGGAAAAAATACTTTTGCCGGTCAATATACGGAAGAGGATAAGGTCCGCTTCGAAACTTACTTGCAGAAAAAATTGGATATGATTCAGTTACCTGACAAGGATGAAGCCTTCCTGCGCCGTTGCATGCTGACTATGTATGCCAACCCGGCACTCAACCATCAGAAAGCTCTGAAAGTATGAAACAAGTGATAGTAATGGCTCTTCTTTTTTGCATCTTTCTTTGTGAAGGATGCAAGGAAGAAGACTATGTATATCCCAGTGTGGTAACTGAATTTATCGGTGCACAGACAAACAATGATGGAACAATTTCACAACTAGTAGCCGACGACGGGACTATATACTCAGTATTGCAACGCGACGACCTTGGAGGGTTAGTTGCCGATACGCTTTACCGTACTATATCTATTTACGAACCTATCACACAAGAAAATGGCAAGGGAAATGTTGCCCAATTATATTCATGCCAACTTGTACTGTCGGTAAATCCACTTCCAGCATCCGATTTTAAAGGTAATATAAAAACAGATTCTGTAGATATACAAAGCATATGGCTATCAGGAGAATATCTGAATATGATACTGCTTGTACAATATAAGGAGCTGAGTCATTTATACCATTTCGTTGATGAAGGAATTACCTCGGACCAAAGTGGAACACAAACACTGAATCTACGTCTATTTCACGATAGAAACAATGATTACGAAGCTTTTACCAAACAAGTATATCTGTCAGTTCCACTAAAAATTATCTCCAGTTACTACGGAAAGGAGATAAAATCCGTTTCAACCTCAATACATACAAAGAAGGAGAAACTTATCGAGAATTTGATTATCAATAAGAACAAACAATAAGCACTATGATAAAGAGTATTTACTTTATGTTTTTTGTATGTGCCTGCCTGTTCGGATTATTTGCATGCAGTGCAAAGGCGCAAGACAAATTCAAGAATCTGTCTTCTGATGATTTCGAAAAACTTATACAAGATGAAAACATACAGAGAGTAGACGTACGTACCGTAGCCGAATACAGTCAGGGGCATATTCCCGGAAGTCTGAACATTAATGTATTGGATGATAAATTTTCGGCAGAAGCAGATGAACTTCTCGACAAAGAGCGTCCGGTTGCCGTATATTGTAAAAGTGGAAGAAGAAGCCGCAATGCAGCACGTCTACTGACTCAAAAAGGATTTAAAGTTTACAACCTGGATAAAGGGTTTGATAACTGGAAAGAATCTGGTAAAGATATCGAATTATAATAAATCAAGGAGAATATTCTATTTCTCATGAAGATGAATGTATAATCCATACATGAAGCTTCATCCATAATGAAATAAGCCTGCCATATCCGTTTGTGGAATGACAGGCTTATTTTATAGTCTCTTGCTATCCGAAATTTACCCTTACAAAACTCGAGTTTCGGAACAACATTTTATAAATGCAACCTTATTTCAGTTCTTGAAGCATACGCTTCAATACAACTGTTGCTGAGATTTCACGGTTAGCAGCTTCTGGAATCACCAATGAAGTAGGAGCTTCTATCACATCATCTGTCACGATCATATTACGACGTACAGGCAAGCAATGCATGAAGAAGCATTATTTGTAGCAGCCATATGAGCCGTATCTACTGTCCAACTCATATCCTTACTCAAAATCTTACCATAATCAGCAGGATTAGTTACTCCCGGACATGCCCAGTTCTTGGCATAAATAAAGTCAGCTCCTTCGAATGCTTTCATCTGATCATATTCCACATGTGCTCCACGCACAAACTTCGGGTCAAGCTCATATCCTTCGGGATGGGTAATTACAAAATCCACATCAGCTTCATTCATAAAATCGGCAAATGAATTAGGAACGGCCTGAGGCAGTGCACGAGGATGAGGAGCCCAGGTAAGAACAACTTTCGGACGCTCCTTCTTTTTATATTCTTCAATAGTTATCAAATCAGCAAAAGCCTGAAGCGGGTGTCCAGTTGCGGCTTCCATCGAAAATACCGGCTTACCGGAATATTGGATAAACTGATTCAATATTTTTTCAGTATAATCGTCTTCTCTGCTTTCGAAACGTGCAAATGAACGTACACCGATAATATCACAATAAGATGCCATTACAGGAATAGCTTCAAGCAGATGTTCACTCTTGTCGCCATCCATTATTACCCCACGTTCCGTTTCAAGCTTCCAGGCTCCCTGGTTCACATCGAGTACAATTACATCCATACCTAAATTACGTGCTGCTTTTTGAGTACTAAGGCGAGTACGCAAACTGTTGTTAAAGAAAATCAGCAAACAAGTACGATGTTTACCCAGTGATTCATATTTATAACGGTCTTTCTTTATTTCGAAAGCTTCAGAAAGGGCAGTCTTCAAATCGCCCAGATCGAATACATTAGTATAAGTTCTCATACGACTTACTGTATATAAATTAATAATAGCATGGCAAATATACTATAAAAATACAACAAAATAGTATTTCAGCAGAAATATTGCAAAAATATTCTATTTACGTATCTGTCCATTACCTTCAATCAACCACTTATAGGTAGTTATTTCTCTCAATCCCATCGGTCCTCTTGCATGTAATTTTTGCGTACTTATACCGATTTCTGCTCCTAATCCAAACTGCGCACCATCTGTAAATGAGGTTGGTGCATTGGTATATACACAGGCCGCATCTACCATGCAGGCAAAATAAGAAGCAGCCTGCTGATCTTCTGCAACAATACATTCACTATGCTTTGAACTGTATGTATAAATATGCGAGAGGGCCTCATCTATATCAGCGACTGTACGGACAGCCATTTTATAATCCAAGAATTCTTTTCCAAAACTTTCGGGGGTAGCACGGCAAAGCAGTTCAGCAGGGTAATTTCCACACAAAGCTTCATAAGCCAATTCATCTGCATAAATTATTACATGGCTATTTTGCAGGGGTGCACAAAGAGCCGGCAAATCGGATAAGCGGGAAGCATGAATTAACAAGCAGTCGAGTGCATTGCATACACTCACCCGACGGGTTTTCGCATTATTAATAATTGCTGTACCTTTTACTATATCACCTGAAGCATCGAAATAAGTATGACAAACTCCAGCTCCAGTTTCTATTACAGGAACAGTTGCCTCACGACGTACATACTCAATAAGCCCACTGCTTCCTCGAGGAATAATCAAATCGACCAATCCTTCGGCATGAAGCAATTCGGTTGTAGCCTCACGACCAGCAGGAAGCAGTTCGACGATATGAGTGTCAACACCAAACCGTTCAAGCACTTCATGTATCACCTTAACAATCGCCCTATTCGAACAATCGGCATCACTTCCTCCTTTCAACACACAAGCATTTCCACTTTTAAAGCAAAGCGAAAATACATCAAAGCTAACGTTAGGACGTGCTTCATAGATGATACCGATAACTCCGAAAGGAACACTTATCTTTTTTAAGTGTAATCCATTAGGACGAACACTTTCTTCCAAGATCCGTCCCAAAGGAGATGGTAAAGCTGCAACATTTCGCATATCGGCAGCAATAGTCTCCAGGCGTTCTTTTGTCAGTTTCAGACGGTCATATTTCGGATTCGCAACATCCATACGACCTAAATCTTCCACATTCGCTTTTAAGATATCTTCACAATGCTCCATTGCTGCATCTGCTACAGCAAGCAGTATTTCATTTATTTGCTTCTCATCCAACAAAGCCAGCCGAGATGAGGCCTTACGTACATCGTGTAAAACAGCTTCTATATTCATATGACTATTTGACTATACAACATTATGATTTCATGCAAAAAATATCATTATTTTCTATGACTTGTACTCTTTTTTCTGTTTTTTATATGAAGATATTACGAAAACTTTCTTATCTTTGGATAAACATACAGAGAGTATCAATCCTTTTTATTAACCACCAAAACAACAAGCTATGGAAACTAAAACGTACGGATCATTAATTGAAGTTTTCAGAGGCAGCCTCTGGGAAGCAGAATTAGTAAAAGGTTTGTTAGAATCAGCCGGAGTGTCAGCTATGCTGAAGGATGAAACATTATCAGCTGTTACTTCTCCTTATTCAGGAACAGGAGGGCAGGTACTGGTAATGGTTAATAAGGAGGAAGAAGTTTATGCTAAAAAAGTAGTATCAGAAAGAAAAGTATGAAAAGAAGGATCTTCACAGCTATGGCTGTTCTAGCTTTTTCTGCATTCGGAATGAATGCGCAAACATTACAATCGACAACATGGAAGGCCTACGGGATCAGTTTTAAAGCTCCCGCAGGCTTTAATGTAGAGGATGATTCAGAAGAGGGATATATCATCAGTACCCCTACTTATTACATTACAGTGCAATTACTGGAAGGAGAAGGCATAAAACGTTCGGAACTATCTCAGGAATTGAAAAACATTGCTTCCGACGATGAAGTCACAAACCAGACTCCTGTAACCACTTTTGAATTACCTCAATTTTACGGTGCACAATTAAAAGGCAATTGTGAAACCGAACAATGTATATATTCGTATCTGCTCACAAAAGACGGAAGTAGCGGATTCTATGTATCCATAACCTATACAGACAAACAAGATAATACACCTGAGAATATTTTGAAAAGCTTTTCCCTTGAAGAATAAGATGTCTATTGGGGCAACATAAGAAATTATATAACATGATGAATCTAACCATATCAACACACACTCCTGTTCGTTTCTCAATAATTATTATGCTTTTGGCAACTTGTTTACCTATAGGTATCACGCCAATTGCTGCCCAAGGATTCTTTTCGACCACAGCCTTGACATATAGTTGTCAGGATATACCCCAAAGCATCATGTTTTGTGGAGAAAATATTGATCTGACCCGATTTGACAGACGAGAACGAATTGATCGCGAGCTTTTGGCTTTTACGTATATGCACAGCACTTCTATACAGATGATTAAAAGAGCCAATCGCTACTTCCCGATTGTAGAATCTATCCTTCAAGAAAATGGTATTCCAGATGACTTTAAATACTTGATGTCTATAGAAAGCAACAATAACCCATTGGCACGTTCCGGAGCCGGAGCCGCAGGGTTATGGCAGTTTATGCCGGGAACCGGTCGTGAATTTGGTCTGGAAGTAGGACATAGTGTAGACGAACGTTATCATGTAGAGAAATCAACACGTGCCGCATGTAAATATCTGAAACAGGCTTACGCTCGCTTTGGCAATTGGGTTAGTGTAGCTGCATCATATAATGCCGGACAGGGGCGTATCTCACGCGAACTGGAACGCCAATATGAGGAAGATGCACTCGATCTTCAGCTCGTAGAAGAAACAGCACGTTATGTTTATCGTATTCTTGCTGCAAAAATTATGTTTTCCAACCCGCAGAAATTCGGCTTCCGGCTGCATGCGTGTGATTTATATCCCATCATCCCATATCACGAGATTAAGGTAGAAGAAGTATAGATGACTTACCTCGGTTTGCTAAAGGCAGAGGCATTACTTATTCACTTTTGAGGAATATGAATCCATGGATACGTAGCAGTTCACTTCCGGTACATGGAAAAAATGTATATTACATTCGTATACCAGACAAAGAAGGTATGCATTATAATCCGCGTATCATCATCGCACGATCCTCGCTGGGTAATAAAAGACGAGTAAAGGTTAACAGTCTTCATATAAGCAGAAATAAATTCTACTTTGTGAGAATGAATATCTAACTGCAAGAAAATTACTTTTCTATCATAAAAAGAGCCATATCATTCCTCCGCAATGGAGTTTTTGATATGGCTCTTTCATAATATTCTCCGTAGTTAGTAACTTTTCAGGGAAGTCAACTCAGCTTTAATGATAGAAAATGTACATCACCATTCAATCTCTTTCAGCCCTTTACTCTTCAAATATTCATTAGCCTTGCTAAAATGTTTACAGCCAAAGAAGCCATAATCAGCAGACCGAGGAGATGGATGAACTGTCATCAAAATGCAATGCTTGGAAGCATCAATCAGAGAAGCTTTCGATTTTGCATAATTTCCCCACAACATAAATACCAAATTTTCACGTTCGTCACTTAACTTTTTAATAACTGCGTCCGTAAAGATTTCCCATCCTCTATTCCGGTGAGAGCCTGTTTGATACGCTCTGACAGTAAGTACAGAATTCATAGAGAAAACTCCCTGCTCTACCCACCTGTCTAAATTTCCGGATTCAGGTATCGGCTTTCCTAAATCCTGATGAATTTCTTTAAAGATATTCATTAGCGATGCTGGAATAGCCGTCCCTTCCGGTACAGAAAAACAGACTCCATAATATTGTCCAGGAGTTGGATAAGGATCCTGTCCTAAGATTACAACTTTTACTTTTTCAAACGGACAAACATTGAACATATGAAAAATCTGCGAACCGTGAGGCAATACATGCTCATGTGCATACTCGCTCCTTACAAAATCAGTCAGCTGCCGAAAATAAGGCTTATCAAATTCTTCCTGCAAACGCTTACGCCAACTTTCTTCTATTTTGACATTCATGTTTATCGTTTAAATTTTATATTCAGTCTACCGTTGCGGAATATCAACTGAGGTTTCACTTTTTCCTTTTAAATGTTCTGAGAAAAAGTCTACCAAACGCCAATAAAAATATTCATTCATATCTCCAAATCCGTGACGCTGTCCGGGAAGCAAGAGCATATCAAAACGTTTGTTGGCACGAATCAAAGCATCAACGACACGAATCGTATTTGCCGGATGAACATTATTATCAATATCTCCGTGTACCAACATAAGAATGTCCCTTCCAATTGCTTCACTGATTTCCGGATTAGTAGCAATCTTATATGCAAATGTAGTATCACCCTTTTCTGAAATTTCCTCTTTCACCCCATGATGCGTTTCACTCCACCAACGGTTATAAATACGGTTATCATGATTTCCCGCACACGAAACAGCAGCCTTATAAAAGTCGGGATACTGACAAATAGCCGCTGTCGACATGAAGCCTCCTCCTGAATGTCCATGAATACCTACTCGGTCAATGTCAATAAACTTATAGCGTGCCGCAAGTTGTTCCACAGCAGCCTTATGATCAGCTAGTGGATAGTCACGCATATTTCCATATCCATAGTTATGATACCATTTCGAACGACTGGGATGTCCACCTCTCTGTCCTACGGAAATGACAATAAACCCAGCCTGTGCCAGACGGTCAGTACGTACACTCATACGGGTAAACGGATAATAAACAGCTTCTACCTGAGGTCCCGGATAAACATAATCGATAATAGGATATACTTTCGTCGAATCAAATCATAAGGTTTATACATTACTCCATACAAGTCGGTCACACCATCGGCAGCCTTCACTGTAAAGAGTTCCGGAAACTGATAACCAGCTGCTTTCAATTGAGAGAAATCGCTTTCCTGAATTGTCATTACCTTATTTCCATTCCGGTCTATCAAATCAGCGCATGGAACAGTATTGACCCGTGAATAATTATCAACAATGAAGCGAGCATCATCATCAACCTCTACCTGATGGAAGAAATCACCTTTGGTCAGCTGTTTCAAGCCGCTTCCATCAGCATTCACTTTATATAAATGTTCGTAATATGGATTTTCTCCGTTTTCACGTCCGTTAGCAACAAAATAAATAGTACGGGTAGCCTCATCTATCTTCACAACGCGCTCTACATGCCAGGGACCTTTCGTTATACGATTTTTCAAATGGCCCCGATCATCATATAAATAAAGATGAGCCCATCCGTCGCGTTCACTCCACTGTACAAACTCCTTTCCACCATTCAATACATAAATCGGACGAGTTTCCTGATAAGTATTCATACGTTCCTTTACAACTGGAACAATAGAATCCTGTCCGATGGTATACGTACAGACATCAATACGATGCAAGTCACGGCTACTCCGCGTCAGGAAGAAACGAGTATTATCTCCCTGCCATACAGGAGAAATAAACTCTGCATCACGCTGCTTTTGTTCATACGGACGTGCTTCCAAGCCTAAGCTCTGGTTTTTCCAGGCTGACACCTTTATTTCCTTACGAGTATTGTTCACCATATCAAATACATACAAATGCTCTTCGGGAGCTTCCATCTCTCCAGGCATCTGATAGCGATAAGTCTCAAGTGTAGGACGAGGCTGAGCAACAGAATTGATAACCCAAAGATCTTTGACTTTACGGTCATCAGATACAATAGTTACAAAATGTTTTGAATCGGGCGACCAATATCCCCATACACCTCGACGTTTACCGTTACAAAGTGTATCCGTATTCAATATACTGTACGGAATGCCATAGCCAAAATGTTCTGTTCCGTCTTTTGTCAACTGAATTTCTACAATTGTGCTGTCTTTTTCATCTTTCTGCGCCTTCCGGTAATCTTCCATGCTCATACGGAATAAATTGCAGTCTTTAGCATAGACAACAGTCTTTCCATCGGGAGAAACAGAAGCCCACGAAAGCTTTTTCGGTTCTTTTGCCTCTTCTGTCAGCTGAGTGAGTTTACGTGTCGGATAGTCATACGAAAAATAAAAGACTTTTTTCTCCGGTTTCTTCTTTTCGCCTTTTGCTGGCTTTACCTCTTGAGAAGACTCAACCTCGAAAGTAAATGTCCGTCCGTCTTCTTTCGCTTTCAGATTACGAATCGGCAAATGACGAGCCTCGAACGGATCGTGTACAATTTCTGTCAACTGAGAAGCTAGTTCGTCACGATCGAACAATTGCTTTTTTGTTCTTGAATTCGGGTCTACAACAAACCAGAATGTACCTTCACTGGTTTTATATTCGAACCAAAAACTATTTCCCTGCTGAAACCAATGCGGATCAACCGTAGTCGAGAAAAGCATTGTATTCAGTTTACTTTGGGTAAACTTCTCTGCCTGCAAATATTCAGGCAATCTTTCCTGTGCGGACAACGCCGTAGCACATAGGCACATACCGCCCCAAAACAAAACACTAAAAATTGATTTCCTCATAACTTTCAATATACAATTCAGGCACTGATTATATCCGTTTTTCTTGATAAAAAGCGGAATAAACAGTGCCTTTACCTATTTATAAATTAGAATAAAAATCTCAGTACATCATTGAAGTTTGCCCAAATCAGTAAAGCAAAGAGCAAGAACATTCCCACCATCTGAGCATACTCCAGAAATTTGTCGCTTGGCTTACGACGAGCGATAATTTCGTATAGCAAGAACAATACATGACCGCCATCGAGTGCCGGAATCGGCAAGATATTCATAAACGCCAAAATAATAGAAAGGAAAGCTGTCATTTCCCAGAAACGCTGCCAATCCCAAACCTTAGGGAAGATACTTCCAATGGTTCCGAATCCTCCTACACTCTTGGCACCTTCTTTAGTAAAGACATACTTCATATCGTTTACATAGCCTTTCAAGGTGTTTATTCCTAAAGTTACTCCGGCAGGGAATGACTCGAAGAATCCGTAACTTAAATTGGTTTCCTTATAGCTTACCAGTCCACCTACTGCATCTACCATAAACTGTTCATTGGTCTGAACGGTTACCGTATCTCTCACACCTTGACGCGAATAGACTAGTGAGAAGGATGCAGAGGTCTTCTTTTCTAATTCAGCCTTAGAACGAAGCTTGCCCATTTCATCCATAAATTCATTCCAAGAATTCAATGGAGTACCATTAAAAGCAAGCAGTGAATCACCTTTCTGAATGCCCGCTTTAGCAAATCCTCCACCAGCCAATACAGAGTCGACTATATTCGGACGGAAAGTTGCCACAAACATCGGATCTTCTTTTGCAACATCAAGCAAGCTCAACTCAGGCATCAGAATTTTTTTCTCTTCACCATTGCGAAGTACTGTAACCTCACGAGCTTCTACAATGTCACGAAGCATATCCATATCAAAGCGAACCAGTTCCTTATCGTCTGCACTCTTCAGAATATCTCCATCACGGAATCCAATCTGCTGAGCTGTTTCATTGAACTTCATACCATAGGTCATGTCTTTCAAGGCGATGTAAGAATCTCCCCATGTATAAAGAATCATCGAATAGATAAACAAAGCCAGCAGGAAGTTCATCAATACACCTCCCACCATCACCAGCAATCGCTGCCATGCCGGTTTGGAGCGGAACTCCCAAGGCTGAGCAGGCTGTTTCATTTGCTCGGTATCCATCGATTCATCAATCATACCCGAGATCTTGCAATATCCCCCTAGCGGCAACCATCCTACTCCATATTCCGTATCACTGTTCTTTGGCTTAAACTTAAACAGTGAAAACCAAGGATCAAAAAAGATATAAAACTTCTCTACTCGTATTTTAAAAAGACGCGCAAAGAAAAAGTGTCCTCCTTCATGTATAATCACCAGCAACGACAAGCTGAGAATAAGCTGAAGGGCACGAATCAAAAATGTTTCCATCTAAAGTCTACTTTTCTATTTGTAAATGTTAATATATTCTGTTACTTCATTCCATTTATTACCATCTCAGCTGCAATACGACGTGTTTCTGCATCAGTCGAAACATAATCTTCGTAAGTAGGTGCAGCAATGAAAGGAACACGCTGCATCGTTTTTTCTATTACATCACTCATACCTAAGAATGATATCTGGTCTTTCAAGAACGATGCAACAACAACTTCATTTGCAGCATTGACAATGCAAGGCATATTACCACCCTGATGCAAAGCTTCATAAGCTAAAGCTAAATTGCGGAAGCGTTTGGTATCCGGAGCCTCAAAAGTCAAGCTGTTACATTTCATAAAGTCCAAACGGTCGAAAGAGAACGTATGCGCTGAGGATATGAAAATGCATATTGTATAGGCAGGCGCATATCAGGAACTCCCAATTGAGCTTTCACTGCACCATCTTCAAACTCAACCATCGAATGTATCACAGATTGAGGATGAACAACGACTTCTATCTGTTCTGGGCGTACACCAAACAACCATTTTGCCTCTATTACTTCAAACCCCTTATTCATCATCGAAGCAGAGTCGATTGTGATTTTCGCTCCCATACTCCAGTTGGGATGCTTTAATGCCTGTTCCTTAGTAACCGTCTGCAACTGCTCCATCGTAAACGTACGGAACGGACCTCCTGAAGCGGTGAGAATAATCTTTTCCAACGGATTATTCATTTCCAGACATTGGAATATAGCCGAATGCTCTGAATCGACAGGTAATATAGGAGTATGATACTCGTTTGCCAAAGTATTGATCAGCTCACCAGCAACAACCATTGTTTCCTTATTTGCAAGTGCGATAATCTTTCCGGCACGAATCGCGCTCATCGTCGGACGCAATCCGGCATATCCAATCATAGCCGTCAACACAATATCTATCGGCTGTGACTCTACAACCTGGCAAATAGCATCTGCTCCGGCATAGACTTTTATAGGCAAATCAGACAATGCTTCCTTCAGCTGCAAATATTTGTCTTCGTTAGCAATAACAACAGCTTCAGGACGAAACTTCCGTGCCTGTTCGATAAGCAAATCGACTTTATTATTAGCAGTCAACACATAAGCTTCATATAAATCGGGATGTTCCTCTATCACTTGTAAAGCCTGCGTCCCGATAGAACCAGTAGAACCTAATATTGCTATTTGTTTCTTCATAATTAAAATACCACGTACTTTTCTGGATTAATAGGATTTCCCTTATGCCATAATTCAAAATGCAGATGAGGCTGATTATCTTCTGTTTCCGACTGTCCTATTAAAGCAATCACCTCTCCACCTTTGACTTTTCACCCTCTGTTCTATCAGTGAACCACAATTGTTTA
>ENA-OQIO01001199-OQIO01001199.1-human-gut-metagenome-genome-assembly--contig:-NODE-1199-length-13003-cov-2.777105_pt1 | contig 13003 bp, 13 predicted proteins | sample MGYA00242573_ERZ504737 | MGnify/ENA primary metagenome ERZ504737 (study PRJEB26092, sample SAMD00036203) | human gut metagenome | host: Homo sapiens | study: EMG produced TPA metagenomics assembly of... | reverse complement strand
TATTGATCTCAATCACTGCTCCGGCGATACGATTTGCGTTACGTCCGACAGATGCTCCGAATGCATTTCCAAGTCCGGCTTCATATCCGGCTGCATCATCATATCCAAGTGTCACTTCTACTGGATTGTTATCCTTATCCGGAACAAGTACGCTTGTCAGTGTTGCTCCGAAGTCAGATACACTGATCTGCATTCCTGCTTCGTTTTCCAGAATGTATAATGTTGCCTGTGCTCCCTTTGATGTCATTCCAAAGTCCTTTTTCTGTAACGGTTTCATCTTTCTCTACTCCTCCATCTCTCGTCCTTCTATTATTTTTTTCTGAAAATCTTCAGTACAGTTGTTAAGAATCCTTCTTTTTTCTTCTTCGGCATAGCGGCTGCAGCCGGACGTTTGCCTGTGATGCTTCTCTCATAAAGGTCTCCTGTGCATTCACAAGACTTGCTCCGTCTTCCACCGGTTTCTTCACATATGTTCCGTCACTTGTCATTGCGCGGGCTTTCACATTGTCAGAGAGCATTACATGAAGCTGATGGAACAGGCGTTTCCGGATCTCTACATCATAGACCGGGCACGCGACTTCTACACGCTTCTCTGTATTTCTCGTCATCATATCTGCAGAACCGATATACATCTTGGCATCTGCTCCTTTTCCGAAGACGAAAAGTCTTGGATGCTCCAGATATCTTCCGACGATACTTGTCACACGCAGATTCTCTGTCTTTCCCTTGATTCCCGGAGGATACAGCAGATTCCACGCACGATCAGATCTATCTTCACCCCTGCCTGAGATGCTTCTGTTACTTTGCGAATGAAATCCATGTCCGTAACAGAATTCATTTTCATAATGATTCTTCCGCTCTCACCTTTTGCAATTTCTTCATCCATCAAGACAAGTACTTTCTGTTTCAGGCTTGTCGGTGAAACAATCAGATGCTTGTAAACTCCATTCAGATTACTGATCGACATATTCTGGAAAAAGACTGCTGCGTCTTCACCAATCTCTTGTCTGCTTGTCATCAGCGAGTAATCGGTATACATCTTCGCTGTCTTTTCGTTATAATTTCCGGTTCCAATCTGTGTAATGTAATGAATTCCGGTACGGTTTCTGTATGTGATCAGGCAGATCTTGGAGTGTACCTTATAACCCTCGAATCCGTACAGAACACGGCATCCGGCCTCTTCCAGACGCTCGGACCAGTCAATGTTGTTCTGCTCATCAAAACGTGCTCTCAGCTCGATCAGAACCGTAACCTCTTTTCCATTCTCAGCCGCTGCACAGAGATATTCTACAAGTCGTGCTTTCTTTGCCAGACGGTAGATCGTGATCTTGATCGTCAGAACTTCCGGGTCTGTTGATGCTTCTTTGATCAGCTGGAGGAACGGTTCCATGCTTTCGTATGGATAGCAAAGGAGTACATCTTTCTTCTTTATCTGCGGAATCACCTTACCCTCTGCAAGCATGGATGACGGCTGCGGAGAAAATGGTACATCCACAAGCGTTTTTTTCTTCGAATCCGGAAGTTTATCAGCAATTGCAAAGATAAAGTCCAGCTTCATCGGCATCTTTGTTCGGAAAATGCATTCCGGACGGATATTGAATTTCTCACAGAAATATTTCTCCATCTCTTTACTCAGAGAATTGGCTGCCTCAAGACGGACAACGGCCATCCTTCTTCTCTTATGAAGTGTCTCCTGCATCACATGACGGAAATCCCCACTGTCTGCATAAGCTTCATCATCCGGTGATACATCTGCATTTCTCGTTACACGGATGTAGTTCTTGTCTGAGATCTGATACTGGTCAAAAACAAGATCAATAAATTCCAGGATAATCTTTTCCATACGGATATAACGGATGTCATACCCCGGAAGATAGAGAATATTAGAAATATATTGTGGTACCGGATGATTCCGAGCATCGTCTTGTCTCCCTGCTTCAGATTCGCAACCACATACAGTTCTTTACTTAACAGATGTGGGAACGGATGATTCGCATCTACGATCTGTGGGGAAAGCACCGGCATTACTTCTTCTTTGAAATATTTCTTTACAAACTTCTTCTCCTGCTGCTCCAGTTCCTTGAAGTCAAGACCGCAGACACCATACGGACTTAACTGTTTCTTGATCTCTGCATATGTCTTATCGCGTTCCTTGTAAAGTGGGGAAACAGCTCGATAAATTGCATCCAGCTGCTGTTTTGCTGTCATACCGGATCGCTGATCGATCTTTTTGCTGTCTGCTGCTGCCATATCATACAGGCTTCCTACGCGGATCATAAAAAACTCGTCTAAGTTACTTGTGAAAATAGCTACGAATTTCATACGTTCCATCAAAGGAACTGTCTCGTCCCGTGCTTCTTCGAGAACGCGCTGATTGAACCGAAGCCACGATAATTCACGGTTCTGAGTTTCTTCTAAAATCTCTCTCATATAACTCAACTCCCTTTTCTCTCTTCTTTTAACAAGTCGATTTATTTTTATTACTGTTCAAGATACTTCAGCATTTCTTCTGTCTTTCGCTCCATCAGATGATATCCATGCTCATAAAATGCATGCAGGACATCCGGATGCTGTTCGAGTCGTGATACTGGTTTTACATGTGGACGAAGAACATAAATCTCTCCTCGCTTCTCAAGCTGATCCAGATAATTCATCGTCTTATTATAGATAAAACTTCTTCTGAAGATTGTCCGGACTGCATTCGGATAGGACTTATATGCCTGTCTGTAAAGTTTCTGCACTGCCGGTGAGATTACTTTCTTACGATAGCCTTGATTTCTCGTCAGGATCACTATGATCTTCTCATTTCCAAGCTTCTGTGCACGACGGATCGGAACAGAATCTGCAAGTCCGCCATCTAGATATGGAACACCGTCAATATTCACCATCGGAGTCACAAGCGGCATACTGCTTGATGCACGACAGATCTTCATCAACCGGTCAGGATCTTCTGTTTCCGTCATATATTCTGCATTTCCTGTCAGACAGTTTGTCGTTACCAGCTCACAGTGCATCTCTGACTGAAAATATGTATCAAAATTAAATGGGATCAGTTCATTCGGATATTTATCAAAAATCAAATCCATATTCATCAGACTTTTCTCCCTGATCGTATCTTTCACTCCATTAATATACTTCATATCTTTTGTATTCGGAATCATACAGTCTCTTGTACGTCCCGGCTGTCTGGAAACATAATCTACTGCATTACATGCGCCGGCAGACACACCGATCACATCTGAAAAATAAATATCCTGTTCCATAAGGTAATCCAGAGCACCAGAAGTAAATATGCCTCTTGTTGCTCCACCTTCCAGTACGATTGTTGCTTTCTTAAGTGCCATGGTTTCTCCTCTTTTCTACTGCTATTTATATTGTGAGATTCTTAGTAACATTATAACTTTTTACAATGGAAAGAACAAGGATTAGTTCTTATACATTTTCACACAGTTTGCCCTGCTTTTTCGTATGCATTTTTCTATTTCAGTACTTGTCAGCACCCTTTCTTCTATGTTAATATATGGATTGGTATGTTCTTATTCACACGTATTTGAAAAAGGACAATTATAACAACGTAATCACAATTCTAATTTATTTACAAGGAGACTTTCAAATGATTAGTGCAAATAACGTAACCTTCGCGTCGGGAAAAAGGCGCTGTTCGAAGATGTTAACATCAAATTCACAGAAGGGAACTGCTACGGAATGATCGGTGCGAACGGTGCCGGTAAATCTACATTTCTTAAGATTCTTTCCGGACAGCTTGAGCCGACATCCGGTGATGTAGTTATCTCCCCGGGCGAGAGACTTTCTTTCCTTCAGCAGGATCATTTCAAATATGACGAATTCCCTGTTCTTGATACAGTTATCATGGGAAATGCACGTCTGTATGAAATCATGAAAGAGAAAGAAGAAATTTACGCAAAAGAAGATTTCACAGATGAAGACGGAATCAAAGCAAGTGAGCTGGAAGCTGAGTTCGCTACAATGGATGGATGGGAAGCAGAATCTGATGCTGCCAACCTCCTGAACGGACTTGGTATCGAGACAGAGCTTCATTATAAATTGATGAAAGACCTGACAGGTTCTGAGAAGGTCAAGGTTCTTCTTGCACAGGCATTGTTCGGAAATCCGGATATCCTGCTTCTTGACGAGCCTACCAACCACTTGGATCTTGATGCAATCGCATGGTTGGAAGAATTCCTGATCAACTTTGACAACACAGTTATCGTTGTATCCCATGACCGTTACTTCCTGAACAAGGTATGTACACAGATTGCCGATATCGATTACGGTAAGATCCAGCTTTACGCAGGAAACTATGACTTCTGGTATGAGTCAAGCCAGCTGCTGATCCGTCAGATGAAAGAGGCCAACAAGAAAAAAGAAGAAAAGATCAAAGAGCTGCAGGAATTTATTTCCCGATTCAGTGCGAACGCTTCCAAGTCCAAACAGGCTACTTCCAGAAAGCGTGCCCTGGAGAAAATCCAGCTTGATGAGATTAGACCTTCCAGCCGTAAATATCCTTACATTGACTTCCGTCCGAACCGTGAGATTGGTAATGAAGTTCTCACTGTAGAAGGACTTTCCAAGACAATTGACGGCGAAAAGATTCTTGATAATCTTACATTCACACTTGGCCGTGAGGATAAAGTTGCTTTCGTTGGTGGAAATGAATTTGCTAAGACAATCCTCTTCAAAATCCTGATTGGCGAGATGGAACCGGATGAGGGAACATATAAATGGGGAGTTACAACTTCTCAGGCTTACTTCCCGAAGGATTTCGGCGGAGAATTCGACAATGACTACAATATCACAGAGTGGCTGACACAGTACTCTGAGGAAAAGGATGTAACTTATGTTCGTGGATTCCTTGGAAGAATGCTCTTCTCCGGTGAAGACGGAGTGAAGAAAGTTGCTGTACTTTCCGGTGGTGAGAAGTTCGCTGCCTGCTCTCCAAGATGATGATCTCAGGAGCAAATGTACTGCTTCTTGATGAGCCAACGAACCACCTGGATATGGAGTCTATCACAGCACTCAACAATGGTCTGATCAAATTCCCTGGAGTACTTCTCTTTACTTCCAGAGACCACCAGATCGTACAGACAACAGCGAACCGTATCATGGAGATTGTTCCGGGCGGTAAGCTGATCGATAAGATCACAACTTATGATGAATATCTTGAGAGCGATGAGATGGCCAGAAAGAGACAGACTTACTCTGTACAGACAGATGATGAGGATTAAGATATAATCATTAAGAGCCAGAATCGACACCGTGTGTGGTGCCTGTTCTGGCTCTTTCTAATATTTATCAATTATTCACTCCATGGTGCGCTGCCACACTATCAACGGTCAGTCCTTTGAATGTGTATCCCTGACTTCTATAGTAATCAATAATCTGTGGCAATGCCTGTACGGTTGTATCTTTTGCATCTGTATCATGCATCAGAATATCAACATGATTTGCCGTGCAGGATGTTGCGTTGGAAACCAGCTTTTCTACTGGCACATTATTTCCGCTTGCGTCAGTAGAATCACAGTTCCAGTCAAAATACTGATATCCTTTGTCCCTCACTGCTTTCGTAAGTGTTGTCATCAATCCTTTGACATATTTTGCACTGACGGTGTTGCTGGATCCTCCCGGGAAACGAATGATCATGGATTTCGTTCCTGTGATACTCTCTACCAGATCCGATACTTTCTGCAGATCTGCGAAGTATGCATCTTCGGATGCGTAAACTGTTGCATAATCATGTGTATAGGTATGAAGTCCAATCGAATGTCCTTCGGAAAAGGCTCTTTTTATCATAGCATCATGTTCCTGATTATTTCCTGTGACGAAGAAGGTTGCCTTTGCATTTTTTTCTTTCAGGATATCAAGAATCTTTCCGGTATTCTCTGACGGACCATCATCGAAAGTCAGATAAACAACTTTCTCATTCCAATCCGGATTCTCTTTCACTTTGATCTTTCGCTCAATCTTTGTCTCGTTTCCGGAACGGTCTTTTGCAAGATAGGTAACAATATAGGTTCCCGGTGTTGCAAAATCCACTTTGTCAGCACCCTGTACTTCCAATGTTGGCTCTGGATCCATATCATCCTTTATCGTAACCCCTTCATTAAAGTCCATCGTATCGCCCTGTGCAAGTTCTTTATCATCTGCTCCTTCAATCGTCGGCCCTGTTGTATCCTCTTCCAGATTCAGTGTTGATTTGCCTTCTGTCTTATGACCGTCACTATCTGTTGCAACAACAGTTACTCCGTATTTTCCTTTCTTCTCCCAGGAATCCTGTCCGACAAATTCAAGTGTGACATCTGATGCATCTTTTACTGATTCTACAAAATCTTCCGGCTTGATATCTTTCGGAAGTTCTGTTGTATAACTGTCTTTCATTTTAAGCTCAGGTGCTTTTGTATCCTTAACTTCGACTTCAGCTTTTACTTTTTGTTTACCATAGACATAGTAAACCGTATATTTTCCTTCTTTATTCGTATCTACTTTCCCTTCTGTCTTCACATCTTTCGCTTTCCCACCAACAACGAAACGGATGTTGGACATTAGATCCATACTTTCCTTCTTTTCCTGCGCGATCACTTTACTCCGTAATACAATCGGATTCATTTTAAAATAAGTAAATGTTGAAACTGCCGGAACTAATACAACGAACAGAATCAATATGATTGCAATTCTCCTTCGTCTCTTGAGGCGTCGAATGCGTTGTTCATTCCTCTTGCGTCTCTCCCACTCTTTTCTAACGGATTCCTTGCTTTTTCCCATCGCGCCATAATGTTCATAAAACGCTTGTTCTTTCTTGCGTTCTTTTTCTTCTTTTGTTTCTTTAGACCACATGCTTATCCCTTTTTTCTTTTCTATTCTTAGAATCAGGAGCCAATCAAAATTGTCCCCTGACTTTTTCTTCCATATTAATCATAGCATTCCTTTTTTGCAGAAACAAGGGAACTTTGACAATCCTAAAGATTTATTAAGAATCTTAGTTACTGTTCACACACCACTATCCCGCGAGGTGTTTTGGCATGAATATGCCAAAATCCCGAGACATACAAGCCAAAATTCCATTGCCGCAGGCAATTTGGAATGAATTTTGGCTACGTTACTGTGAACGGAGTGAGCAGTAACGTATCTTACAGATTGTTCTTTAGGATTCTTCATCTTTCCAGTGTTTCAGACGCTTTACAGCATCTGGATTCTGTTTCTCAAGTCTTCGCTCCAGCCTCTCTCTTCGCTCTTCAATATGCTCAACAATCTCTGGATGCTCTTTCAGGAGACGATCTCTAAGTTTTCTTCTTCTACGCTCGATTAATTCAATGACGAGTTTTTTGTTTTCTTTTACATCACTTGGAAGATCATCTAAGTGAAGCTCCATTCTGCGGAGCAACTCATCTTCATCAAGTGCTCCAAGTGAATTCCAAAATTCCAGTTTTTCTTCGATTCCTTCTTCGGAAAGTTTCTCGAGATCTGTAATCTCATGGATCTGCTTCACAATAGAAAGCACTCGTTTCTCAATTTCTTTGACTGCATCATCACCAAATGCCCATGCAAACTCTTCCAGTGTATTTTCTTCTTCTGCAGGAAGGGAAAAATATTCTCTTCGCTTAAGTTTTTCGAGATCTTCTTCTGGAATATCCAATGGGCAAGGCTGCTCAATCCCCGCATCATGAAGTGCCGCAAGAATTGTTCTTCGCACAGCACCTTCTTTGATCAGATGTCCGATTCCAAGCTTTCTCATCTGATCGTTAACTTCTCTGGAATGTTCTGTGATATAGAACTTAATTCCACGTTTTTTCAGACTTGCTGCAAGCATTTCGAGTGCATCTGCCGCTGTAATATCCAGGCTGTTGATTGCTGATGCGTCCAGAATTACGACCTTTGTATCCTCTTTGATACTGTTTTCAATATCTGAAACCAGCACTTTGATATTTGCAAAGAAAAGGTTCTCGCTAAATCTGTAAATAATCACATGCTTGATTGGATATGCAAAACGGTTTCTCTCCAGATCATAATAAACTTCTTTTCCCGGAATCATTCCACGGAAAGATCTCGGAGGGTTTGTAGCCCTTAAAATCACTGCAACAAAAGATAACAAAATTCCGATCACAACTCCGTAAATCGTACCAAGGAACAACACACCGATCCCTGCTGCAATAAAAATATAGAATTCGTTTCTGCTTACTTTAAACAAGCGTACTGCAAGATGTGTCTCTACAACATTCATCAGTGCAGAGATTACAATTGCCGTCAATACCGGAACCGGAAGATATTCGATAAATCCGGTTGCACCTATAAGTACAACTGCCATGGTCAGTCCCGCTGTAATGGATACAACCTGTGTCTTTCCTCCATACTGTTCATTCATGGAAGTCCTGGAAATGCTTCCATTTACCGGACAGCATCCAACTGCACCGGCAGCAAGATTTCCTGCGGCACAGGCAAGGATTTCCTGACGGTCATCCAGTTCATATCCGTTTTTGGATGCAAAATTGTTCTCTGACAAAAGTGTCTCTGCCATGATCACAACAGCAACCATAAGCGCTCTTCCCACGGCCTGGGTAAGATTGATCCCTGTAAAATCCGGGAAAATAAGCCGCGGAAGCCCTGGTTGAACTGCCTGCAGGAGAACTATACCATACTGGTTTACATGAAAGACAATTGTCGAGAGAACTCCGGCAATCATAATAACGATTGCCATCGGGAACTTTGGAATCAGTTTTTTGGATACAATCAAGATTACAAGTGCTCCAATTCCCATTCCAAAGGACAACCAGTTTATCTTTGTGATTGCCAGAAAAATGTGTTCTGCAAGTTCTATGAATTCTCCAGTCCCCGCCGGGCTTCCCATCAGTTTCGGAATCTGCATCATAATAATTGTCACTGCAATACCACTGATAAATCCACCCATAACCGGTGTTGAGATAAAATCAACAATCTTATCTGCATGTAAAAGATAAAACAACAATAACCAGAGTCCTGTAAACAATGCAATCAATGGTACATACTGCAATGCCTGGGCTGATTCTGCCGTCACTCCAAGTGTTGCCAGTGCAGCTCCGACAATTGCCGCCGGTGCCGCATCTACTCCGAAGATAAACTGTTTTGAAGTTGAGAGCATGGCAAATAGCAGGATCGGCAGAACAGATCCATAAAGTCCATACACCGCCGGAACACCTGCGATCTGTGCATACCCCATAGAGATTGGGATTGAGACCGCTGCCATGATAATTCCGCTTAAAATATCTTTTGGCAAATATTCTTTTTTATAATTTTTTAATGTTGGAAATATTTTTACAGACACTTTTATGTCACTTCTTTCTTTTACTTCTTTTTTGCTGTTAATTCTCTACGCTTCCAAATGGTCCGATGTCCAGAGGATTCTGGTTCTGAACTGCGTCTGTCCCATCAGCATCTTCTGATATACCGTAACCTTTTTTATCACCTGCTGTCACTTCTTGAATCTTATCAAGAAAAACTGCTCCGTACTGTTCATATTTCTTAAATCCCATACCGTGTACTTCAAGCAATTCCTCTTTTTCAAATGGAACAAGTACACACATCTCATGTAATGTACGATCTGAAGCGACCATATATGGCGGAATTCCTTTTTTCTTTGCCAAAGAATAACGCACAGAACGCAATTCTTCGAATAATTCTCGGCTTTTATCTGTAAGATTCCCGAAACTCTCTCCCTTTCTATGAGACGCTTTCTTTCCACTTCCGGACTTTTTCTTTTCTGTAAGTTCTGACTTCTTGCAGCGAAGTTTCAATTCTCTCGATTTCAGTAATTCTTCTGACCGGTCTGTCAGTTTCAGGATCGCATAACGATCTGCGCTCTGTTGAAGGTATCCGTGTTCGAGCAGTGTATAAACTACGTCTTTCAACCTCTGCTGAGAACATTTACTCTGTCTTCCATAAATGGAAAGTTCATTCATCCTGCACTTCTGATCTTCGCTGTATTCGCTCCAGCCAGTGTGGAAAGGATCATTGTCATACCGTATCTCTGTCTGGATTCGCGCACACACTCGATCACGTCTGCCGCAATCTCTCCTACATCAAGCTCAACAAACTCTTCCAGACAATTGGAACAATTTCCACAATGTTCTTCTGTCTCCTGTCCGAAATAATTTAATATGTATTTCCTGAGACACATACTTGTCGTACAATAGTTACTCATCTTCCGCAGCCGTAGAACATCCTGTTCCCGGATCACCCGGAGTTCTTCTTCTGTATATTCTCCAATCTGCTCTTTACTATCCAGCAGGAGCTGATTGATCATGATATCCTGCGGTGAATAGAAAAGGATACATTCTGCCGGTTCTCCGTCTCGTCCGGCTCTGCCTGCCTCCTGGTAATAATTTTCCATGCTCTGCGGCATATTATAATGAAGTACAAAACGGACATTGGACTTATCTATTCCCATTCCGAATGCATTCGTTGCGATCATAATCTCTGTCCTGTCATAAATGAAATCTTCCTGACTTTCATTTCTTGCCTCTGTCCCCATTCCTGCGTGATATCTTCCGACAGAGAATCCAGCATTCTGCAATTCCAAATAGAGTTCATCTACATTTTTTCTTGTTGCACAGTAAATAATTCCACTGTCTTCTCTGTGCTGTGTAAGATATTCCTTAATTGCATCCTTCTTCCCACGCGCTGGTCTTACTTCGAAGTAAAGGTTCTCTCTGTCAAAACCGGATACATTTATATAAGGAGATTCAAGATCAAGTACTTCAAGAATATCTTCTCTTACTTTCTGTGTTGCTGTTGCTGTAAATGCACTGACGACCGGGCGTCTTGGAAGCTGGCGGATGAATTCTGTGATCTTCACATAACTTGGACGGAAATCCTGTCCCCACTGGGAAATACAGTGAGCCTCATCGATTGTCACCATAGAAAGTTCTGTATGACATGCAAAGTCCAGAAACCGTGGTGTCAACAAGCGTTCCGGAGCGACATAGATCATCTTATATCTGCCTGCCGCTGCCAGTTCTAATGCTTTTGTAATCTGCCGTTCTGTCAATGCACTGTTGATATAAGCCGCGTGAACTCCTGCTTCATTCAGTGCCTTCACCTGATCGATCATCAATGAAATCAGCGGTGATACTACAATCGTGATCCCAGACATCAGAAGTGCCGGAACCTGATAACAGAGTGACTTTCCTGCTCCGGTCGGCATGATTGCAAGCACATCTCCTCCATTCAAGATCTGATCTACAATCTCCTCCTGCCCTTTGCGGAAAGAATCGTATCCAAAAATTTCTTTTAATATCTGTTTTTTACTACTGTTACTTTCCATCTTTTGCTGCCTTTCACATATTGTTGGCTTCCCTTTTTAAAATCCAAACATTGCATTCAATCGCTTCAGTCTTTCTTCAAATTCCGGATAAAACTGTGCTTCTTCCTCTGCCTGATAAGGCATCTGATAAAAGTTGCGAAGAACCACAACCGTCAGTACTTTCGCGTTCTGCTCATCAAGTTCTTTCATGCCTTCTTCACAATTCTTAAGAAATGTGTGCCATCTCCACACAAAATCTTCGTATCTCTCTGATCTGAAATTCCAAGCCACTTCTTAATCTTCACCTTGCCACGTTCCTGCTTCTTACATTCATGTATCTGGATGAAATATTTAAACCCATCTTCTTCATAAATACGTCCAAGAGGGAACAAACGGCAGATTCCCGGTCTGTATCCATGAATGGAACATCTTCCATCTTTCAAGAACGGACAGGCCTCTTCCTCTCCTGCCATCTTTAAATTAGGAAGAACCATCCCGTCAACTACATTCAATTCCAGATAGTTTGCAAGCAGTGTATCAAAATTCTCTTTTTTCCCAAGTTGTAATCTCCACAGATCCATTGGATCCAATAGGATGGAATCTCCCATTCCCTGGCAGCATGCGGAGCAGCCTTCACAGTCATGACAGTCCACCTTAACCATATCTCCAGAGGAATACAGACGTCCGTCTGAAATTTCATTAAGATCTACTTTGCGCTTCATTTTCTATCTATCTCCATTTTTCTGAATTTAATCGTGTTCTATTAGTATAATACAGATGGACTGTTGGTTGCAAGAGCTGTGTTATTGTTCGCGGTTGGTCAACATAATTTACAAATGATACAAAAAAGTTGTTGATGGCACAGGAAACTACACTATCATCGCGCGCCCCTGCTCATCAACAACTTTCCATTTCACATTATAAATGATTAATCAATCTTAATCCTCGTATCCGTTTGGATTCATGCTCTGCCATCTCCAGGAATCTTCACACATCTTGTTCAGATCTCTCTCAGCTACCCAGTGAAGTTCTTTCTTTGCCTTGGAAGCATCACAGTAACATGTAGCAATGTCTCCTGCACGGCGTGGTTTGATCTGGTAAGGAATCTCTTTTCCACAAGCTTTGGAGAATGCTTTTACCATATCAAGTACGGAATATCCATTTCCTGTTCCAAGATTGTAAACAGAAACTCCTGCTTTCTCTTTCAGTTTCTCTACTGCACGGACATGTCCAACTGCAAGATCAACTACGTGGATGTAATCACGGACACCTGTTCCGTCGTGTGTATCATAATCATCTCCAAATACACCGAGGCACTCAAGTTTACCGATTGCAACCTGTGTAATGTATGGAATCAAGTTGTTCGGAATTCCCTTTGGATCTTCTCCGATCAGTCCGCTCTCATGAGCTCCGATTGGATTGAAGTAACGAAGAAGTACGACATTCCACTCCGGATCAGCTGTATGAAGATCTGTCAGAATCTGCTCCAGCATCCATTTTGTCCATCCATATGGGTTTGTGCATGTTCCCTTCGGGCACTCTTCTGTGATCGGGATAAATGCCGGGTCACCATATACTGTTGCAGAAGAACTGAAGATGATATTCTTCACACCATGATTTCTCATTACATCACAGAGAACTAAAGTTCCGGCAATGTTATTCTCGTAGTATTCGAGTGGTTTAACAACGGATTCACCTACTGCCTTGAGTCCT
>ENA-OQIO01001197-OQIO01001197.1-human-gut-metagenome-genome-assembly--contig:-NODE-1197-length-13020-cov-1.848988_pt1 | contig 13020 bp, 10 predicted proteins | sample MGYA00242573_ERZ504737 | MGnify/ENA primary metagenome ERZ504737 (study PRJEB26092, sample SAMD00036203) | human gut metagenome | host: Homo sapiens | study: EMG produced TPA metagenomics assembly of... | reverse complement strand
GGCGGTTGTGGCTGTCGTAGGTCCACTGCGTCACATAGGTGGCAATCGCCTGGTTGGGCACAATCAGCGTGCGGCGGATCTTGGTGACTTCGCCCATCTTGCCGTAGAAGTATTTAGGGCTCGCTAAATAAAAAGTAGGAGATAAATATTAATGGTTAATATTTACCTCCTACTATGTTCTATAGACTATTAACTCTGTCGATTATTGATTGACTATCACCATTTTTTACGAAAGAATACAAATCATTGGATATTCTTCATCAATTGATGAACATTAACACCTAACTTTAATAAGTACTCTTTAATTATCGTATTATTTAATCTGTTTTTTATTAATCTATTTTTGTAATAATCCATATTTTCAACAAATAGAGGTACTCCCTTTTCATAGAAAACCCACTTGTCTTCTTTGTAAGCTAGAATCAACCTCTCGTTAGCACTATAATCAGAACTATAAAATTTAAAAAATGGATTATCAATACCATTAGATAAAGCACACATTAAATAGCTGCATTTTATGTGCTTCTGTATAGCTCTGCATACATTAGATAACCCATCTTCGTAATTGGATATGAAAAAAATTTGATTAGGATAAATTTTACTCTTCCAACAACAAAATTTCGGGAGATGGCGACCTCCACTTATAGGATTAATGTAATCATATACAATAGGAGTTTCCATACGTATTTCTGCTTTGCCTTCTGCTAACTCTGTCTTAAATATGCTTCTTATTGCATCAATGACTATTTGAATGTCATTGATGCAAAAGATAGAGAATATCAGATATTTAAAATCACTTATCATTTATCTTATAGAATTTATTTCTTGCATTAGGATCATTTTTAGGAAGTTGTTTCTTATGCTTTTCCATGGAACGCGTTCGAGTATCATATTCTACATTTGTATGTACACCATTGTAATCGAATTGAACGTCAGGACGATTGTTCCCTACTACATTTCCATCAATATCTACTTGCTTTGATTTTTCCTTCATATTCTGAGCTTTATTCCCGGATTTTAGTTTTTCTATTAAATTATCAATTTTTTCATTGTGTTTTAAGCCACCATGTGGCCTAGCATCACCATCATTAGGCTTTATCTTGGATTTTGCATTATCAACTAATTTAAGAACTTGTTTTTGCCCTTTTTTGTTAAAATCTGTTCCAATAACAAGATCCGCAATTGCGCTTAATTTATCCAAATGAGAAGCATCCCCGTCAAAAACAGTTTGAATATCTCCTGCAATATCTAAAAACTCATCTAACCCTGCTTTTTTCAAATTTGATGGGGTTAATTTGCCGGTTTTCTTATATACATTCCATACTCTCTTAGCATATTTGAATGCAGCTACTGCACCTTTAATTATTGCTTTACCGTCTGGGTCAACAAATAATATAGGGTTATTAGCTGTATAACAATAGCTGTTTATGTGAGGATATTTTTCCTGCAAAGGATCCGTAGATATCCACAAACTCAGCCTCGGGTCATAATACCTCGCACCATAGTAATACATTCCCGTCTCCTCATCGAATTCCTTCGCGTTGAAGAGATAAGGCGTATTCCAGATGCTGTTCCGCTCTTCAATGAACACTTCGCCGAACGGCACATACTCGATGTGCTGAACCACCTCGCCGTCCAGGTTGGTGATGTAGCTGCTGCTGCCCAAGTGGTCGGGATGGTAGTAGAACTGCAACTTCTCGTATGCGTCCGGATCCTGGAAATTGTTTTCCAGTGCCAGGGCACGGGCTTGCGCAGCTTCGGGAGAACCGTCGTCGCAGCAGAATCCCTGTCCGTCCACATAGTCGTTGTTGTCCGTTCCGTTGTACGGCACCTCAAAGATAGTATAATTATCCTTAATTACCTGCTGTTGGGCGGAATATTTTTGTTTGTAATTAACAGAAAGTCCGTCCGTCTCACTGCCGGCATACTGGATGCGTCTCGGGTCGGAACCGTAGGAGGCGAAGTCGCCAATCTTGGAAACGATGCGCTGCGAACCGATATAGATGTGCTTGGTGTAGCGTCCGCCCTGGTTGGCCACCAGATAAGGACTAACGTAGAGCGAGAACTTCGCCGTGTTGGTGCGTCCGCCCGCGAACTCGGAGTCACGTAGAGCTGTTCACCCTCACCGGAGGTCTTCACCGTGCGTTCACCGTCGGCATCATACCAGTAGTTGGTCACGAAGCCGTTGTCATCGGAAGCCGTCAGGCGGTTCTCCTCGTCCCAGCGGAGCTTGCGCTCGGCTGCGGTGTAATCCAACGCGCCGTCCTGCTTGATGCGGCCTGTATTGACATAGACCAGGTTGCCGTTGGCATCGTAAGTATAGGTATGGTTGTTGTCCACTTTTGCCACTGAGTCCGGATTTTCTTCCGTGCGGTAGTTCGCATCCTTCACTTCTGCGAGCTGGAACTTCCTGCCCTCAGTCTTGCCGTAGGTATAGGCAGATCATAGCCACATGGAGCGTACCGTCGAACTGTACGCCCTGCTGTGTGAGATGCTGCTTCTTCGATACAATGCGGTGCATGTTGTCGTAGCCCATCTCCAGCCGGTAGGAAGCGGTTTTGCTGTCCGCTCCGGCATAGGTTCCCGTAGCACTTGCCAGACGGTAGAGTGCGTCATACGTATAGGCATGCGCCATCTGTCCGCCCGCCTTTCCGCTTTCGGGAAGAGCGGCCTTGTTGGCAACGCTGAGCACATTGCTTACGGCATCGTAGGTATAGCCATTGTCCATGATGGACTTGCCGCCTGCGTTGACCGTCAGGTTCTGCAGCCTGCGGCGTGCGGGCTCGTAGGTGTAGAAGGTCTCCGCTCCGTTGCAGTATTTCAGATAGGTGCGCTGCTCGAACTTGTCATAGCCGATGCGGTTCACGTAGTCATAGCCGTAGGACTTGTAGCCGCGTACCTTCTCCAGCTGACCGCCGAGGTTGTAGGAGTAAGTGACCTTCTCCTCGTCCGGTAGATCATTTCCAGGAGGCGGTTGTGGCTGTCGTAGGTCCACTGCGTCACATAGGTGGCAATCGCCTGGTTGGGCACAATCAGCGTGCGGCGGGTCTTGGTGACTTCGCCCATCTTGCCGTAGAAGTACTCAATGGCTCCCGTCCCATCCTCACGGAGCATCAGGCGACCGATGCGGTTCTGCGAGGCGTTGCGTCCGCCGTAGTAATACTTCACGTTGTTCTCCGGGTGGTCGGGATAGTTGATGCCCGTCAGCCGGTGATAATCGTAGTCGTAGGTGATGGACTTGCCTTCCTTGGCAAGGTTGGCTGTCTGCTTGGTCAGCACATTGCCGAGTGCATCATACGTAAAGGTGGTGATGCCGCTTGCAGGATGGTTCACCTCGGTGCGGCGGTCGCCCATGTCATATACGGAGGTCGTCACGTTGCCTTCGGTATCGGTGACTCTGACCAGACGGTCGATGCCGTCATATTCGAAGGTGGTGGTGATTTCTCCGTCAGGACCGCTGAGCTGCTTGGTCATGACGGTCTTGCCGCTGCCGTTGGTATAGGTAGCCTGCTTGTTGCCCAAAGCATCGGTCACGGTAGTTACCAATGCCCGGCTGCCTGCATCCGTGGTATAGGCTGTCAGCGTCTTGGATTCGTCAGGAAGGGTCACTTCCGTGGCACGGTCGAGCACGTCATACACCGTTACGGTCGGCGACACTCCGTCAAATGCCTTGTTGAAGTCCGTACGCTTGCCCAGTTCTTCCGTGACGGGATAATAAGCCTTGGCTACACGTCCGAATGCGTCATAGACATTGCGTCCGCTGACAATCATTACATTCTGTGCATCGGACACCGTGCCTTCGGATGCCGAAGTGACCACGCCGTCCTTCTTGACCTGCACAGGCCGGCCGAAGCGTCCACGAAGGTGACGGTTTCCATGTCATCGTCCGGATGCTGGATGTCGTAGTGCTTCGTCACGGCGTATGCCGGGGCGGTGATGCCGTTTGCCGCAAATTCAGCCTTCGGGCTGTATTCGAATGCAATAATATAAGGTACACCCGTAGCCAGTTCGTTCGGGCCACGTACTCCGGTGATGCGTCCGAGGTCGTCCACATCGGTCTCGTAGTAGAAGTTGTTCAGGTCGCGGCGTTCCTTGGCGATGCCGTAGCGGTAATCGAAATTGCCTGCCTCGCTTCGGTAGCCGAACGCATCTTCCACACGTTCCACATACATGTTCATTTCCGGCTCGTAGCGGTACTTGTACCACATGCGCTGTCCCTTGGCATTGGCCGGAAGTGTCTTCTGCAGGATGTTGCCGAAGCTGTCATAACGGTAGTCGGTGACGGCTTCGCAGTTTCCGAGCTGCTGCGTTATCCTGGTCAGGTGGTTCGGGTACTTCGTGTCATATACCGCCGATACCTGGTGGTAAACCTTTCCGTCCCCTCCGGTCACGGTCACATCGGTCGGCAGTCCGAGAATGTTCCTGCTGCTGTTGGAGGTATAGCGGATGGAGGTCTGGTAGTCAAACTTGCCGTCTCCCTTGCTGCCGAGCTTGCCCTTGTTGCTGAACCTGTAGGATTTCAGCTCACCGTGGTGGCCGGTGAGGTAATACTCGTTCCATGCCTCCGAGGTGATCATTCCCTGTGCGGCACCTTCGTATTGCAGGTTCGCCGTATAGCGGAGCGGTACGAAGGCGGAAGCGCGGTCGCTGCATAGTACGGGCTGTGCGGTAAAGGTGTACTCGTCACCCTTGGCGGTCAGGTAGTAGCGTCATATTCGTTGCGTGTTTCAGTGTAAACCTTTCCGGCTGCGTCTTCCACGGAAGCGTTGACGAGGTTGCCCTGCGTATAGTAGCCGGATACGTCATACTTCTGTACGGACTTGCGGTAGAGCGCATTTTCCTTTTCAGTGTCGAGATTCTTAGTAATCACTTCGCCGAAGCCGAGGAACTCACGTTCGTGGCGGTCGCGCTTGCCGTCCTTGTATTCAAAGGCGGTGGTCATGAGCGGACCGTCGTCATGGATACCGTCATCCACCGTGAGGGAAGACATCACCCATTTGCCGCCGGGAAGCCCGTATGTGGGAGCAGTATGCGCATAGTCCAGCGTAAACGTGCCACCGAGCGAGTTGGTAACTGCCTTCAGCATGTTCGTCCTGCCGATGGCGGAACGGGTCACTTTCAGCTCGCTTTCCTTCTCGGATTCCACAATGTCGAGATAGCCGTCACCGTCCACGTCCTGCAAGGTGTAATTCGTCCGGTTGATGCTATGGCTCAATGATACTCCGGGATTGACCGATATTTTAATCGGGATAATTTTAGGAGTGATATTTACCGTAAAGGCCACATTGCTGCCTTCTGATGTAGAAGCCGATTCATTAAGAGCTTCTGCACCTTTCCATACTAACGGAGAATCAAATCCTACACCGTTGTTGAAGGCAACCATGATATTTTTACCGGATTTCCATACTTTATCAGGTAATCCGTCAGAGTTTATATCTGTCAGATTATATTCCTCCCCGCTTTTGGAGGTTACAAAGTTAAATCCACCGGCAAAACTGCTTGAACCGATATTGAAGGATGCTCCTGTCGAGAATGACTGGCCCTTGCCACCTTGTATGCGGTCAATATCCCAGTCGATAGGATTGGCAAAAGCATAACCGAAGTTTAGGCGCACCTTGTTTCCGGCAATAATCTTGTCCGGCAGTCCGTCACCGTTAACATCGATGAAATTTTCAGTACTCCAGTCCTCATTGGACGGAGGAATACTTGCAGAAACGGGAATGCCACCTTTAGCTTTATTGCTCGATTCCTGATTGGCTGCGCTTGCCTTTCCGGCTGCAATATGTCTGACGACATTGCTTACAGAAACAATCGCATCACTGCTGAGTGCAAATCCTTTGGACTGATTCTCGCTTACAACAGTTCCTATGCCGCTCAAGACCTCACCGCTTATGCCACCGAGCGTATTTGTATATTGTATTTTACCTCCGGCAACAATATCCGGATAACCGTCGCCGTTAAGATCGAGCATCATGGATTTTGTGGTAGTGCTGCCCTTCGAGTCATTATAGGTAATCACGACACCGGTCTGCTTCACGGTACTTTTGCTGACCATTTCCTGAGATACGGCTGCTGCACCTGTACCTTGCAAATGTTCTCCTGCCAAACCGGATACATCCCCAATATTCTCAAACGGGTTTGTCAATACGACATCAAGTTCCGTAAGGCGTGCAGCCCCCATATTGGTGGCAGTGATGAAGATTTCTTCACGTTGACCAGTCCAACGGTCGAGCTTGTTCAGGTCTGTGCTTAACGGCGTGAAAGGCATTGTCAGCGGATCAACCTTTGCGTCTTCATCCTGTGGCAAAGTTAACAGCGACTCATCTATGGGACGGGAATAGCGGTTTTCTGACGCGTTATAGACGAAGCCGCCCCATCCACGGTACAGATGTCCGAATCCTGCCGGCTCATCTACTGCATATAAATTGGCTGCTACGGTCTGAGGTTGAATAACCGAAGGATACCTGACTTGCACGGAGACTCCAGATACGGCAGAACCGACCTGACTGTCATCAGAGAACAGTTCAAACCAAACCTTATCACTTCCGATGTCTGATTTCCGTATTGAAATGGAATCATTCACCATAACACCGTCGGTAATGGCAAATGATTTCTTGCCCAAGAGCCTGTCGGCTGTTTTACAGTCAAAGTAAGCTTGCCATTATATACAGCATTTGAGAAAGTAATGAGCGGTTTGACATAAAGTGTGCTATCGGTTGCGCTCGGCAAATACGATGAAGCATTTGCAATGTGATTGGCAAACAGCGTGTAATCCGGACAAACCGGTCGAGCCTGTTTTGTTCCGGTTGAATCTGTATAAGAAATGACAGGACTCCATTTGACTGCATCCCAACGCACATTGGATTCCGCGCTGACAACAAAGCGTAAGTTTGTCAATCCTTCGGAATTTTGCAGGGATATGCCAAATCATCATTATAGCTTTCATTCCATGGGAAGGTCCGGGTATATAGCTGCTTTTCAACATAGGATGGATTATCATTACCATGGACATCCTTTCTGTCTGTTGAGCCCCAAATGATTAGGGTCACATCATCAGTCGTTTCAGGTTTTGTGAATTTACCTGATATATCGACAGTCTGATTCCCTTGTGCTATGTTCAAAGAAGTTGACGCAAAATACAAGGCTCCTTCTTCCGGCTTATATATTGTCGTTGAGTAACCATTGGGCATAATTTCTTCAGGTCCTGTATATGTTACAACAGGATGCCAGAGTACTTCGTCAAATGCGCCATTGCTCATTTCCGTTGCCCCAGATTGGACGCGGAAATAAATGCGATCACCTTTCTTTACGGATAACAAAGAAACGCCTGCCGTGTAGGAAGTCTCATCACCTTTTGTGATGGTCTTATTCCACAACTCAGACTTTCCTTTCTGTATAGCCACACGAACACCATCCGAATTTTTATATGCTTCCTTATCATAATCACCGGTTGGGACTACAAGGGAAACAGAGCCGGAGATACTTATTGTTCCGCTTTGGGTGCAACCCATACGCGAACAGCATCTTCCATTGGTGAAATGCGCAACATCTCCGCTTGTTCCTCAGGATCCACAGCACCGACAGAGACATCTATCTTAGCCGGGTCATATATGATAGGGCTTGGAGTGTCTGCACTGTTCAAGGTAAATGTCGGTACTGCATTGCCTTGGGCATCTTTCTCTATGTGGTTGAAGTACACCTTACTGTTTGAGACCAGATCAATCAGACCGTCCCCGTTTATATCAGAGAAATATTCCTTGGTCTTGGTTGTGGTTCTTGCATGATCTTCACCGACTGTTGCAGCAACCGGACCCCATCCTGCTTTTACATCTGTACCGCCAGAGTAAGTATTGCTGCTTGAAGATGAAAATCCGGTTATACCTTTTACCTTGACAGGTTCTCCATAAGATATTTCTCCTGTAACACCATTCCTTAATTGAGACCGGTAATACAAAGCACCATTTTCCCGATATACCTTATCGGGTAATCCATCGCCATTCAAATCCACAAAAGTTGACAGTCCTCTGGATTGGTCGTTGCTATAATTGAAACCGCCTCCTCCGGTTGTTGTGGTTGTCGTGCTTTGATCATCAGGACCGACACCGGCATAGAATGAACCACCTACCGAAGAGCTTGTTGTACCACCAAGAGCAGAAGGCTTGTCACTGAACATATCCATTCCCTGCAGGGGATTGACAAATCCGGCATCCAGCCCGTCATTGTGCGTGTTCCACGTTTCCTGACTGTCCTTGAAGGGGACATACCCCTTGTCGGACTGCACGTCGTCGTAGTAGCTGAACTTCTGGAAAGACACCTCCTGTCCGTTAGAGTTCAGGTGACGCACACCGGCGAGCAGTTCACGGTTGAACGCACCGTTCCGGTACTCAAAAGCATAGCTTCTGAGCACGTTTCCCCGGAAGTTCACCGTTACTTTCTCCAGCAGGCGGTTGGAAGAGGTCAGGTAGCCGTAACGGGCGTTGTTGGTCTTCACCTGCCGGGTCTTGCCGCCTTCAAACGTCACGACCGTATGGGGCTCCTGTCCGGCATTTCCGGCACGCACCTCTTTCAGGTAGAGCGCCTTGGCTTTCAAGCCGCCACGGACATCTTCATCGGCTGCCTCATACACGTATTCCATGAAGTCGCCGTGCGTTTCCTCCACCCGGCGCAGTTTCCATTCGGAAATCACCTCACGGGTATTGCCGGAAACATCCGTGAAGGTGCCTTTCAGAACGGCGCCTTCACCGCCATAGGTGTATTTCACACCCTGCTTGTCGGTGACTTCCCAGTAATAGTCTGCCGGACTGCTGCCCTTGCGGATGATACGGCTGAAGTCTCCTCCCTGACGGGTATAGAACTGCCGGTCTGCCTTGCGGGGCATCTTGTCTCCACGGTGGGCCACACCCATCTGTCCCTTGTCGTCCATGGTCGAGAGCATGGAACCGGAGAGCAGGTAGGTTTCTGTCTCGCCGGCCATGTCATAGCGCGGCACGCCCCATCGGTGTCCAGCGTAATGGAAGGTACGGAAAGATCCATCCTTCACCGAGCCAGCCGCTGCCGCCCTCACTGCTGTACTGGATGCCGAGTGAGGGGGCCATGCCGTTTCGGGCAGGCGGCATCTCAAAGGCATACTGCAGGCTGGCCGTTCCGCGGTTGTTGGCCTGCGGCGGAGCAATCAGGTTGATTTTGGCCGTTGGGTCGGCGGCCTTGATGTCGTTCATCATGGTCGGCGCAAACCCTTCGGTCTCCGGCGATTCGGGTGCCTGAATCACGCCATTAATCATATCCGTGAAGTGGGTGGTTCGTGACACCACGCAGGCTTCCTGCTTGTCGACCTTCACTCTTTCCAGCGCCACCCAGTGTTTGGTGTCGTTGTCAAAATAATAGGTACGGATGTCGTCTTCGGTGTAGCCGCTCGGAATGCGGGTGCGGTCGTACTTCAACCGGACGGTGGCTCCCTTTCCGTGAAGTGTGTGCCGTGCGGCAGGAAACGTACGCCTTCTCCCTCGGCCGTGACATTGGTCATGCCGAAATCCAGTGCCGGCAGGTCCATTTCACGCAGGGGACGCATGGTCAGCTTTCTGGCTGCCAGCATGACGCCATGATCTACCAGCAGCGCACCGTTGGCATTTTTCATGCTGTCTGCCTTGTCTTGGGCAAAATGCTTCCCTGCCGTCCGGGCAGCCGGAGTCTGAAAAGCGCGTTCATAATCTGCCTTGCCTTTCTTTAGTGTCGGGAAGGAAGCGGTCAGGGTCTTTCCGGAGGCGGTAGTGGCACTGAGCGTGAGGCTGCTGCCGATACGGGAACGATGCCTTCGAACTCGCCGTCCTGCAATGTAAGTACGGTATGTCCTGCCTTGACCGTCCGAACCCCGTTACGGACGAAGCCGTGCACATAGGCCAGGTCGCCATAGACTACCGGAGTTTGTGACAGCGTAAGTGCCTGCCCGGGTCCCGATGCCGTTTCGACATGCAGGTTGCGTACCGAATAGCTCCTGCCTTCGGGAGCCGTGAAAAGTACGCGGTTGACGCCTTCATGCAGCCAGGCCGGGTGAATCTCCTCGCGGACATGGGTCCAGCCGTCGGATGCCGTGGCCATATAACCGCCGGTGGCCGGACGGTCGTTGATGCTCTTGGCTACGGCTCCGGAGTGATCCGCACCCTGCAGCTCGTAACACAGCCAGACGCGGGCGTCCGACGGAATTGTCCGGGAGAGGTTGATTTCAAAGATGTTGTCCTCGGGGTTGTCGGCAGTCTTCCCTTCGGGAATACCGACCGAACCGTAGCGGAGGGTGGCATAGGCGGCTGTCGTGCCTGCTGCCTGTATCGGAGTGGAAGAAGTGCGGTGGCCAGTTGCCGCCTTTGCAGGACGCTGCCGTCTTCTTTCTTCCTGCCGCTGTCTTCGGATTTTTCTTGCCGGATTTCCGATGCCGTTTCCATCTGGAGCTGCGTATTCGGAGACTGGCCGGACAGATATTGCGAACCGGCAATGCCGGCTGCCGCCAGCGTCACGGCTGATGCGGCGATGATAATTGTCCGTTTCATGATATTTCGGTTTTAGTTGAACTATTTGGCTATAATCTTCCGGGTTTTTTCCCAATCCGGACCGATGGCCTTGACTACATAGACTCCTGGGGCGGGTGCTCGAAGCGCGAACGTTTGGTTGTTCCGCCTTCCATGAACTGCTCGTGAACCAGTTTGCCGGAAGCGTCGAATACCATCAGCGTGACATCCCCGGGCTGGTCCTGCTCCAGCACGACATCAAAGATGCCGGTCGTTCCGTCAGGCTTTACCTGGAACGAATCGTCCCTGTTATCGTTTCCTTGGCTGTTTCCTTCACCGTTTCCGGGCCGGTCTGACCAGCCGATGAGGGAACCTTCCTTCTTTTCTGTTCCGTTGGGGAGTGTCGGGTCGCACTCACTGCCTACATGTACCGTGAAGAGGGCTGTGTTTGTCTTGGGATTCTCAACCTGTACATTGCCCGAATGGGTGAAATCGGGAATTAGCTCTCCGTTTACGGTCAGTCCGGTAATATGTGTTTCACCGGTTCCGAACTTGATGCACAGACGCCATGCCCGGATGTTCCATTGGGTAAAGCGGCGGATGACTTTGCCGTTGAGCTTGTACGATACGGTAATGCCTTCGAGTCCCAGCGTGAGGACGTCTCCTTCCTTGATGCGGATAAACTGGGTAAGGCTCGTGTGTCCGTCGATAATCATATACGCCTTGTCACCTCTGACATCAAAGCCGAACTGCGTTATGTCGTCGGATATTCTCGGTTCCACACCGAGTCGGTAGTTGGAGTTGGTTCCTGTCACCGTCCAGGAAACTTCTCCGGATGCGAAGATCCGCTTGTCGTGCACGTAGGTGGTGTAAAGCGGACCGCCTGTTCCGTAGATGTCGTTGCCGCCGCCCTGGGTGACTTTCAGCGTATAGGTGCCGGGAGCCAGTCCGTCAATGCGGTGAGCCTCTCCGGTGAACTTGCCGCTTGCAATGATTTCATCCTTGGGTACGCCGGCTACCGTATCGGCTGAGAGCACATAGTCATAGACGGGGGTGCCGATGCGGATGTCAATGTCGATGCTGCCATCATTGCGGGGTTTGCCGTCCTCACAGGTGGACGGAGTCGGAACGGCATCTGCCGCCAGTCCGTCATAATAGGCAAAGGTGAATACATCGCTGCCGCTGCCGTCCAGATCCCAGAACAGGTTGTGGAATACGGTCTTTCCGCGCATGAGGTCCGGTCGGGAGCATTTCACGGCTATCATGTCTTCCGTATCCAACCTGCCTTCCCCGCTGGGTCAATGAGCAGCAGGGTACGGTTGCGGCAATACTGTGAGAACTCTTCATCCGGGGTAAGCGCATGGCTGAGTTCTGCCATGTTTCCCGTGTCACCGATGCCGCCGGTACGTACAGCGGCTATGTGCAGCGGTTCTTCGGAGGTGACGGCCCGGATAAGACCTGACATTGAACCGGAGGTTTCGGGCAGGGGAATGGTACGCGTCTGGCTGCCGATACCGTCAATGCGGAGATAGACCTGCCCGTCTTCCCTCCGGATGGAAACGGCACTGCCGCTGACTCCGGTGGCCACAGCAGTAGTGCCGGCCTGTCCGCCGGAGATGGCATAGACGTTTCCTTCCCTGTCGAAGCGGTAGCCGTATTCACAGGTGTTGCCGCCGGAGCCGGTAAAGCCCGCGTCGAAAGTGGGATGACTGAGCGGGCAATAGAAGGAGACGGCTCCTTCACGGCCGGGCAATGCCGGTGTGACGGCAAAGGCTTCGGTCGCACTTGAGTCCTGCTCGATGGTGTCCAGGAAGCCTTTCCGGGTAACGGTCATGCCCGTGCCGTTCCAGCGTACCGAGGTGCTGTCTGCCGATGCCGGTACATTGCTGCGTACCGTCCACGTGCGGTGCATGATGTGCCACAGGGTATCTGCCGGTGAGGTGTAGGTGGTCAGCGGACCGTTGTCGTCACCCCAGAAGATGTACTTTATCGGGCAAGGGATTGCCGTATTCACGCCCCATGACGAGCAGGCGGCTGGCGGACGACTCCGCATAGGAATTGCCGTCGTGGAAGGTGTCGTTTGCTTTCATGGTGGCATAGACGGGTTCTTCCTCGTAGGAAGTGGTGGAGAGGGGCTGGTGGAGAGCGGAAGCGGCATCCGAGCCGATGGCTGTCACCCGGTGGTGATAACCCAAGTTCTCGTCCTTGTCCCATATCAGGTTGCCTTCACTGTCCAGATAGGAGTTGTTCAGGGTGATTCCATACTTAACGGCCAGGTAGCTTTCCACTTTCCTGCGTTCTGCCGGGGTGAGGTAACGTCCGTAGATGATGACTTCGGGGGAATAGCCGTCAAAACGGTTGTTCCCGAATGACGCTTCATCATAACCGGTGCTGAACTGCGGATTGGATGCGGAGTAAGTACCGCCGACAAACAGATTAGATACGGAATTTTCTCCCCAAAGGCCCGTTCCGGGACGGTTGCTCTTCAGATAGGTGAGCACGCGGACGGAAGACTCCCGGA
>ENA-OQIO01001196-OQIO01001196.1-human-gut-metagenome-genome-assembly--contig:-NODE-1196-length-13027-cov-3.878450_pt1 | contig 13027 bp, 22 predicted proteins | sample MGYA00242573_ERZ504737 | MGnify/ENA primary metagenome ERZ504737 (study PRJEB26092, sample SAMD00036203) | human gut metagenome | host: Homo sapiens | study: EMG produced TPA metagenomics assembly of... | reverse complement strand
CTGACCCCATGAGCGAGACCGAGCGCAGGGTGCTGGCCTGTATCGGCCCCAAGGCAAAGGGTGTGGAGGAGCTGGGCGCGGCAAGCGGCCTGCCCACCGGCCTGCTGCTGGGCACCCTGATGAAGCTGGAGCTGGCGGGCCGTGTGACCTGCCTGCCCGGCAAGCGGTATATTCTGCGCTGAACTGCGCAATTTAAGTTGAATTAAACCTCTCAGTCTCGCTGACGCTCGCCAGCTCCCCTAATAGGGGAGCCCTTGGCATTTCGTTGGGTTTTACTACCACCGTCAGGCTGGGAGTTTATAATATAGGAGAAGAGAACCATGGCAAAACTGGTAATCGTGGAGTCGCCGGCAAAGGCGAAGACCATTGGCAAATATCTGGGCAAGGATTACGAAGTCAAGGCCAGCATGGGCCACATCCGGGACCTGCCCAAGTCCCAGCTGGCATCGACGTGGAACATGACTACGCCCCCCAGTACATCAATATCAAGGACAAATCCAAGCTCATCAAGGAGCTCAAGGCAAAAGCCAAGCAGGCCGATGGCATTCTGCTGGCAACCGACCCGGACCGTGAGGGAGAGGCCATCAGCTGGCATCTGGCCAATATCCTGGGGCTGGACCCCCACGAGCCCAACCGCGTGACCTTTGACGAGATCACCAAAAAGGGCGTGCAGAAGGGCATGGCCAATCCCCGTGCCATCGATGAGGACTTGTTCAATGCCCAGCAGGCCCGCCGCATCCTCGACCGTCTGGTGGGCTATAAGCTCAGCCCCTTCCTGTGGCGGAAGGTGCGCCGGGGCCTGTCGGCGGGCCGTGTCCAGAGCGTGGCGGTGCGGCTGATCGATGACCGCGAGAAGGAGATCGAGAACTTCAAGCCCGAGGAATACTGGAACGTGGATGCCACGCTGGGCACCGGCCACAAGAGCTTTACCGCCCGCCTGGCCTCCGACAGCACCGGCAAAAAGCTGCTGCCCAAAAATGAGGCAGAGGCCCGTGCCATCGAAAAGGGTCTGGAGGGTGCCGAGTATACCGTGGGCGAACTGAAAAAAGGCAAGCGGGCCAAGCAGCCCACCCCGGCCTTTATCACCAGTACCTGCAGCAGGAGCCTCCCGCCGTCTGGGCTTTACGGCTACCCGTACCATGCGTGCCGCCCAGACCCTGTACGAAGGCGTGGACATTGCGGGCCACGGCACCATGGGTCTGATCACCTATATGCGTACCGACAGCCTGCGCATTTCCGATGAGGCGGTCGCCGCTGCAAAGGAGTATATTGCGGACGCTTACGGCGAACAGTATATCTGCCCCTACAAGCGCACCTGGAAGACCAAGAGCGCGACCGCCGCGCAGGATGCCCACGAAGCCATCCGTCCCTCGGTGCCGGGGCTGACCCCTGACGAGGTGGACAAGAGCATCAGCGGCGATACCGCCAAGCTCTACCGGATGATCTGGAGCCGCTTTATGGCCAGCCAGATGGCAGACTGCCAGCAGGATACCGTGAGCGTGACCGTGTATGCGGGGGACTACCGCTTCAAGGCCAGCGGTTACACTGTGACCTTTGATGGCTTTACCGTGTTGTACGAGGAAGCCACCGATGAAAAGGAAAAGAAGGAGACCAGCCTGCCCCCGCTGGAACAGGGTCAGCTGCTCAAGCTCAAGGAGCTGAAGAATGAGCAGAAGTTCACCCAGCCCCCCGCCCGCTACACCGAAGCGACCCTGATCAAGGCGCTGGAGGAAAATGGCATTGGCCGTCCCTCGACCTATGCGCCCATCATCACCACCATCATCGACCGCGGCTATGTGGAGCGGGAGCAGAAAAAGCTCAAGCCCACCCTGCTGGGCCGCGCTGTGGACGGCCTGATGCTGGAGCAGTTCCCCCATATCGTGGACGTGGACTTCTCGGCTGAGATGGAGAAGAACCTGGATAAGATCGAGAGCGGCAAGGCCGATTGGCACAAGACCGTGGATGATTTCTATCAGGGCTTTGCCGCCAGCCTGGAACAGCCGAAAAGAACATGGAGGGCAAGAAGGTCAAGGTGCCGGACGAGCCTTCCAGCGAGGTCTGCGACCTCTGCGGCCGCCCCATGGTCATCAAGGTGGGCAAGTACGGCAAGTTCCTGGCCTGCTCCGGCTTCCCCGAGTGCCGGGGCACCAAGCGTCTGGTCAAGGACACCGGCGGTATCTGCCCCAAGTGCGGCAAGGGCCGGATGCTGGAGCGCAAGAGCGCCAAGGGCCGCATCTACTACGGCTGTGAGCGCTACCCCGACTGCGACTTTATGACCTGGGATACCCCGGTGCCCACCAAGTGCGAAAAGTGCGGCTCCACCCTGTTCCGCAAGGCTCCAAGCTCTACTGCGCAAAAGAGGGCTGCGGCTTTGAGATGCCGGTGCCGAAGAAGGATTGATCAAACCGATAAACTGTCTCGCCCTCTCCGGCATCGCCTGCGCGATGCCACCTCTCCCAAAGGGAGAGGCAATGGCGGCAAACGGGCAGCTGCTGCTGACCGGGATGCTGCACAGGCTCCCCCTTTGGGGGAGCTGGACGCGAAGCGGCCTGAGAGGGCGAGGATGCTGAAGGATGAAATTATGAGTTACAAAGTAACTGTACTGGGTGCCGGTCTGGCAGGCTGCGAGGCGGCGCTGTGGCTGGCGGGCAAGGGCGTTCAGGTAACGCTCTACGAGCAGAAGCCCACCCACTTTTCCCCGGCTCACAAGAGTGCGGGCTTTGCGGAGCTGATCTGCTCCAACAGCCTGAAGGCCGAGCGTCTGGATTCTGCTTCCGGCCTGCTGAAAGAGGAGATGCGCCGGATGGGCAGCCAGCTGCTGGAAGCGCCGAGGAGGCCCGTGTGGCCGCGGGCGGCGCGCTGGCCGTGGACCGGGATGCATTCAGCGCCGCCGTGACCCGGCGGGTGGAGGAGTGCCCTAACATCACTGTGGTGCGGGAGCAGGTGGAGCACATCGATGAGAGTGCACCCATTCTGGTGGCCACCGGCCCCCTGACCGATGGTGCGCTGGCCGACGAGATCGGCCGCCTGACCGGCGATGAGCGGCTCCATTTCTATGATGCCGTAGCTCCCATCGTCACGGCCGAGAGCCTGGATCACAACAAGGTGTTCGCCGCTTCCCGGTACGACCGGGGCGAGGCCGATTACCTGAACTGCCCCTTCAATAAGGCAGAGTATGAGGCTTTCCACGCCGCGCTGGCTTCGGCAGAGCGTGCCCCGCTCCATGCCTTCGATGCCGGTGCGGAACAGGCGCGCAGCCCGACCCCGATGCCCACGGCAAAAAAGCGGATACCGTCACGGTCTACGAGGGCTGTATGCCCATTGAGATCATGGCCGCCCGGGGTGCTGATACCATGCGCTTCGGCCCCCTGCGCCCGGTGGGTCTGGTGGACCCCAACACCGGCCACCGCCCCTGGGCCAATGTCCAGCTCCGCGCCGAGAACAAGGAACGCACCCTCTATAATATCGTGGGCTTCCAGACCAACCTCAAGTGGGGCGAGCAGAAGCGGGTGTTCAGCATGATCCCGGGCCTGGAAAATGCCGAGTTCGTGCGGTACGGTGTCATGCACCGCAACACCTTCCTGGATGCGCCCCGTGTGCTGGACGCGGGCCTGTTCCTGAAGGAGCACCCCAACGTGTTCTTTGCGGGCCAGATCACCGGCTTTGAGGGCTATATGGAGAGCGCCGCCTGCGGTCTGCTGGCAGCCCGGAGCATCTACGCCCGGCTGGAGGCAGGCAGCTGCCCCCGCCGCCGGTGGATACCATGTGCGGCGCGCTGATCCAGTATCTGACCACTGAGAACAAGCATTTCCAGCCCATGGGCGCGAATATGGGCATCCTGCCCCCGCTGCCGGCCGAGAGCCGCCCCCGTGACAAGCGCCTGCGTTACATGGCCGTGGCCGAGCGTGCCGTGGCCAGCTTCCAACAGTGGCTGAACGAAACTGCTCTTTAAGAAGGGAGAAACCCTATGAAAATTATCGTTGATATGATGGGCGGCGACAACGCCCCGCTGGCTGTGCTGGAAGGCACCGCACAGGCTGTGAAAGAGTACGGTGTGCAGGTCATCGGCGTGGGCAGCGAGGAGCTGGTGCGCAAGACGGCTGCCGAGCACAATATCCCGCTGGACGGCATCGAGCTGGTCAACTGCACCGAGACCATTGAGATGTGCGATGAGCCTGCAAGGGCCATCCGCAGCAAGAAGGATTCCTCCATCGTGGTGGGCCTGAACCTGCTGAAGGAGGGAAAGGGCGATGCCTTTGTCTCTGCCGGAAGCACCGGCGCGCTCCATGTGGGCGCAAGCCTCATCGTGCGCACCCTCAAGGGCGTAAAGCGCCCGGCCCTGGCCACCATGGTGCCGGCCAAAAACAAGGCCTATCTGCTGCTGGACTGCGGCGCGAACGTGGAGTGCCGCCCCGAGATGCTGGCAGCCTTTGCGTGATGGGCAGCTGCTATGTCAACAAGGTGGAGGGCCGCACCGCACCCACCGTGGCGCTGGCAAACAACGGTGCCGAGGAGAGCAAGGGCACCCCGATGCTCCGGGAAGCCCACCAGCTGCTCAAGGCAACACCGGGCATCCGGTTCGTGGGCAACATCGAGCCCCGTGATGTGCCCAACGGTGATGTGGATGTGGTGTCTGCGACGGCTTTACCGGCAATGTCATCCTCAAGCTGACCGAGGGCGTGGCCAAGATGCTGCTGGGGATGCTCAAGGAGATGTTCCTGGCAAACCTCGGCGGCAAGATCGCCTACCTGCTGCTCAAGAGCGGCGTGGGAAGCCTCAAGCACCAGATGGACAGCGAGGAGTACGGCGGCGCACCCTTCCTGGGCGCAAAGCAGCCGGTCATCAAGGCCCACGGCTCCTCCAAGGCCAAGGGCATCAAGAACGCCATCCGGCAGGCCAAGATCTGCGTGGAGAACGACCTGTGCGGCACCATGCAGAGCGCGCTGGATGAGCTGAACAAGGAGTAAGGAAAGCGGCCTTGCCCTCTCCGTCATCGCTGACGCGATGCCACCTCTCCCAAAGGGAGAGGCAATGGCGGGTGACGGTCAGCTGGTGCTGTCCGAGCGCTGTGCAGGCTCCCCCCTTGGGGGAGCTGGACGCGAAGCGGCCTGAGAGGGCGAGGATACCAAAAAGATTCAAGGGAGCTAAGAGATATGAGCCATCAGTTGGAAACAATTATTGGTTACAAGTTCAAGAATCCGAAGCTGCTGGAGACGGCGCTCACCCACACCAGCTACGCCAACGAGAGCCGCACGCCGGTGCAGCACAACGAGCGGCTGGAATTTCTGGGCGACAGCGTGCTGCAGATCGTCTCGGCAGATTATCTGTTCCACGCCTACGCCGACCGGCCTGAGGGCGACCTGACCCGCATCCGTTCCAGCCTGGTCAGCGAGGGTGCGCTGTTCCAGTTTGCACAGGAGATCAATCTGGGCGAGTATCTGCGTCTGGGCCGGGGCGAGGAGCGCTGCGGCGGCCGCACCCGCCCCAGCGTGGTGTCCGATGCCTTTGAGGCCGTCATCGCCGCCCTGTATCTGGACGGCGGCATGGAGGTGGCAAAGAGCTTCATCCTGCCTTCATCACCGAGGGCAAGCATGCTGAGGCCGATTACAAGACCCGCCTGCAGGAGATCGTCCAGCAGAACCCCGAGGAGCGGCTGAGCTATGTGGTGGAGCAGGAATCCGGCCCCGACCACGACAAGCATTTCGTGGTGGCTGTCCGCTTCAACTCCGATAAGGTCGCCCGGGGTGAGGGCCGCAGCAAGAAGATGGCCGAACAGCACGCCGCCCGCGAAGCCCTCAAGCTCCTGGGCGTGATAAAGGAAAAGTAAATGGTATTCAAGGAACTGGAGATCCAGGGTTTCAAGAGCTTTCCCGATAAGGTCAAGATCACCTTTGACGAGGGCGTGACCGGTGTGGTGGGCCCCAACGGTTCGGGCAAGTCGAACCTGTCCGATGCCGTGCGCTGGGTGCTGGGCGAGACCAGCGCCCGCCAGCTGCGCGCCGCCGGAAAGATGGAGGATGTCATCTTTGGCGGCACCCGGCGGCGGGGGGCCATGGGCTTTGCTCAGGTGCGCCTGACGCTGGACAACAGCAGCCATGCGCTGGATGTGGAAGCGGACGAGGTGACCATCGGCCGCAGGTATTACCGCTCCGGCGAGAGCGAGTACAGCATCAACGGGCAGATCTGCCGCCTGAAGGATGTGTATGAGCTGCTGCTGGATACCGGCATCGGCCGCGATGGCTACTCGGTCATCGGGCAGGGCCGCATTGCCGAGATCGTGGCGGCCAAGAGCAGCGAGCGCCGGGAGATCTTTGAGGAAGCCTGCGGCATTGCCAAATACCGCTACCGCAAAAACGAGGCTGAGCGCCGCCTTGCCGCCGCCGCCGAAAATCTGGAACGCCTGCGGGACATCCTGGGCGAGCTGGAGGTCCGGGTGGGCCCGCTGGAAAAAGAGAGCGAAAAGGCCCGGAAGTTTCTGGAACTGAGCGCCCGGCGCAAAACGCTGGAGGTGACCCTGTGGACGGACGGCGTGCACCGGGCCAAGGAAGCCGTGCGCCGTCAGGTGCGGGATTACGAGACCGCCCAGGCCGATTATGAGCGGTTCGACCGCCAGACCAAAGCCGCCGAGAGCGAGGCTGAGGAGATCCGGATGCAGGCACAACAGCTGACCATTGCGGTCGAGCGCCTGAATGGGGATATCCGCAGCATCACCGACAGATCAGCGGCAGCGAGAGCCGGATCGCCGTGCTGGAAAACGATATTGCCCGCAACGAGGAAAGCGCCGCAGACCTGCGGGCAGAGATTGCCGCCGGGCAGCAGGACAGCACCGAGCCGCCGCCGCGCTGGAACGCACCGCGCTGTGGCAAAGAGCATGGAGCTGGCGGGCCGGAAACTGGCCGCAGAGCTGGATGCCCTGAACGATGAGCTGGTGCGCCTGACCCGGGAAAACGACCAGAGCGGTGCCCGCCGGGATACTGCGGGCGAGGTGGCGGCCTGACGGCCCGGCACACCGAAGCGCAGGTGGCTCAGGCCGCCGCCAAGGCTGCTGCTGAGACGGCCTGAGCGTCTGCCTGCGTTGGAAGAAGCTGCCGAGGTGCTGGCTGTCCAGCGGGACGACGCAAAGCAGGATCTGGAGGATACCGTGCGGTACCTCACCACGCTGGCCGAGAATGAGCAGCAGCTCAAAAATATCCGGCCGGTCTGGAACTCAAGCTGAAGAGCCGCCGCGCTGCGCTGGAGGAAGCCGACCGTGCCGAACAGCAGCTGAACCGGGAGCTGGATGCCGCCCGCCAGCGGCTTTCCGTGCTGCGGGAGCTGGAAAAGAACATGGAAGGCTACCAGAACTCCGTCAAGACCGTGATGCGGGCGGCATCGCCCGGCGGCTGCGGGGCATCATCGGCCGGTGTCCTCCATCCTGCGGGTGGAGCCGGGCCGGGAGGTCGCCATTGAGACCGCGCTTGGCGGTGCCCTGCAGAACATCGTGGTGGAGAACGAAGCCGCTGCCAAGGCAGGCATCGCCCTGCTGCGGAGCGAGAACGCGGGCCGCGCCACCTTCCTGCCGATGGATACAGTCCAGCCCGGTGTGTTCCGGGGAAAACTGTCCGGCTCGGCAAGGCTGGCAAGCAGTCTGGTCCAGGCCGATGCACGGTACAGTGACATCGTGTCCAATCTGCTGGGCCGCATCATCGTGGTGGACGATATCAACGAGGCCTCCCGTGTGGCCCGGGACAACGGCTTCCGCAGCAAGGTCGTCACGCTGGATGGCCAGGTGGTCAATGCGGGCGGCAGCTTTACCGGCGGCAGTGTCCAGCGCAGCGCGGGTTTGTTCACCCGCAAGCAGGAGCTGGAGGAGCTGCGGGTCAAGGCTGCGAAATTGCAGAAGGAGTGCCTTGCCGCTCAGGAAAAGACCGACCAGTGCAAACAGCAGGCAGATGCCTGAACGCAGAGCTGACCGCCGCCAGCAGTGAGCAGATCACTGCCGCCAACGACCGTGTGCGGGCCGAAGCAGAGCGCAAGCGGCTGGAAGCCGCCATGGAGCAGGCCGAGACGGCCCTTGCCGCGCGGCAGAAGGAGATCGACACCCTGAACGCCCAGCTGGCTGACAGTCGGGAAAAGGCCGCGCAGGCCGAAGCACAGGAAGCTGCGCTGGCCGGGGAGATCGAAGCAAAATCGGGCGAGCTGAGCCGCATTGCCGAGGGAGACGATGCGTTTCTGACCCGGCAGCGGGCGCTGGCCGAGCAGGTGAGCGCCAAGCGGTTGGAACAGGTGAGCCGCCAGAAGGATGCCGAGCTGGCGCAGGCACAGATCGAAGCGCTGGAACAGCGCACCCGGGATGCCGAGAGCCGGCGGGCCGCTCTGGAAGAGAGCCTTGCCGCCCTTGCCGCCCGCAGTGATGCCTGCCGGGCTGAGATCGAGGCCATCCGCAAGGCCAAGACCGACAGCCGGGCGGAGATCGAAGCGAAAGAAGCCGAGATCCGGAAGGCCACCGAACAGCGGCTTTCCTGCCAGCAGGCCGAGACCGAGGCACTGGCCCGGCCCGCACTGCTGCCGACAGCCGCGAGGAGATGGGCCGGGAGATGGCCCGTCTGGCCGAGCGGAAAGCAGCCGCTGAGAGCGAATACGATGCCACCGCCGCCAAGCTCTGGGATGAATACCAGCTGACGGTGAGCCAGGCTGAGGAACTCTGCGTGGAGTTCGACAGCCTGCCCGCCCTGCGGGCGCAGGTGGCCGACCTGCGCAACCAGATCCGGGCGCTGGGCAATGTGAACGTCAGCGCCATTGAGGAATATCAGGAGGTCAGGGAGCGGTACGATGCCTGAGCGCTCAGGTGGCCGATGTGGAGGGCAGCAGGAACGAGCTGACGCGGATGATCGCCAGCCTGTCCGGCCAGATGAAGGAGATCTTCACCGACAGCTTCCGGGCCATCAATGAAAACTTTGGCCGCATCTTTGCCGAGCTGTTTGGCGGCGGCGAAGCCAGCCTTGTGCTGGAGGATGAAAGCGATGTGCTTTCCTGCGGCATCGGCATTCAGGTGGCACCGCCGGGCAAAGTCATCAAGAACCTGGAAGCCCTTTCCGGCGGCGAACAGGCGCTGGTGGCCATCAGCATCTATTTTGCGATCCTGGCCGTCAACCCGGCACCGTTCTGTATCCTGGACGAGATCGAAGCCGCCCTGGATGATGCCAATGTCAGCCGCTTTGCGCAGTATCTGCGCCGGGTGAGCGACAAGACCCAGTTCATCGTCATCACCCACCGCCGCGGCACCATGGAGGCCGCCAATGTCCTGTACGGCGTGACCATGCAGGAGGATGGCGTGTCGAAATTGCTCAAGCTGGATCTGGAACAGGTTGACGCGACGCTGGTTTCGTAGGTATAATAGATTAAACCTCTCAGTCTCGCTTCGCTCGCCAGCTCCCCTAGTAGGGGAGCCCTTGGCATACCGGGCAGCACTGAGCGCAAATCGTGAAATGGCGGGTTTTGCCATCACGGATAGAAACAGCAAAACAAAGGAGAGAACCAATGGGCCTCTTTGGATTTGGCAAAAAAGAAAAAGATAAGATGAAAGACGGCCTCGAAAAGACCCGCACGGGCTTCTGGGGCAACATTATGAATACCTCACCGGCAGCAAGATCGATGATGATCTTTACGATGAGCTGGAAGAACAGCTCATTCTGGCCGATGTGGGCGGTGAAGTGGCCATCAAACTGGTGGACAAGCTGCGGGACCGGGTGAACGAGAAGGGCCTGAAAACCGGTGAGCAGGCCAGCGATGAACTGCGCGACCTCATTGCCGATGAGATGCGCCCCGAAGCTGAGATGGACCTGAGCGGCACGCCTGCCGTCATTCTGGTCATCGGCGTGAACGGCGTGGGCAAGACCACCAGCATTGCCAAGCTGGCCGATTTCTATACCCGTCAGCAAAAAGGTGATGCTGGCTGCAGGCGATACCTTTCGTGCCGCCGCCAGCGAGCAGCTGGAGATCTGGGCCGACCGGGCGGGCGTGCCCCTTGTCAAGGCGGGCGAGGGCGCAGACCCCGCCGCTGTCATTTTTGACACGGTCAAGTCGGCCACCGCACGCGGCTATGATCTGGTCATTGCGGATACCGCAGGCCGCCTGCACAACAAGGCAAACCTGATGGCAGAGCTTTCCAAGATCAGCGCAGTGTCAAAAAGGCCAGCCCCGAGGCCAGTCTGGAGACCCTGCTGGTGCTGGATGCCATCACGGGCCAGAACGCCATCAGCCAGGCCCGGGAGTTCTGCAAGGCGGCAAACGCCACCGGCATCATCCTGACCAAGCTGGACGGCACCGCCAAGGGCGGCTGTGTCGTGGCGGTCAAGCAGCGGCTGGGCCTGCCCGTGCGGTTCATCGGTGTGGGTGAGGGCATTGATGACCTGATCCCCTTTACCCCGGAGGGTTATGTGGAAGAGCTGCTGCCCCGGCAGTGGAAGCATTAAGTGTCGAACGGATCTGCAGTCAAACCTGTCAGGCCGTGCTTTGGTGCGTCCGGCTCCCCTGACAGGGGAGCAAAGTGCAGGAGCTCGACAGGGGCAGAGAGGAGAAAAACATGAAAATTTGTGCAGCGACCGGCAACGCCGGTAAGCTCCGTGAACTGCGGCGCATTCTGGAAGCGCAGGGCCATGAGGTGGTCAGCCAGAAGGAGCTGGGCATCACCATTGAACCCGATGAGACCGGCACCACCTTTGAGGAAAACGCCCTCATCAAGGCCGAGACCATCTGCAAAGCCAGCGGCCTGCCCACCATCGCCGATGACTCGGGCCTCTGTGTGGATGCGCTGGAGGGTGCCCCCGGCGTGTACAGCGCCCGCTACTGCGGCCGCCACGGCGACGACGAGGCCAACAACGACAAGCTGCTGGAGAATATGCAGGATGTCCCGGCGGAACAGCGCGGCGCAAAATTTGTGGCCGCTGTCTGCTTTATCCTGCCCACCGGCCGGCACCTGACCTGCCGGGGCGAGTGCCCGGGCAAGGTGGCCTTTGCGCGCCTGGCGGGCGATTACGGTTTTGGCTACGACCCGCTGTTCATCCCCGATGAATGCGGTGTGGGCAAAGCGGAAAAGCGCCCCAACACCGAGGGACGCAGCTATGCCCAGCTCACCCCGGACGAAAAGGATGCCATCAGCCACCGCGGTGTGGCGCTGGCAAAACTGGAAAAAGAATTACCTGAATTTCTGAAATAAAAGGAGAAATAATTATGTTGACGAGCAAACAGCGCGCCATTCTGCGCGGCAAGGCAAACACCATGGACCCCGTTTTCATCGTGGGCAAGGGTGAGATCGACGAGACCATGATCCAGGGCGTGAAGGACTGCTGGATGCCCGGGAACTGATCAAGCTCAAGGTGCTGGAGAGCAGCATGTACAATGCCCGTGAGGCTTCTGTCAAGCTGGCAGAGGCCACCGGTGCCGACTGCGTGCAGGTCATCGGCTCTAAATTCGTGCTCTATCTGCAGAAGAAGAAGGACAGCGCCTACGCTGACCTGCTGAAATGAGGCTTCTGCTGTACGGCGGCACCTTTGATCCGCCCCACAACGGCCACCTGAACAATCTGCGCGCCGCCGCTGCCCGGGTGCGCCCGGACAGGGTGGTGGTGATGCCTGCGGGGCTTTCCCCCTTCAAGCAGTCCACCGCCGCCCCCGGCAGCGCCCGGGTGGAGATGTGCGCGTGCTTCCGTGCACTGGAAGCGGAGGGGGCTGTCCCGGCGCTGTGCGTCAGCGGCTGGGAGGTGGAGCAGGCCGCGCTGGGCAGGCGCAACTATACGGTGCTCACGCTGGAAATGCTGGCCCGCACCTATCCGGAAGCCGAGCTGTACATGGCCATGGGCAGTGATATGCTGCTGAGCTTTGACAGCTGGCACCGCTGGCAGGAGATCCTGCGGCTGGCCCGGCTGGTGGTCACGAGCCGGAATGTGGCGACGCGCCGGAGCTTCACGCCAAGGCAAAGCAGATGGACCCACCGGGGCACGCATCCTGTTTGCACAGGTCGAGGCTCTGCCCATGGCCAGCAGCAACCTGCGTGCCGCCTTGCAGCAGGGGAAGCGTGTGAAAATGAACTGCCCGCCCTCGTGCGCCGGGTCATCCGGCGGGAGGGGCTTTACCGGGCAGACAGAGGGGAAAGCGGAAACCATGAATCTGAAACAGGCAAAGGAGCTTGTGCGCGGCCGGTTGAGTGACAAGCGTTACGAGCATACCCTGAACGTGAGAAAAATGGCCGTCAAGCTGGCAAAGCGGTATGGCGTGGATGAGGACAAGGCCGCGTTGGCCGCCCTGCTGCACGATTCAGCCAAGGAGATCAGCAAGGACGAGATGCGCGCCATCATGCGGGCCCACCCGGAACTGGCCGAGGGAGGGGAAGAGCGCCCCACCCGGTGTGGCACGGCATCTGCGCCGCCATCCTGGCCCGCACCGAGTGGGGCGTGGAGGATGAGGCTGTGCTTTCGGCCATTGCCTGCCACACCGCGGGCAAGCCCGGCATGAGCAGGCTGGATAAGATCCTTTATCTGGCGGATATGTCCAGCAAGGAGCGGGACTGGCCCGGGGTGAACAAGCTGCGCAAGCTGGAACTGAAGGATCTGGATCTGGCCATGCTGGCAGCCTCAGGCAGACGAACGGCTTTGTGCTCTCGCAGGGGAAGCCCCTGGACCCCATGTCCAAGGCGGCCTACGATGAGATCAAAGCAGAGGTGGATGCCCGGGCTGCAAAGGCGGGTGAGCCGGTTTTTCTGCACACACCCTGCTCCGGAAAAGAATACCGATTGCAGATTGTGGGTAAGAATGCTATACTATGGAACATGACGACAGTCTCTGTCGGAATAAAAAGCTGGAGGAACCGAACGAATGAGTCAAGGCCCGCGTCATATCAATACAGACCGCTCGCTGAACCGCCCTACGGAGCAGCGCCCCACGGAGGCCTCCGCCCTGCATCAGGTGTCGCTGTCCGGGCAGCCGGATTCTTCCAGAACGAACAGCCCGCACCCCAGCAGCCGGAACCGCCCCGCCAGAGCGCCGGGCGCG
>ENA-OQIO01001195-OQIO01001195.1-human-gut-metagenome-genome-assembly--contig:-NODE-1195-length-13031-cov-2.002325_pt1 | contig 13031 bp, 19 predicted proteins | sample MGYA00242573_ERZ504737 | MGnify/ENA primary metagenome ERZ504737 (study PRJEB26092, sample SAMD00036203) | human gut metagenome | host: Homo sapiens | study: EMG produced TPA metagenomics assembly of... | reverse complement strand
GATGCGCTTTTCGAACACATCCTGCGTGGAGTTGGTCAGACGGCCGTAGATGTTGCCTGCATCGGCCAGACCGAAACGGTCGGCGGCGTGCTGGCTGTTGCGGAACACATAGGACGTGGTCTGGTAGATGGGCACCGCACGGGCATCGGTGGCGGGGTCGGCCTGCTCCTGACCGACATGAAGCTGCAGGGTCTCAAATTTATATTCAGACATTGTTATTTACCTCTCTTTATATACCAAAAGTATTATTATTGTGTATAAAAAATCCCGATGCGTTTTCAAAGGCGCACCGGGCAGTGTGGTCTACCGGAGCTGCTGCTGTCACATTCGGGTGCACATTCGCACAGCCGAGGGCAACATACAGTACACATCCGATGCCGGTGCCCGGTTGGTATGCATTCGCCCACAGCGATAATTTGCGTGCAGCAGTTCTTTCCAGATCAGCTTCATCTTTGTGCCCTCCTTCCGGTAAAACTTTTCCATCCCTCTATGTACCACCCGCCGGAGAACCTCTGTTTCATTTCCCTACAAGACTGGTGGATTGGATGTTTGCATTATATCCCGTTCTACCTAGTTTGTCAATAGGTTAATTCCACTTTTTTCAAGGATGTATTTTTTGCATGATAATTTTGCCCGTACTGCCACCGCCCGACAGCATTTTGTACAGCGACCCCTCTGAACAAAAAACGAAGCCCGGAACGTCTGCGGACGCTCCAGGCTTCGTTTTCTCATAAAATGGTCAGGCCTGCTTTGTCTCTTCCGTCCGGGTGGAAATGCCGAACAGCACAAAGCCGATAACAAACAGGATGGCAATGGAGCCCACACCCACGTTGGCGCTGCCGGTCAGCTGGCTGCCCACACTGACGATCATAGTGCCAAGGAAGGAGGCACCCTTGCCGCAGATGTCGAACAGGCCAAAGTATTCGCCGGATTTTTCCTGCGGGATGATCTTGGCAAAGTGGCTGCGGCTCAGAGCCTGCACGCCGCCCTGGAACATACCCACCACCACGGCCAGCACCCAGAACTGCCACTGACTCTTCAGGAAGAAGGCAAAGACGGCAATACCGGTATAGGCCGCAATGCACACCGGGATCAGGGTCTTGGATTCATATTTCTGGCTCAGGCGGCCAAAGATCAGCGCCGAAGGGAAGGCCACGATCTGGGTGACCAGCAGCGCCAGCAGCAGACCGGTGGTGTCCAGCCCCAGTGCCGTGCCGTAGGCGGTGGCCATATCAATGATGGTATACACGCCGTCGATGTAGCAGAAGAACGCCAGCAAAAACCAGAACACCTGCTTGTCCTGCGGCAGATGCTTAAGGGTCTGCCCGATGCGCACAAAACTCTGGCGGATGGCGTGCTGCTTCACCTCCACATAGTTGATCTGGCGGTATTTTTTCAGCAGCGGCAGGGTGACCACCAGCCACCATACGGCGGTAATGATCAGCGCGATGGACAGCGCGGTCATCTGACTGAGCCCACCGCACTGCTGCCCAGCACCAGCGCTAGACAGACCACAAAGGGCACGCAGCTGCCGATATAGCCCCACGCGTACCCGCGGGAGGACACCATGTCCATCCGTTCCGGGGTGGTCACATCGCCCAGCATGGAGTCGTAGAACACCAGACTGCCGGAGTAGCCGATCTTGGCAATGATAAAAATGACCAGAAAGGCCAGCCATGTGCCCGCCAAGCCCATGGCGCAGCAGCCGATGACGCCCACGAAAAGGCAGAGCATGAAGATGGGTTTTTTAAAGCCCTTGGTGTCCGCCAGCGTGCCCAGAATGGGACCCAGAATGGCGGTGACCACCGTGACGATGGAGCTTGCGTAACCCCAGTAGCCAGATAGTCCACCTTGCTCACGCCACCGGCCTCGGCCAGTGCATTGAAGAAGATGGGCACCAGCGTGGCGATCATCAGCACAAAGGCCGAGTTGCCACATCGTATAAGATCCATGCCCGCTCCAGCGGTGTCACCTTGAATTTTTCAGTTTTCATCGTATTTCCCTTTTCCCCTTGCACCGCCGGGCGGTGCAGTTTTTAAAATTCCCCAAAGGTATGGTCGTAGGCAGCGTCCAGCGGCTCGTCCGTGTCCAGCTTTGCCACATACTCTAAGATCAGCCGCTTTGCCAGCGGCAGAGCCTTGGCGTACAGCGCATCCAGCTTGCGGTTGCTCTCGGTGCACTGCGGGTTCGGCTGCGGGTTTGCCACAAGGCCGTGCATCCCATCATACTTGCCCAGCACCTTCATGCCGGTCAGCACCACCCAGCGCTTGACCGGGTTCGAAGCCTGCAGCACCTTATGCACTAGGATCATCCCTTCAGGGATTCCAGCGCGGTCTGCTCCGAGATATCCTTGTAGAACGGCGCAATGACCCGGGCGTTGCCGCGCTGGGGTGGATATGGCTGGCGGTAAAGAAGGTCAGCGGGTCATAGCCATCCCGGCGCAGCAGCATATTGTCGAACTCGGTCTCGATCTCGCAGTGAGTCACACCGCTCTCCCGGGTAAACTGCTCCACAAAGGGGTGGCAAGTGCTGTCCAGCGCAAAATGGCACACAAAGCCCAGCGCGTAGGCCAGCGCAGCCTCGCGGTCGGCTTCCTCGTGCACCACCCGCCGTGCCCGGTCAAAGAACGTTCTGCCCGGCTCGTCGTGCATGGCGTTGCCCAGCGCAGCGACCGTGGTGGACTTTTCCGCATGGTAATAGAACAGCAGGTCCGGCCCGTGCAGGCCGATATCGTACAGCTCCCGGTGCGCCTCCAGCTTTTCCCGCAGCGGCGCGGGCAGATGGTCCAGCACATTTGCGCCAAAGCGGCGGTGTGCGTAGGTAGAGGCATTTCTCATTCCTCCTTCTTGCAGTGCCAGCGCCCGCCGCCCTGTTCCGGCTGCACTGACCAAAAATTCTATCGTTTCCAGTATAGCAGAAAGTTTGCCGACCTTCTACCCTTTTGTGTCTGTTTTCTGTAAAAAGTTTTAATAATTTTGCTGTACCTCCCGCCAAATAAAAGAGGCTTCCGGAATGCCCGCAGACATTCCGGAAGCCTCTTTTCGATTATTTCAGGTTCACACGCTCTCATAGCCCTGCGGCATCTCGCTCTTGCGGTCGCGGGACATCAGGTTGCGCAGCGCATCGCTGGCGCTCATGCCCTCCTTGACGATGGCGTTCACCGTCTGGGCAATGGGCATTTCCACATGGTACTTCTCAGCCAGCTCCATGGCGGCGGGCAGGGCGTTGATGCCCTCCACCACCATGCCGACCTCTTTCACGGCCTGCTCTGGGCTTTCGCCCTTGCCGATCAGGATACCGGCGCGGTTGTTGCGGCTGTGCATACTGGTGGCGGTGACGATCAGATCGCCGATGCCGGCCAGACCCGCAAAGGTCTGGACATTGCAGCCCATGGCCACGCCCAGCCGGGCGATCTCGGCAATGCCGCGGGTGATCAGGGCGGCGCGGGCGTATCGCCGTAGCCAAGGCCGGTGGAGATGCCGACACCCAGCGCGATAACGTTCTTCATAGCACCGCTCAGTTCCACACCCTTTATATCAGTGTTGGTGTACACGCGCATACAGGTGTTGCTGAACACCTCCTGCACCACCTCGGCAGCTTCCAGATCCGGGCTGGCGGAAACGATGGTGGTGGGCAGATCCAGCGCCACCTCCTCGGCGTGGGTGGGGCCGCTGAGCGCCACCAGACGCACCGCCCGGGGGCCGTTCTCGTGGCTCAGCTCATCGGCAAGGATCTCGGTCATGGTATATAAGGTATCGGGCTCAATGCCCTTTGCCACATCCACGATGATCTGGCCGGAGCGGATATAGGGCCGCGCCTTGGCCGCCGTGGCACGCACGAACACCGACGGCACTGCAAACAGCAGCACATCCTTGCCGGTGCACACTTCCTCTATGCTTTTGGTAAAACGCAGCTCCTGCGGGATGACCATTCCCGGCAGATTGGGGTGCACCCGGGTGGTGGAAAGGTTGTCCACCTCGCTTCAATAGCCGACCACACCTGCACATCGTTGCCGCTGACGGTCAGCATCCGTGCCAGAGCCATGCCCCAGGTGCCTGCACCCAGAACACCAATACTAAACTTTTTCACGTTCGTATCCTCCGTGTCTGCACCGGGCAAGGGGCAAGCCCCCTGCCGGTGGATTTGCGCCGCGCCGGGCCGTTGCCCCGCATCCGCGCACTACTATGTCCATTGTACACGAAAGCGCCCACAGCGTCAAGCATCTGCCGCATTGCACAAATATTTAACAAGTTCATGCAATTTTTCGGTCACATCACACGTTTTATGCAAACCGTTTGCACTGCGGGGCATTTCATGCTATTATAGTATTCTGGTAGGTTTTGTAGGGATTGGTGATTCAGTCTCTTGACTTTGACCCTACTTTAAGGTATATACTGCTTTGGTCGGCAAAAGCTTTGCCGGCTTGTGCATTTTTTAGCTTTGAGGAAAAAACGATGTTTGAAGCACTTTTAACCAACCGCACGGTCAGCGTGCTGGTGGAGGCGCTGCCCCGCATCCTGACGGCAGGCCTGACCATGACCATTCCGCTGACCCTTCTCTCCTTCTTTTTTGCCATGATCATCGCGGTGGCGGTGGCGCTGGTGCAGTACGCCAATGTGCCGGTGCTGCGGCAGATCGCCCGGTTCTATATCTGGGTCATCCGCGGCACGCCGCTGCTGGTGCAACTGTTCATCATCTTTTACGGCCTGCCCAGCGTGGGCATCATGCTGAATGCCTTTCCGGCGGCGGTCATTGCCTTTGCCTTCAACGAGGGTGCCTACTGCGCCGAGACCATGCGCGGTGCGCTGGAAAGCGTACCGCAGGGGCAGCTGGAGGCCGGGTACTGTGTGGGCATGAGCTGGTGGCAGATCATGCGCCGCATCGTACTGCCGCAGGCGCTGCGCACCGCTGTGCCTGCGCTGTCCAACTCCCTTATCGGTATGATCAAGGACACCTCGCTGGCGTCCAATATCACGGTGGCAGAGCTGTTCATGGCGGGGCAGCGGGTAGCCGCCCGCACCTACATCTTCCTGCCCATCTACTGTGAGGTGGCTGTGGTGTATCTGCTGTTCTGTACCGTCATCACCAAGCTGCAGGCGCTGCTGGAACGTCAGCTCAACGCCCGCGGCTTCCAGTAAAAAGGGGGGTGCACACCTATGGCTATGCTTGAGATCTGCAATGTGCAAAAAGCCTTCCGCACCTACGCAAAGCCCGGCTTTTTCCACCGCCCCGGTGCGCGGAAGGTCACCAGTGAGCTGCCCGTGCTGCGCGGGGTAGACCTGACCGTGGAAAAGGGCGATGTAGTGGCCATTCTGGGGCCGTCCGGCTCCGGCAAGACCACCCTGCTGCGCTGCTTGAACTTTCTGGAGACTGCCGATGCCGGGCAGCTGGTGTTTGACGGCGAAAGCTTCGACCTTGCCCATGCCAGCCGCACCGACATTGCCCGGCTGCGCAAAAAGACGGCCTTTGTGTTCCAGAACTACAACCTGTTCCGTAACAAGACTGCCCTGCAGAATGTGACCGAGGGCTGATCGTGGCGCGTAAGCTGCCCAAGGAGCAGGCGGATGAAATCGGCATGAAGATGCTGGCCAAGGTAGGCCTTGCAGACCGTGCCGACTACTACCCCCGCCAGCTTTCCGGCGGACAGCAGCAGCGGGTGGCGATTGCCCGTGCCCTTGCCGCCGACCCGGAAATCATTTACTTTGACGAGCCCACCAGCGCCCTTGACCCGGAGCTGACCGGCGAGGTGCTCAGCGTGATGCGGCAGCTGGCTGAGGAAGGCATGACCATGCTGGTGGTCACCCACGAGATGGGCTTTGCCCGCAACGTGTCCTCCAAGACCGTATTCATGGAAAACGGCGTGGTGGTGGAGCAGGCACCCTCTCAGCAGTTCTTTGCATCCCCCAAGGAGGAGCGCACCCGGGCCTTCCTGCGCAGGATCGCCCACACGGAATAAAACCACTTCTCTTTTTGCATTTTTCACGACAGAAAGGAATATTTACTTATGAAACGCAGAACCTTTATTTCTCTGATGGGTGTTATGGCCGCCGCCGGGGTGCTGTCCATGACCGGTTGTTCCTCCAAGGACACCGCCGCCAGCACCGCCAGCTCTGCACCGCTGAACAAGCTGGACAGCATCCAGAAGAGCGGCAAGCTGGTGGTAGCGCTGGAAGGCGCATGGCAGCCGTGGAGTTACCACGACGCCTCCGACACGCTGGTGGCTATGACGTGGAGGTATCCCGCGCCATTGCCGAAAAGCTGGGCGTGGAGCCGGAGTATGTGGAGAGCGACTGGGACAGCCTGTTTGCCGGTCTGGACGCAGGCCGCTACGACATGGTGTGCAACGGCGTAGAGGTGACCGAGGAGCGCGCCAAGACCTATGCTTTTACCACCCCCTACGGTTACATCCACACTGCGCTGGCGGTGCGCAAGGATAACGAAGACATCCACAGCTTTGAGGATTTGAAGGGCAAGACCACCGCCAACAGTCTGGCTTCCACCTACATGGAGCTGGCCGAAAGCTACGGCGCTACCGTGCAGGGCATCGACACGCTGGAAGAGACCATCCAGCTGCTGACCGCAGGCCGCATTGATGCCACCCTGAACGCAGATGTTTCCTTCTACGACTACCTGAACGTCCACCCGGACGCAGACTTCAAACTGGTGGCACAGACCGCTGAGGCCTCCCATGTGGCCATCCCGGTGCTTAAGAGCGAGGATACCGCCTATCTGGACGCGCTGAACACCGCCATTGAGGAGCTGCGCGCCGACGACACCTTAAAGACCCTGAGTGAAAAGTACTTCGGACAGGATATCTCTTCTGAAAACTGAGAAACTCGGCCCTCTCAGTCTGCTCACTTCGTTCGCATCCAGCTCCCCCGAAAGGGGGAGCTTTTTTGTTATCTGCCAGTCCGTGCGGTAAAGCTTCCCCTTCGGGGGAGCTGGCGAGCGCAGCGAGACTGAGAGGGTAAATTTCCTATTGACTTGTGCAATATTATATGCTATATAATATTATAGAAACAGACCACACCGAAAGGAGGCTGTTCCCACATGAGTTTTCCCATCAGTGCCGCGCTGCTGGACGCCATTGTGCTGTCCGTGGTGGCGCAGGAGCCGGAAGGCACCTACGGCTACAAGATCACCCAACAGGTCACCCATACGCTGGAGCTGAGCGAATCCACCTTGTACCCCGGTGCTGCGCCGGCTGCAGAAAGACCAGCTGCTCACGGTCTACGATGCACCCTTCAATGGCCGCAACCGCCGCTATTATCAGATCACCGCCGCCGGGCGGGCGCAGCTTGCGCCTACGCGCAGGAGTGGAGCCGCTACCGTTCTTCCATTGACACATTTTTCAGAGAGGTGGAATGATTATGACCCGTACTGCATTTCTTGCTGCGCTGGAGCAGCTTCTGGCTCCTTTGCCGGAGACTGAACGCAAGGACGCTTTGAGTTATTACGAAGATTATCTGGATGCCGCCGGGCCGGAAAACGAAGCCCGCGCCATTGCGGAGCTTGGCAGCCCCGAGGAGGTCGCCCGCAAGATTCTGGACGAGCAAAGCCCGGCAGACAGCTCTGCCGCCCCGGCATCCCCTGCCCGCAAGCCGCGTTCCCGCTGGCGCATGGTGCTGGGCGGCGGGCTGGCGGTGCTGGTACTGGCCTGCTTTTTCTTCCAGCACTCCAAGGCCACCCCGGTGCAGCCGGTCGAGCCCATTTCTCCTGCCTCAGAAATTCCTGCTTCCTCTGCGGAAGTGCCTGCCGAAAGTTCCTCTACGCAGCCCGCAGCTCCTGTTTCCACTTCAGACGGCTTGACTTTCTCCCTCTCTGCTGAGATGGTCAGCGATAAACTATCGCTGAAGTTGGACTATGGTACCATTCTCTTTGTTGTTGACCCAAACGCTTCCGACATCACGCTACAGTTTGATGGCTTTAGGACCGGTATCTCACCCATTCCCAACAAAAAAGACGGAACCGCAGAGTTTTCCTACCATGTCCCGAAATACTACGCTCTCCCTGATATTGACAGTGCTGTGCTCACCATTACAGCTCCGGAAAATATCCTGCATGAGATAGACATTGATCTTGCTATGGGCGACGTTGACCTTGGCACGCTCTCTGTGGAAGAACTGGATCTGGAACTTGCCATGGGGGACGTTATTGCCGACAGCCTGACTGTGAAGGAGGCGGATTTCAACCTTGCCATGGGCAGCTGTCACATTGACCATCTGACCGCACCGGAATTTGATGCCGAACTTGCCGTGGGGGACTGCACGATGGTATGCTGTCCGGTGCTCGGGATGTCAACATCTCGGTCTTCACCGGCGATACCGACTTGACTCTGGAGGGCAGCGCCTCGGACTATTACCTCGTCACCAATGGGCTTATGGGCACCTCGATCCATGATGGCAAAGCAAATACCTCTCGTAAAATTTCCCTCAGTTCCACCACCGGCGATTTCTCCGTCTCCTATGCGAATTGACCTCTGAACGCAGAACACCCCCGGCATCCGAACGAAACGAAAACGGATGCGGGGATGTTTTTATGCTTCCCTGTGAAAATACTCGTAGATGGTCTGCGCCAGCTGTTTGCCCACGCCGGGGGTGTTTTCCAGCTGGTCGGGGGTGGCGTCCTTCACCGCGCCCACGCTCTTGAACTGCGCCAGCAGGGCTTTGGCGGTTTTGGGGCCTACGCCCGGCACCTCGGTCAGGGTGGAGGAGTAGCTTTTCTGCTTCATCTGCTGCTTGCGGTAGGCGTTGGCAAAGCGGTGGGTCTCGTCCTGAATGGCAGTGATGAAGGTAAAGGTGCCCCGGTTCATGTTGATGGCAATTTCCCGCCCGTCGCTGTCCACGATGGCGCGGGTGCGGTGGTGGTCATCCTTTACCATGCCGTACAGCGGCACATCTGCCAGTGCCGTACCGGCAAGCGCCTCCTTTGCGGCGCTCACCTGTCCCCTGCCGCCGTCCATCAGCAAAAGATCCGGCTTCTGTCCGAACCAGTTGCCGCTTGGCTGGCCGTTTTCGGCCTGTGCAGCGTATTTTTCGTACTCTGCCGCCCGGCGGGAAACGGTCTCCGCCAGCGAAGCATAGTCGTCCGTGCCCGCCACGGTTTTCATCTTGAACTTGCGGTAGCCCGCCTTGAAGGGCTTGCCATCCTTGAAGGTGACCATGCCGCAGACGCTGCTGCCATCGCCCCAGTTGGAGATATCGTAGCTTTCAATAGCGCGGGGCGGCTTTGAAAGCCCCAGCACCTGTGCCAGCTCGTCCAGCAGCTTTTCTTCCCGGGCGTAGCGGCCGCTCTCCCGCGCCAGACGCTCCACCGCGTTGGTGTGCGCCATCTCCACCAGATGCGCTTTATCACCCGCTGGGGCACATACAGCTGCACCTCGCTGCCCCGTTTCTGGTTCAGCGCCTGCTGCAAGGCGTCCATGTCCGGCGGCAGTGCGTCCACCGCGATGATCTTGGGAATCTGTTCATCGTCCAGATAGTACCGGGGCAGAAATTCCTCCCGCACCGCGTCGATATCCGAGGTATCGTGGAACAGAAACTCCCGCTTGTCGGTCAGCCGTCCCTCTCGGAAGCGCAGCACCGCCGCGCACACGCTGTCCGGCGTGCCGGCAAGTGCCACCACGTCCATCTCCACGTCCGGGTCTACCACCACCTTCTGCCCTGCCGTAAGCTTGGTGATGGCGTTGATCTGATCCCGCAGAAGAGCGGCGGTCTCAAATTCCAGCCGGTCGGAGGCTCCTGCATCCGCTCGTTGAGGGTTTTCAGGATATCCTTTTTGCCGTAGCGGATCAGGTGCACCGCGTTTTTGACCGCCTGATTGTAGGTCTCGCAGCTGATCTTTCCGCTGCACACCGCCATACACTTGCCGATATGGGCGTTCAGGCAGGGGCGCCCTTTGCCGATCTCCTGCGGGAAGCGCTTGGAGCAGCGCGGCAGCAAAAAAGCGTCCATGGCCGTTTCTGCCATCTGCCGCGCCGCAAAGCTGGAGGTGTAGGGGCCGATATACTCCGCCCCGTCCTCCTCCTTTTGCAGGGTGAAGGAAAGGCGCGGCCAGTCCTCCCGGGTGACGCGGATATAGCTATAACCCTTGTCATCCTTGAGCAGGATGTTGTACTTGGGGGTATGCGCCTTGATTTGGCTGGCTTCCAGCACCAGCGCCTCGAACTCGCTCTGACAGACGATGACGTCAAAGGCGTAGGCGTGGGCGATCATCTGGCTGACCTTGTTATCGTGGGGCACGCCCTCGCGGAAATACTGGCTTACCCGGATGCGCAGGCGCTTGGCCTTGCCGATATAGATGATGGTGTCGCTTTTGTCCCGGATGATATACACCCCGGGCAGCAGCGGCAGCATACAGGCTTTTTGATAGAGTTCGGCCTTAGTCATGCAGCACCTTCCTCCGTATTTGTGGGATGGGGCGTCCTGCAATGGAAAGCCCTTTGCTCCCGGTAAAAAGCGTACTAAAAAAGCGGCAGGGAACCCCCGCCGCTTTCTGTTGCTTGTGATACAGACTTACTCTGCAAAGCCGGACTCCACCAGCTTGATCAGGCCGTCCACGGCAGCCTGCTCATCAGCGCCGTCAGCATGATGCGGATGGTGGTGCCGCCAACGATACCCAGAGACAGAACGCCCAGCAGGCTCTTTGCGTTCACGCGGCGTTCTTCCTTTTCGACCCAGATGGAAGACTTGAACTCGTTTGCCTTCTGGATAAAGAAGGTAGCCGGACGAGCGTGCAGACCAACCTGATTTTCAACGGTAACTTCTTTTACGTACATAGTAAAGCGCTCCTATCTAATATCGTTTTGGTGTACAAAAGCATAGTGTGCCTGTTGTGTTACACTCATTTTAGCGCAAGTCGATACGGTTGTACAGCCCCCTTTTGCATTTTTGGCGCTTTTCCCAATGAAACAGGGAGCATTTTTCAGGTTTTGTACAAAGACAATAAAATTATACCCCGAAGGTTAGAGGGGTAATACAAAAGTTTTCAACAACTTTTAGACCGCCGGGGAGTTTTACCCTGAATTTTGTGCATTTTTACCGATATTTCCGGTGTCGGCTTACTCCTGCACAGGGCCTGCGTAGCGCATCTGCACCAGTGCGCATTTACGCGTCACGGTGGGGTATTGCTTCGGGTCAAATTCCAGACTGGTGCTGCCGTCCAGCTGCCAGCATGCGGGTATACAGTGCAATGGCACGGGTGTTGGTGTTCAGCACACTCAGCACCGGGTGTGCGTGCTCCGGCAGCTTTTTGCGGGCAAAATCCAGCAGCTTTGCGCCAATGCCGTTGCCCCGGGCTTTTTTCCGTGACAAACAGGTGCTCGATATGCCCCGCCTTGTGGCTGACACACACCATGCCGTCCGGCACATCCTTTGGTGGTGTGCAGGTAGCATACCCAGCCCGCCGCCCTTTTCCTGCTGCAATTGCAGCAAAAACTGCGGCTCGGTCAGAGTGCGGCAGTATTCCGGCGTCCAGTTGTCGGCGCAGACAGCCTGCCGTCCCTCGGCAAACAGCTTTGCGGCGGCGGCAAACTGCTCGGCGGTCTTTACCAGCCGGACATTCTCGCCCCGCTTCCACTTGGGCACTTCGGCAATGGGGTGGCTCGTACACCACTGCTCGTACAGCTCCGGGCGGCGCAGACGGGTGCGGGTGCGGCTCTGCTCGCCGCGCCACGCGTCAATTTTTGCATGGTCGCCGCCCAGCAGCACCTCGGGTACGGCACGGCCTTCCCACACCTCGGGGCGGGTGTACTGGGGGTATTCCAGCAGGCCGTCCCAGTAGCTTTCCTCCTCGTAGCCCTTCTGCTCGGCCAATACGCCGGGCTTCAAGCGCAGCACGCTGTCTGCCACCACAAGGCTGGCCAGCTCGCCGCCGGTCAGGATATAATCACCGATGGAGATTTCCTCGTCCGCAAAAGCTTCGATGACGCGCTCGTCAATGCCCTCGTAGTGGCCGCAGACCAGTGTCAGGTTGTCGTACTGTGCCAAGCGCTTTGCGTGCTCCTCGGTGTAGCGCTGCCCGCCCGCCGTCAGGAACACGATGTGCGGGGCGGGGCGTCCCTGTTCGGCCACCTCGCACTGCACTGCCCGCAGACAGTCCGCGATGGGCTGGGCGTACAGCACCATGCCGCAGCCGCCGCCGTAGGGGTAGTCGTCGGTCTGTTTCTGCTTGTTCAGGGTGTAATCCCGGATCTGGTGGCAGTGGGTCTCAATATAGCCCCGCTTTGCCGCCCGGCCGATGATGCTGGCATCCAGCACCTGCTGGCACATCTCCGGAACAAGGTCACGATATCCACACGCATTCCCATGGCTTACTCCTCCTCCCGCTCGCTGTCAAAATCGTCATCCAGCAGACCGGGGATGGGGGTGACAAGGATATACCCCTCCGGCGGGTTGCGCTCTTTCAGGAAGGCGTCCACCCCGGGGAACATATACTCCTTGCCGCCGGGTGCTTTGACGGTGTAGATATCCTGCGCACCCGGGTGGTCCACGCTGGTCACCACGCCGTACACCTTGCCGGTGTCAGCATCCCGCACCTCGCACCCGATGAGGTCCGCCACATACCACCGGCCTGCGGGCAGGGTGGCATCGTTGCGGTCAAAGTAGAACACCTGCCGCGCAGCGCCCGGGCGGCGTCCATATCGCTGACCCCCTCCAGCTGGAGCAGCGCCATCTGCCCCTGTGGACGGATGGAAAGGATCTTATAGGCTTTGCCGCCCTGTGCCGAAGGGTACAGGCGGCCTACTTTTTTTCAAAAAATCCACCCCGTCGCACCAAAGCTCCAGCTTCATTTCCCCGCGCACACCGTGGGTGGTAACAACTTTTCCGGCTTCCAGATATTGCTGCATAAATTCGCTCCTGTGTTATCAAACTTGTGCCAATACGCCTCATCAGTCTCACTGCGTTCGACAGCTTCCCCCCGGCCGGGGGGGAAGCCTTATGAGAGTGCACCAGCCGGGGAAAGCCTTCCCCCCAGTCGGGGGGAAGGTGGCGCGTCCGCGGCCGGATGAGGGTGCTTCCTCTTAAGTCTAA
>ENA-OQIO01001194-OQIO01001194.1-human-gut-metagenome-genome-assembly--contig:-NODE-1194-length-13043-cov-1.950836_pt1 | contig 13043 bp, 18 predicted proteins | sample MGYA00242573_ERZ504737 | MGnify/ENA primary metagenome ERZ504737 (study PRJEB26092, sample SAMD00036203) | human gut metagenome | host: Homo sapiens | study: EMG produced TPA metagenomics assembly of... | reverse complement strand
CAGAAATCATCCTTCTGCCATTCTTCCTTCGGTCTTTCCTATGATCATAAACGGATCATAAAATGGCAGATTCAAATCTTCTAATACCAATTTTATTTTGTCTCGTTGTCTCGGGAAACAACGAGATTCCAGAAATTCCTCGTATTCTTCAAAGGTTGGTTTTTCATTTCGGCCAAATGCTTTTTTAATAAAAATTGTTTGTATAATTATATATTTTTACTTTTCTGCCTCTCTCATCCACATCAATAATCGTACATATTTCACTCTTAAACATGTACCATAAGCGTATCGGATATTCTTTTTCCGGCACGCGGAGGTTTTCCTCTATCTGAGGATACTCGTTTAAAATATGAACTAATGTCGTAACCGGTCCTGTAATATCCCGATTTTCACTTTCCCATCTTTCTATTGTTTTCTGAGATACATTTACTAACTTTGCAAAATCTTTTTGTGTAAGCTTCAATTTCTTCCTTAAAATTCGTATATCTTCTGCCCGTATCGAATGTCTCACAGCATATCCTGTCATTTTAGATTCCCCTTTTTTATTAATATACCCTTATTTTAAGGGTATAACAAGCTATTTTATTCCTTATTTTAAGGGTTTTCTATATTTATAAAAACCCGGCAGCTGCACATGTGATAACTCTCCATGTTTCATCTGCCGGGCTTCTGTTTTTATTTTCTTTTGTATTCTTTCACTGTTATGGCTATTTTACGTACGCCTGCTTCATCGTTACTTCACCGTTATCTTACAGTTTAGTTTTTTCGCTCCGCTCTGCACGGTGATCACAGCCGTCCCTTTTCGGATTCCCTTTACAACACCTTTGGAATTTACCGTAGCGATCCTGCGATCCGAGGAACGGAAAAGAATCTTTTCGTCGCTGTAATACGGCACGGTCACTGCCTGGATCGTGTATGTTTTTCCACGAAGTATGGTTTTTGTTTTGGGCACGCCGGTCATCTTTGCAGTCCTTACTGCGGCAATATTGTTCAAAAAACGGAACCCATTTTTCTTTGCGTAAGTCTGAGCAGTAGAACCCTTTTTTCCGGCAATGACAAAAGTTTTATTTTTTCCACTATTGAAATTATAGCCGATCGCTTCTTTTTCTATCACTGTTTTACTGTTGAGGATCGTAATCTTTTTCATTGCCAGGCAATCATAAAAAGCATGGCTTCTGATCTTTTTCACACTGGCAGGTACTGTAATATTCCCCAGTTTTCGACAATTACTGAATACACCGTTCCCGATCTCTGTAAGCTTCTTCGGCAACGACACCTTTCTGAGATCTGGACAAAAAGAAAACGCACCTTCCCCAATAACCGTAACACTGTCCGGAAAGCTTACTCCTGTCAAACCGCAATGCCGAAAGGCCGCTCTTTCTATCCTGGAAACACCCGGTCCAAGCGTAACCTTTTTCAGCTTCATATCCGCCTCAAATAACGATTCCGGTAATATTTTCACACTTCCCGGAATGATGACAGATTCCAGACTGTTACAGTAACTGAAAGCATATTCATCAATTTTTGTTACAGTTTTCGGTACATCTAGGCTCATAAGCTTACTCTGGTAAAAAGCATATGCACCAATGCTTTTCAGTCCATCAGGAAGCTTGATCCTGGTGATCGCAGTATCTCCAAATGCTCTTACTCCAATACTCCGCAGAGTTCCCGGCAACGAAATCCTCTTCATATTTCTGCAGTCTGAAAAGGTTCTGTCACCGATTCCCGTGATCCCAGATGCAACGGTTACTGTTTTTATCATTGCTGATCTGTATGAAAAATCATCGGTAACCTTAACCTCCCCTTTTCCCTGTATCTGCAGGTTTCCATTGGAGTACAACCGGTAAACAGCTTTGCTTCCACAGGAGCCTTCGCAACAAGCTTTGCAGTGCTCTGCACACCTGCTGCCGATGCTTCCTGTGCATATTCAGCCGCATAACCAGTCTGTGCATGTACAGCCACAGAAGATACACAGGACCTGTCAGGATCATTGCCGTTGATAACAGTATTGCGATTTTTTTCCCAAACATAAAAGCTCCCTCCCTGAGAATCGATCGGATATCCACGATCTTCTCCCATGCAGCAACAAAAGGACCGACATACATCCGGTCCTCCTGTTCATCATTTAGAATCTGTTGGTTAATCCAACCACATACATATCTTCTTTATATTCCGGGATCTTCACAAGAAGTCCTTCTGCAGTATCTTCAGTTTCTACCTTCACTGCCGGATCAAATGGTCTCAGCGCTCCGTGGTAGCCTTTGATCAGGAATTCATTTGCGCCTTCCTTAAGATGATCTGCAAACACATTCAGATTTCCGTCTTTCTGTGTATAATGAAGCTCGATTCCATTCTCAAGCAGCTCAGATTCACGGTCACTGCAGCGTGTTCCGTAAATACCGTCATGGTTTACCTTCAGCCATGCACCCAGGATCTTCAGTCTTCTTACCTGCTCCTCCGGGATAGTTCCGTCTGCCTTCGGGCCGATGTTCAGGAGAAGATTTCCGTTATTTGCCACTGTTCCGACAAGAAGTGAGATCAGATCCGGAACAGAGATCAGCTTGTCATCGCCTTCGTTGGCATTATAACCGAAGGATAAGCCATTCCACGGCACATCTCCCATTTCTCATTTCTGTTTACAGAACCGGATTTATATTCCTTAGTAAGGAAATCGTGATAACGTCCGTTGAAACGGTCATTTACCACACCCTCCGGAACCTTATTGTAATAATGTGCTAAGAAATACGGCATCATCTCTTCACTCTGTGTCGGCCATCCGATATCATTCCAGAACACACTCGGTGCATAATCATCTACAAGCTCTTTCATCTGATTATAGGAATAATCTGCATATGCAAATGTCGGGCTGGCTGTTCCAAACAGATCATCATCCTCAAAAATAGGATCGTTTGCATACTGCCAGTCGATCAGTCCGGAATAATACAGGCCCATGCGGATTCCTGCGTCACGGACAGCTTCTGTCAGCTCACCGGTGATATTTCTCTTCGGTCCCATTTCTACGGAATTGAAATGTGTATATTTACTTGGGAACAGGCAGAATCCGTCATGATGCTTGGTTGTCAGAACAACATACTCCGCACCTGCTTCTTTGAAGATCTCTGCCCACTGCTTCGGATCCCAGTTTTCAGCTTTCCACATAGGAATAAAATCTTCGTATTTGAAATCTTTTCCGTATTTTTCTATATGATGCTTATATGTAGGGCCTTTTCCAATGTTCAGAGAATTGTAATACCATTCTGCATACGGATTATCCGCAAACCATTCCTTGGAATCAACCTCTCCCAGTTCCCATGTATGCGGTGCAAAAGCCGGCACGGAATAAATTCCCCAGTGGATAAAAATTCCAAATTTACAATCATCATACCATTTTGGAACTGTGTGTGCATTTACAGAGTTCCAGTTTCCTGTGTATCTTTTGTTTTCCATAGTGTAATCCCCAAACCCTTTCTGTTATATATAAGTTTATGCTGATTTCCTGAATTTTTCTTCTGACGGAACAAATCCAATTTCAACAATATTTCCCATTTATACTTGATATATGGCTTTTGTCCAATCAGCTGTGTTTATCCGGTTTATTCGAAACAGAGCCGTCTTTCCCGGTCGCTTATTCTATCGTAATCTTTAACACAACCGGCATATCCCCTGCATCAACCGTACCTCTTCCGCAGGAAATATCCAGTTCTTTATTTCTCGCAAATGCCGGATGCAGATCTGTTCCGAGGATCTCAATATCCCGGATCGTGGATTTCAAAAGCTTCATATCATTGCCAAGAGCTTTGATATGGATCTCTCCATCCTCCGGCCAGTGCAGAACAGTCGCATAAATATGATTGCTCTTACTTGTAAAACGGATATCCTCAGAAGTAAAGTTCTTATCATAGGTATCCGTGAAATGTCCCTCCGGAACTACCGTCGGTCCCTCTCCGAATATCTTCCAGTGTCTGGTTCCGTATATTGCCTCTCCGTTTACCTTCAGCCATTTTCCCATTTCTCTCAGGATATGTGCATCCTCTTCCGGAATTGTTCCATCCGGCTTCGGTCCGATATTAAGAAGAAGTGCACCATTTTTGCTGACTACATCGATCAGATCCAGCACTACATCGGAAGGCTTCTTATAATCATTTCCAATGGTATAGCCCCAGGAGTTCTTAGCTACAGACGTATCATTCTGCCACAGATCCGGCGTGATATGGTCTAACTGACCTCTTTCCAGATCATTGACTGCGCTGCCATAAACATATGCGTCAAATTTGGCATCAATAGCTGTTTCTTTTCCCCACTGTGCAGAACGGTTGTAATAATATGCTGCAAATTTACGAAGATACGGTTTCCATGCATACTGCTGGATCCACCAGTCAAAATACACGATGGATGGCTGATATTTATCCACGATCTCGCAGGTGCGGACAAGCCAGTCCTGCATATGCTCCTCTGTCGGAGGATTGTCATAAATATCACTCATATCTCTGGTGATTCCTGCTGCCGGCCCATAAAGATCCGCATATTCCGGATCATTGACATCAGCCTCCGGGATCTGACGACCTCCATTAAAGAACCAGTAATGCTCTGCTCTGTGAGAAGAAGCACCGAGAACCATTCCCTCTTTCTCAACCTCTATCTTCAGATCTCCGAGAATATCTCTTTTCGGTCCCATCTCAGCAGCGTTCCAGCGACAAAGGTCACTGGCATACATCTGAAATCCATCGTGATGCTCCGCTACCGGAACTACGAACTTCGCCCCCGCCTCTTTAAATAATGCCGCCCATTCCTTCGGATCAAACTTCTCAGCCTTAAACTGAGGAATAAAATCCTTGTAGCCGAATTTATCTAGAGTTCCGTATTTCTCTGTATGATGCAGGTTCTCCTTAGAGCCTTTCACATACATATTTCTGGGATACCATTCGTTTCCGAATGCCGGAACACTGTAAACACCCCAGTGGATAAAAATTCCGAATTTATCTCTTGCATACCACTTCGGTACAGGATGCTCACAAAGAGAATCCCAGGTATCCGTGTATGGTCCCTGTGCGATCACCTCATCGATCAGAGAAAGGTATTCTTCTTTTTTCATCTGTTCGTCCTCTTTACATCTTTTATTTATATTGTATGGATGCCTCTATGTTATCATCAAACCTTTTGGTTGTATATGCCCAACAATTCACAAATAAAACGTTTCGTTTTTATATAAAACATACAACAAAAAAAGACCTTGATGATGTTTTTATTCCAACTTCATCAAAGTCTTTTCTTTTTTACATAATATTCTCTTCGATCACCTTTTCGATCCGTCTCTTCACTTCTTCTGCGAGCTCTGTGGTATGCATATCTTTGTATTCCTCATAATACATCGGAGGAAGGATATGCACCTGTACGGTGATCCTCTCTGTAGAGCCGGTATCAAAAGCCTTAAAGGAATCGATCAGTGCAACCGGAACGATCGGGCATTTCGTCTTGGTGGCAGTCTTGAAGCTGCCGCCCTTGAACGGCCCCGGATGATTTCCGTTTTTACTTCTGGTTCCCTCCGGAAAGATCAGATAATTACGACCAGCCTTCACTTCCCGTATTACATTGACAATAACCTGCATGGACTGCTTCAGGTCTTCCCTGTCAATGATAAAGGCCTTCATACAGGCAAAAACCTGCTTCAGAAAAGGAATCTCTCCAACTTCCTTCTTTGCAACCACCGAAAAAGGAACCGGGCATGCCCGGATGATCGCCAGCACATCAAACAGACCCTGGTGATTCGGAAAAAACATAAACCCCTTTTCTTTTGGGATATTTTCAGCTCCATGCACATCAATATGGATATTTCCGCCTTCAATGGCACGCTCATCTACCTGTCTCAGGAATGCGTATTTCTTCTCTTCCGGATAATCATCTGTATGCGCTGCATACCAGCAAAGCCTGATCCACCAGTAAGGAACAAAGACTATATTTCTGAGCACCATCAGTAAAATCCGCTTCATTCTTACATCCTCCCGCCTTTGCTTTATCCGTTCAGTTCCCTGCGATCTTATCCTCGTATCCCGGATTCTTTTTCAGAAAAACCTCATAAGCCTTTGTATAATCTGTATAGGTTTTCGTAGTCATAAATTTCTGATAGTCTTGGGCAGCCTGCTGGCTGATCTTATCTGAAATCTCAGAAGGCGCATACAGATAATACTTTTTGTCCTGGACCTTTACAAGATAGGTACTGATACATGGATATTCCTGCTCGTTCTCCAGAACAAGATTATAGCGGATATAAACATAAGAATAATTTTTGTTTTCAGAAATGGAGCCACAGCTGTCGATATTTACATCCTTTACTCCATGGGCCTGAAAATATTTTATCGTGGAGGAAATCTCTGTTTTCGCCTCATCCGATAACTTATCCGCACTGTAACAGCTCTGCATCTTTTTATTCTTGCCTGCTGCTGCCGCTTTGATGTAGCCTTCCACAACCCCCTCCGGAGTTCTGTGGCTGATCTTTCCGCAGCCCCTGGCCGCCAGAACGATCACCAGCAGGATCAGAATGATCCCCGCCAGTGTCGCAATGTGGACAAAATTCAGTTTTTTATTAGAGTATTTCAGCTTCTTTACTGATTTTTTTCTGCGTTTTTTCTTTGTCGTCGTCATGACTTATCCTCGACTTATTCCTCTTCACTGCCTGTGACAGCTTCCTCTGCAGAGCCTTCTTCGTTATCGCCGGTTTCTCCGTCAGCTTTTTCGGTAGTTGTATCTGCTTCCGGATCTTTATCTCTTACCTTGGCGATACTTGCAACGGTTACACCCTCTGTAAGATTGATCATCTTCACACCGGAGGTGATCCTTCCAAGAACAGAGATATCCGCACACTGCAGACGGATAATGATACCCTCTGTAGTGATCATCATGATCTCGTTCTCTTCGTTGACAGCCTTGGCGCCAACAACATTTCCGGTCTTCTCGGTGATCTTGTAGCACTTCACACCCTTACCGCCACGGTTCTGGACAACGAACTCACTCATAGCTGTACGTTTGCCCATTCCGTTCTCGGAAACTACAAGCAGATATCTCCCTGAGTGTTCAGCTGCATGGCAACAACTTCATCACCGTCAGTAAGATTCATACCTCTTACTCCCATGGACGCACGGCCTGTGCTGCGGACATCCGTTTCCTTAAAGCGGATACACTGTCCGTCCCTGGTCACAAGAATAATATCCTTGTTATTATCAGTAGCCTTAACCTCTATCAGCTCGTCATCATCACGGAGAACGATTGCTGTAAGACCTGTCTTACGGACATTCTCGTAATCCTTGATCGGAGTTTTCTTCACAAGACCTTTCTTGGTGGCCATCATCAGATAGTGACCCTCTTCATATTTACGAAGCGGGATCACAGCTGTGATCTTTTCTCCCGGTGCAAGCTGCAGAAGATTGATGATCGCAGTTCCTCTGGCTGTACGACCGGCCTCCGGGATCTCATATGCCTTCAGTCTGTATACACGTCCTGTATTAGTAAAGAACATGAGATAATGGTGCGTTGTCGTCATCAGAAGCTCTTCGATATAGTCATCCTCAATAGTCTGCATACCCTTGATTCCTCTGCCGCCACGGTTCTGGCTACGGAAGTTGTCAACGGTCATACGCTTGATATAACCAAGCTTTGTCATTGCGATCACTGTATTTTCTCTCGGAATCAGATCCTCTGTAGAGATATCATATACATCGTATCCGATGGAAGTCTTTCTGTCATCGCCGTATTTCTCTGCAATGGCAAGAATCTCCTCACGAATCACCCTGAGAAGGAGCTTGCGGTCAGCAAGGATTGCCTGGAACTTGCGGATCTTCTCCATAAGCTCTGCATACTCAGCCTCCAGCTTCTCTCTTTCCAGACCTGTCAGTGCACGGAGACGCATATCCACGATTGCCTGTGCCTGCACATCTGTCAGCTCAAAACGGTCGATCAGCTCCTGCTTGGCGATCTGTACGTTGCGGGAACCACGGATGATGCGGATCACTTCGTCAATATTATCAAGTGCCTTCAGAAGACCCTCCAAAATATGGGCTCTCTCCTGTGCCTTATTAAGATCATACTGTGTTCTTCTGCGAACTACATTCTCCTGATGCTCCAGATAGTACTCCAGCATCTCTTTCAGATTCAGAACCTTCGGTTCCATACTTCCATGATTTGGAACAAGAGAAAGCATGATCACACCAAAAGTATCCTGCAGCTGTGTATGCTTGTAGAGCAGATTCAGGATCACGTTGGCATTGGCATCCTTACGAAGATCAATACAGATTCGCATACCCTCACGGCTGGAATGGTCGTTCAGGTCTGTGATCCCGTCGATCTTTTTGTCACGGACAAGCTCTGCGATCTTCTCGATCAGACGTGCCTTGTTTACAAGGTACGGGAGCTCGGTAACTACGATACGGGATTTACCGTTTGGCAAAGTTTCGATATTCGTCACCGCACGGACACGGATCTTGCCACGTCCGGTACGGTAAGCTTCCTCGATACCTCTCGTTCCGAGGATGGTCGCTCCTGTAGGGAAGTCTGGTCCCTTTACGATCTCAAGAAGCTCCTCCATAGCTGTTTCTCTGTCTTCTTCCACAATGTTGTCAATGATCTTAACAACTGCATTGATAGTTTCACGAAGGTTATGCGGCGGAATATTGGTTGCCATACCTACCGCAATACCTGTAGTACCGTTTACCAAAAGGTTCGGAAAACGTGCCGGAAGCACAACCGGTTCACGCTCTGTCTCATCAAAGTTCGGCTGAAAATCAACCGTATCCTTGTTGATATCAGCAAGCATCTCCATGGATATCTTGCTGAGACGTGCTCTGTATATCGCATGGCAGCCGCACCGTCACCATCCACGGAACCAAAGTTCCATGTCCGTCAACCAGCGGATATCTTGTGGACCATTCCTGAGCCATATTGACCAGCGCACCATAGATGGAGCTGTCACCGTGCGGATGATATTTACCCATGGTATCACCGACAATACGCGCACATTTTCTGTGTGGCTTGTCAGGACCATTATTCAGCTCGATCATAGAGTACAAAACTCGGCGCTGTACCGGCTTCAGACCGTCTCTTACATCAGGCAAAGCTCGTGAGGCGATAACACTCATGGCATAGTCGATGTAAGATTCCTTCATCGTTTTTTCCAGATCCACTTCGTGGACTTTGTCAAAAATATTATCTTCCATTCTTTTTTATTCTCCTAGATATCAAGATTCTTAACGAATCTTGCATTTTCTTCGATAAATTCACGTCTTGGCTCTACCTTGTCTCCCATAAGAGTGGTAAATGTCAGATCGATCTCAGATGTGGCAGCTTCGTCCATGGTCACGCGGAGAAGGATTCTCTTCTCAGGGTCCATAGTATCTCCCAGAGCTGCTCGGCATCCATCTCACCCAGACCTTTATAACGCTGGATCTTATTGTTTCCGTCACGTCCGATCTCGGTAAGGATATTGTTCAGCTCATCATCGTCATATGCATACCATACCTTTTTGTTCTTCTCCACTTTATAGAGAGGAGGCTGCGCCAGATATACATATCCCTGCTTGATCAGCTCCGGCATGAAACGATACAGGAAGGTCAGAAGCAGTGTTGCGATATGTGCACCGTCAACATCGGCATCGGTCATAATGATGATCTTGTGATAACGAAGCTTGGAAATATCAAAATCCTCATGGATTCCGGTTCCGAAGGCAGTGATCATTGCCTTGATCTCTTTGTTTCCATAAATCTTATCCAGACGTGCCTTCTCAACATTCAGGATCTTACCACGCAGTGGAAGAATCGCCTGTGTGGCACGGTTTCTCGCCGTCTTGGCAGAACCGCCCGCGGAATCTCCCTCTACGATATAGATCTCACAGTTCTCCGGATTCTTGTCAGAACAGTCTGCAAGCTTTCCAGGAAGTGACATACTGTCCAGTGCGGATTTTCTTCTTGTAAGGTCACGTGCCTTTCTGGCTGCCTCTCTGGCTCTCTGTGCAAGAACAGATTTCTCAACGGTAGCTTGGCAACTGCAGGATTCTGCTCCAGGAAAATCTCCAGCTGTTTACTTACAACACTGTCTACCGCACCTCTTGCCTCACTGTTTCCAAGCTTCTGCTTGGTCTGACCCTCAAACTGCGGATTCTCGATCTTAACACTGACGATCGCAGTCAAGCCCTCACGGATATCATCACCGCTTAAGTTCGGCTCACTGTCCTTGAGAAGCTTGTTCTTACGTGCATAATCATTAAATGTATTGGTGATCGCATTACGGAAACCGGTAATGTGTGTACCACCCTCCGGTGTATTGATATTGTTTACAAAGCCATAGGTGTTCTCTGTATAGGAGTCATTGTGTTGCAGCGCAACCTCTACAGACACGCCGTCCTTCTCACCCTCACAGTAAATGATCTCCGGGTAAAGAGCCTCCTTGCTTCTGTTCAGGTAACTTACAAACTCACGGATACCACCCTCATAGTGGAATACCTTCTCTCGCTCCTGTCCCTCTCTCTTATCCTCCAGTACGATACGAAGACCCTTAGTCAGGAAAGCCATCTCACGAAGTCTCTGTTTCAGTATATCATAATCATAAACAGTCTCCTCAAAGATCTCCTTGTCCGGAAGGAAATAAACCTTCGTTCCTGAAAGCCCCGGATCACAGTCACCTACCACCTTCAGCGGTACATAGTCTTGCCACGCTCATATCTCTGTTTGTATTCCTTACCCTCTCGGTAGATGGTAACCTCCAGCCATTCGGAAAGTGCATTTACAACAGATGCACCAACACCGTGAAGACCACCGGAAACCTTATATCCTCCACCGCCGAACTTACCGCCTGCGTGAAGAATGGTAAATACAACCTCAACTGCCGGAATACCTGCCTTATGATTGATGCCAACCGGAATACCACGACCATTATCTGTAACTGTAATGGAATTATCCGGATTGATATCTACATGGATCTCCGTACAAAAACCAGCCAGTGCTTCATCGACTGCGTTATCCACGATCTCATATACGAGATGATGAAGTCCACGGCTGGAGGTACTTCCGATATACATTCCAGGCCTCTTACGTACGGCTTCCAGTCCTTCCAGGATCTGGATCTGATCCGCGCCGTATTCTGTATTCTCTGCGCCCATGTCATTCCTCCTGTTCTTGTCGTCCGGACGTGTTTGAAAATTCATTTCTGCAGAACCATAGCAGCTTCAGAAATCATTACATCAAATCCTGAACAAGATAAACTGATCTTTTTAATTTCAGGAAATACTGTATTTTCATTTTGCAGAAAGCAATTCTCAAACCCGCTCCGGAAGTGTCATTTATACCTGTAAAATAAATATTTTTTACATACGAATACAGAGTTTATTATAGCACAAAAAAGCCTGTATTTCCACGCAAAATCATAGGAAATACAGGCAAAAAAGTATCTTATTAAATGCAATTTCAAATTACATAGCACAATATGCGCTTAAAATATATGGAATATTCAGCTACTCCAGTAAAAGCCCAAATTCTTTTAACAATTTCTTCTGGTATTCCGGATCTGATGCCGATTTTATAATATCAGACGTCCTGCCCAGTTCAGCAAGACAGAGGATCAAACTATTAATACTATGTTCTCCCTGTTGCACCCCCTGCTGTATTCCCTGCTGCATTCCCTGCTGCATCCCATCCTTTATTCCATCCTGCATTCCAATTCCATAACCTTCATCATAGCCAGCCTGTAAACTTTTTTCTTATCTTTTCCTCAATCTGATCCTGTATGATCCGATTTAATGCTTCACACATACAATCCGCCTCCCTGAATTTTTCTTCATTAGCCCTTACGATCATCTGCATGACTGATTCGTACAAAGGATTTTTCTGCTTTTCTCTGTATTCATTGAGAAGTCGTTTCATATCTTCCTTATCTTTTATTCTATCAGTCAGACTTCTCAGCCACAGATTTTTCTTCTTCGACAACTGCTCCGTTACAATAACCTGGATTGGGATCTTAGACCCTGTTACGTAATAAATTCCCTCTTCTATCTTTTTTATCCGGCATTTCCAAAACTCCCTCAAATGCCGGAGCATCTTCCGGGGGATATGCCCTGCTTACCAAAGAGATCGTAATCTCCTCAATTGGGATTTCATCCTCAGTTACCGTATCTGCTTTATAAAAAAATGCATATCCGCACACCTTATAAAAATCATTGATGCTTATATAATCCGTCGGACTCTTATACTCAATGATATTATATTTCCGGAAGATCCTTCCGATGTTTTTATTAATGGGGATATCGGTCTTCTTTTTGATCACAAGCGCATCGATCTCCATTGGTTTCGTCCCAAGCTGATGCTCATTCTCAAAAATCAGATTCTCCTTTTCTGACTCCCAGTTCTATCTGGATATCAGCAAAAAATGCAGGATGCCACTGCCGCAGATTAGAGCTGTTTGTTCTGTTTTTGTTTACGATCATACACGACTCCTCTATTTTGATCTCAAGGAGCCTCATCTGAAAACTCCTGCTGAAAAATGGAAAAAGCATGAATTTTCTGAGATGACAGGCAATCTGCCTGATATATGAAATGTAATAGAAAAATAAGATTATTTTTAGAAAATATGCTTTTACAGCATTTCCATAGAATCCCGGAACTGCTTTTTATTTTTGATAAGATCAGCTTACCACAATATGGTCTGTACTGCAAGCAAATCATTTCGACAAAATCCGTACAGTACTTTTTATATTACTGTTCACTCCGTTCTCAGTAACACGCTTCGCGATGCCAGTGAACAGTAATCTTTTTATTACTATAAAAAAAGCCACATACGCTCCCAAAAAATCCTTGGTCACAGTATGCAGCTTATTCAATCATCCACGATCACGTTATTACGATCCATACCGCAATTTACACCTGATCATTCAGCAGAATCTTCTCCATCCAGAAGCGCCTTATAAATATCCCGCTTGGAAACACCACGATCCTTGGCAGCAAGCTTCATGGCATCCTTCCTGGAATTCCCCTGCTGCTCATACATCGCCACATGCTCCGCAATGGAAA
>ENA-OQIO01001193-OQIO01001193.1-human-gut-metagenome-genome-assembly--contig:-NODE-1193-length-13047-cov-3.308204_pt1 | contig 13047 bp, 10 predicted proteins | sample MGYA00242573_ERZ504737 | MGnify/ENA primary metagenome ERZ504737 (study PRJEB26092, sample SAMD00036203) | human gut metagenome | host: Homo sapiens | study: EMG produced TPA metagenomics assembly of... | reverse complement strand
TATGTCAAAATCCCGAGACATACAAGCCAAAATGCCATCACCGAAGGTGATTTTTTATGCATTTTGGCTCGTAACTGTGAAGGTACTGAACAGTTACAACAAAACACAGGAGGAAAATTAGTGAAAAAAGAAAAGATACTGGCACTGCTGCTGGCAGGCGTAATGGCAACAACGGTACTGGGAGGCTGCGGAAGCAAAGGAAGTGACAGCTCTTCTTCATCATCAAAAGCTTCATCCGATGAGAAGGTTCTGAACTTCGGATGTGCAATGTACACCGACGGAAGTGTCAACACTGCAGGGGATGAGAATGGTGGCTGGAATGCGATGCGTTACGGAATCACAGAGACATTGTTCAAGTTTAACGATAACATGGAACTGGAACCATGGCTGGCAGAAAGCTATACCGTGAATGATGAACATACCGAATGGGTCGTTACTCTGAAAAAAGGTCTGAAGTTCTCTGACGGATGTGATCTTACCGCAAGCAAGGTAAAAGAAGCATACGAACATCTGAAAGAAGTAGGACCGTCCGGTTCCGCAAAACCGGAAAAATATCTGGAGTTCGAGGCAACCATCGATGCAGATGATGAGGCGGGTACGCTGACAATCAAGACCACACAGCCTTACGCTAACCTGATGGGACAGCTCAGTCATCCGACCATGGGTATCGTAGACGTAGAGCATACGGAGAACTTTGATAACGGTACTATCGGAACCGGTCCGTACATGATCGATTCGTTCAACGGTGTGGGTGTCGGCTATACACTGGTTGCAAACCCGAACTTCCGGGAAGAAGTTCCTTATGATAAAGTAAACCTGCTGTACATGGGCGATAACTCTGCGAAAGCAATGGCACTGGAAAGTGGACAGGTTGACCTGGTAGAGAATATCACCAACGTAGCAGATATACAGAAATTCCAGGATTCTGATGATTATACCGTAGACATCGCAACAGGTGTGCGCTGCGGGTTCTCCTGGATGAACTTTGATGGCGTTCTGGGTAACAAGACACTGCGTCAGGCGATTCTGATGGCGATCGATTATGATACTATCTGTAATTCCAAGACGATCGGAGGACTGTATACACCGGGATTTTCCGTACTTCCATCCAACCTGTCCTATGGATATGAGAAACTGAACAACCCATACACCTATGATCCGGAAGGTGCGAAGAAACTGCTGGATGATGCGGGTATTGTAGATACAGACGGAGATGGTATCCGTGAGATCGATGGAGAAAATATCAATCTGCGTTATGTTTCTTATGAAAACCGTCTGCTGAATGAATTTTCTGATGCACATACTCAGTATCTGACAGAGATTGGAATCGGTGTTACTTCCGAGTACGGAAGCTCCGATGATCAGTGGAGTAAGCTGGCAGCACTGGATTATGATTTTAACAACAACAACTGGATTACCGTAGGAACCGGAGATCCGTTCGCTTACATGGCAAACTGGGCAACAGAAAGCACTTACTGTGCATATTCCAATCCGGAATACGATGCATTATATCAGGAACTGAAAAGTGAGATGGACGAGGACAAACGTGCAGATCTGATTTTCCAGATGCAGCAGATTCTGATAGATGATGCGGCAGTTCTGATCGACGGATACTACAACTCCAGTATGATCTACTCCAAAAATGTGGGATATGCGAAAATTCATACCGCAGATTATTACTGGTTAAGTACGGAGATTGTTCCGGCAGAATAAAAAACTCTGGAAACGCCTGGTTGTTTTTACAACCGGGCGTTATGCCGTTGCATGACAAGGCAACATGTATTTTTAGTAAAAAGAAAGGTGTGAACGATTTGAATAAGAAACAAATACTCATGCGTCTGCTGCAGATCATCGTGGTACTGTTCGGTATCAGTTTTATTACATTCGGTCTGACCTATATGTCACCGGGAGATCCGGTGCGAAACATGTATTCCGCCAACGGTGTAATGCCGACTGAGGAGATGGTAGAGCAGACAAGAGAAGAGATGGGATTAAATGATCCGTTTTTTGTACAGTATGGAAGATGGCTTGGCAACTGTCTGCAGGGAGATTTCGGAAAATCCTATTCCCTGAACAAACCGGTAACAGAACTTCTGGCAGAGAGACTGTGGCCGACCTTAAAACTGACACTGATGGCGATACTGCTGATGCTGGTACTTTCTATTCCCCTCGGTATGGCATCTGCTTTGAAAAAAGATACCTGGATTGATTATCTGGTACGGGGGATCACGTTTATCGGTTGTGCGATGCCGAACTTCTGGGTGGGACTTCTTTTAATGATGGCGTTTTGTGTCTATTTCCAGATTTTTCCGGTAATCAGTTCTGCGGGAGACTTTAAGAGTCTGTTCCTTCCGGCACTGACACTGGCGATCGCGATGACTTCCAAATACACCCGTCAGGTGCGTACCGCAGTTCTTGATGAACTGAGCCAGGATTATGTGATCGGCGCCCAGGCGAGAGGAGTAAAATGGTCCAGAATCGTCTGGTGCAATGTATTCCCGAACTCTCTGCTCCCTCTGATCACCATGTTTGGTCTGTCCATCGGATCTCTGCTTGGTGGTACGGCAGTAGTAGAAGTTATTTTTTCCTATCCGGGCCTTGGTAACCTTGCAGTGTCTGCGATCACTTCCAGCGATTATAACCTGATTCAGGGTTATGTACTGTGGCTGGCGCTGATTTATATGGTGATTAACCTGATCGTGGATGCTTCTTATGTATATATTGACCCGAGAATGAGATTAAAGGAGTAATGAGTATGAAAAAGAAGAATTTTTTTGCACAGTATAAGCAGTTTACCTTTTTTCTTATTCTGGCTGTTGTGATCATTCTGATTGCAGTATTTGCCCCGGTTGTGAGCGGGGGTGTGGATCCTCTGAAAGGAAGCCTGGATGAAGCCCTTCTGGCTCCGAGTAAGGCACATATCTTCGGAACCGATAAGATGGGCCGTGATATCTTTGCACGTGTGATTTACGGAGCGAGAGCGTCTCTGACAGCAACTTTTGGAGTAGTTGCACTGATTTTCTTTATCGGAACAACACTTGGTGTGATCGCCGGATATTTTGGCGGTATCGTGGACAGCGTGATCATGCGAATCGCTGATATGATGCTGTCTTTCCCAGGTCTGGTTCTGGCACTTGCTGTAGCCGGTATCATGGGAGCAAGCATGAAAAATGCAATTGTAGCCGTTGTCGTAGTAAACTGGACAAAATACGCCCGTCTCGGACGAAGCCTGGTTCTGAAGATCCGTCACTGTGACTATGTGGAAGCAGCGATCGTAACCGGTTCTAAAACACCGTATATGATCTTACGTTATATGCTGCCGAACGCACTGCCGACACTGATCATCACGGCAGCTACCGATATCGGTGGTATGATGCTGGAACTGGCAGCCATGTCCTTCCTGGGATTCGGAGCAAAACCTCCGGCACCGGAATGGGGCTATATGTTAAACGAAGGAAGAGCATGTATTCAGTCTGCACCATGGATGATGATTTTCCCCGGGCTGGCAATTTTTGTTGTAGTTGTAGTCTTTAATATGCTGGGAGATTCTCTCCGGGATATTCTGGATCCGAAAGACGAGTAAGGAGGGCAAACATGGCAAATATGTTACAGTTGAAAAATGTGACCGTTTCCTATAAGAATGTACCTACCGTGCAGAATTTTAACCTGGATATGAAACAGGGACAGATCGTATCACTGGTAGGTGAATCGGGAAGCGGAAAGACTACCGTGATCCGTGCCGTTCTTGGACTTCTGGCAGGAGGTGGAATGGTTTCCGGGGGAAGCATTACGTTTGAGGGAAAGGATCTGCTTTCCTATAACCGCGAAGAGTGGAGAAACCTGCGCGGCAGTGAGATCTCCATGATCTTTCAGGACAGCGGTGCGATGATGAACCCGACAAGAAAGGTTGGAGATGTATTTGTGGAATATCTGCGCACCCACGAAAAAATCTCAAAAAAAGATGCCTGGGCAAAAGGCTGTGGGATGCTGGAAAAAATGAATCTTCCAAGCCCGGATAACGTGATGAAATCCTATCCGTTCCAGCTTTCCGGCGGTATGCGCCAGCGTGTGGGAATCGCGATGGGCATGTCCTATCAGCCGAAACTGCTGCTTGCGGACGAACCGACCTCCGCACTGGATGTGACAACACAGGCACAGATCGTGCGCCAGATGATGGAACTGCGCGATGATTACGGAACCAGTATCATCGTGGTGACGCATAACCTCGGAATCGCAGCGTATATGTCTGATTATATCGTGGTTATGAAAGACGGAAAAATGGAAGATCAGGGAACGAGAGAATATATTCTGCATGAGACCCGGAATGCATATACCAGAAGCCTTCTGGGTGCCGTTCCTTCCGTGGGAGGTGAGAGATATGTCTGAATCAAAAGAAGTAATCCTGGAAGCAAAACATGTGACCCGGCGTTTTCGTACTACAGACGGACGGACACTGCTTGCAAACAACGATGTCAATCTGAAGTTTTATAAAGGAGAGACACTGGGACTGGTAGGAGAGTCCGGCTGTGGAAAAAGTACTTTTATGAAATTTCTGGTATCTCTCGATATCCCTTCCGAGGGTGAGATCCTGTACCGTGGAAAAGATATCACAAAATTAAAGGGAGAAAAACTGCGTCAGAACCGCCAGAATATTCAGATGGTTTTTCAGGATCCGACCGCATCCTTTAATCCGAAAATGAAGATCCGTGATATCATATGCGAACCGTTACTGAACTTCGGGAGAATCAAAAAATCCGAAAAAGAAGAAAACTGTCGCAGACTTCTGGAACTGGTAGAGTTGCCGGCAGAATTTTCGGATCGGTATCCACACAATATGAGCGGTGGCCAGAGACAGCGTGTGGCGATCGCCCGTGCCCTGGCTCTGGAACCGGAAGTGATCATCATGGATGAAGCAACCTCCGCACTGGATGTATCGGTGCAGAAGACGATCATCGAGCTGATTACGAAATTACAGAGAGAAAAGAATATTACGATCGGATTTATCTGTCATGATATTGCGCTGATTGAGCAGTGTGCCCATCAGATCGCAGTCATGTATCTGGGAAATGTGGTGGAAGTACTTCCGGGCGGACAGCTTTCCAAAGATGCTGTGCATCCGTATACGAGAGCACTGATGGGGTCTGTCTTCGATATCAACATGGATTTTTCCAAATCGATCGAGAACCTGGAAGGAGAAGCGCCAAGCCCGCTGGAGCTGCCGGAAGGCTGCCCGTTCCAGGGTCGATGTACCAAATGTATGGCAATCTGCAAAAAAGAAGCTCCGCAAATGGTCAGCCTTACACCGGATCATCAGTCGCCTGTCATCTGTATACCGAAAGCGCACAGAAATAGAAACATGAGGGTAACTGTGAGGGCACTGAACAGTTATGAGGAGAATGATAAAGTGAAGGTGAAAGAAAAAAAGAGCAGCAGTCTGATAGAAGGAAACATTGGGAAAGCAATTTTATTATTTGTACTGCCTCTGATCGCGGGAAGCCTGATCCAGCAGTTGTATGTGACAGTAGATGCGATTATTGTAGGACGGTTTGCAGGCAAAGTGGGACTGGCAGCGATCGATTCGATCAATACGCTGTTTAAGTTCCCGATCAACTTTATGAATGGTCTGGCGGCAGGAGCAACGATTATTATTTCCAGGTATTTCGGAGCGAAAGCTACAGAGCATCTGCATCGTTCGATCCGTACGGCGGTCACGATCGCATTTGTCCTGGGAATCATCAGTTCTTTTGGAGGCGTACTGCTTGCTCCGCAACTGCTGAAACTGATGCGCGTTCCGGCGGATATCTACAGGGATACGCTGACATACTGCACGATTTATTTCGGTGGTCTGTGGTCTCTGATCCTTTATAATATGGCAGCGGGGATCCTGCGTGCCTTTGGGGATTCGAAACGTCCGCTGTATGTATTGCTTGTGAGCAGCTGCATGAATATTTTAGGTGATCTTCTTTTGGTAGGTGTTCTGCACCTGGGAGTAGGCGGTGCGGCTGCTGCCACGGTTGCGGCACAGATCGTCAGTGTGATCCTGACTTTTCTGTTTCTGGCGAGAGAAGAACATCTTCGCGGAAAAGTGCATGTCTGGCATCTGCATTTTGGCAGAGAGCATATGGTGATGATGATCCGTACCGGATTTCCGCTTGCTTTGCAGTCCATGCTGTTTCCGGTTGCCAATTCCATTGTGCAGGCGAGTGTCAACACGATGGGAACCGACAGCATCGCAGCCTGGAGCATCTGCGATAAGCTGAGTATGCTGATCTGGCTGCTTGCCGACTCCATGGGACCGGCGATGACGACTTATGTTGCACAGAATCTTGGTGCAGAACAGACAGAAAGAGTCAAAAAAGGAGCGGTTATCGGAACCGGTATCTCGGTCTGTGCGGTGGGAGCCGTCAGTCTGTTCCTGTTTTTTGGCTCCGGATGGGTCGGCCCGTGGTTTATTGATAAAAAAGATGCTGAACTTTTGATTCCACTTGTGGTAAAATATATGCAGATGATGGCGCCGTTTTATCTGTTTTATGCGATTGCGGAAGCATTATCCGGTGCAAGCTGCGGTTTAGGGGAGACCGTTGCACCGATGATTACGACGCTTCTCAGTATCTGTCTGCTCCGGGTATGCAGTATCTGGGTGATTCTTCCGAAGTTTGAGACGATGGAATGCATCATCGGGATCTATATTGCTTCCTGGATCGTGGCAGGTCTGTCTTTTATCGGATTATTCTGGTATAAGAGCAGAAGAAAATTACAGAAAAACAGGTAATGCATCCGGAAAAACAACCGGAACAGGAAATATAAGACTCCGGGCATACCTGTTGGAAAAGATGGGAGTATCGTATGGAATTAAGAGAATTACAGTTCTTTGTTGTAAGTGTGGATGCAGGGAGTCTGAGTCAGGCTGCGCAGATTTTGTATACGACGCAGCCACATGTAAGTAAAACGATCAAAAAGCTGGAGCGGACACTTGGATACCAGCTTCTCGAACGAAGCAAAAAAGGTGTGGAACTTACCAAAGAGGGAGAAAAAGTATACGATCAGGCAAGAAAAATGTTGAGTTCCATGGAAGAAATCCAGAGAATTCAGATGGAGACGCAGGAGAGTACGATCCGTATCGCATCTATGCCAAGCAGTCTTCTGAGTGAAGAATTTGCCACATTTCTTGCAGAACATCCGAAACTGCATGCGGTGTGTTATGAGGAAACACTGGAGAAGATCATTCATCATATCTGTCATCGACAGGTGGAGGTTGGTTTTGTGTTTATCTCCAAGATGCAGCGGCAGGCTTTTGAACGGATGATACAGAAAAGAAAAATGACGTTCACACCGTTAAAAGAAAAAGATATGGCACTGTATGTGGGACCGAACCACCCATATTATGAAAAGGAGTATGTGACAAAAGAAGAACTGCGAAATCTTCGCTATGTACAGCATGAAGAAGACCAGATTTCCCTGTTGCATACTTCCGGACATCTGCAGGAAGATCTGATTGACAGCAGAGATTTTCAACAGATCGTCACGGTAAACAGCAGCTCACTGATGCAGGAACTTTTAAGAAAGACGGATCTTGCCAATCTCAGTTGCAATCTGCAGAAGGAAAAAGAAAGGGACAGCCTGATCCGTATGATCCCGATCCGAAAAAGCCGTACAAAAGTCTGCTTCGGATATCTGCATCGGGCAGACTGCGTATTGCGTGCTCACACGGAGGAGTATTTGAAGCAGGTAGAAGAGAAACTGAAATAATAGACAAAAAAACAAGGAAAAATTTATCGTTTTTATACAAGGTCATAATTGAAAATCTTTCATGAGATGATATGATATAACATGAAAGTAAAAAGCAGTAACGATACGATGAAAGATAGCAGAAGGAAGTAGTCGGAACGTTACAGGGGAGAGATATGACAAAACGATGACAACGAAGAAAAAAGTTCTGACAGGAATTGCCGGTGTGCTTCTGGTGGCTGCGACAGCCGGCTATGGTGCGGCAGCATATTATTACAGCAGTCATTTTTTATTCACATACGGAAATCAACGGTACTGATTACGGGGAGATGACCGTTGCGCAGGTGAAGAAAAAAATTGCGGATCAGATACCGTCTTATCAGATTACAATAGAAGAAAGAAACGGGCAGGAAGAAACACTGACCGGAGAACAGCTAAAACTGACCTACCAGGATGATGGAGAAATTGATAAACTGATGGAAGACCAGCGGCCCTGGGCGTGGGTGATTCATGCGTTTACCGGTGTTCATGTACAGTTACAGAACATGGTGGCGGTTAATGAAGAAGCATTGAAACAGGCAGTGGAAGGACTGACTTGTATGCAGCCGGGGAATATGCAGGCTCCGAAGGATGCCTATGTGGGCATAACAGATGACGGCTATGCGGTGATTCCGGAGGAAGAAGGAACTACCCTGGACGAAGGAAAAGTAACAGCAGGACTTCATCAGGCTCTGACGAACGGGGAGATAACCTTTGATCTGGATGCCGGTGACTGTTATGTGAAACCGGAGATCATGCAGGATGATGCAGAACTAAAGGCAAAAGCAGATGCAATTAATCAGAAATTATCTGCAAACCTTACCATGGACTTTGGAACAGACCGAAAAGAGGTACTGGATAAGAATACCTTAAAAGACTGGGTAGCAGAAGCGGAAGATGGAAGTTTTTCCATAGATGAAGAAAAAGTGAAAGAATATGTGGCCGGTCTTGCAAAAAAATATGATACAGTCAACAGCAAAAGGACATTTACCACAACAGCCGGTAATACCGTAACGCTGACACCGGGAGACTATGGATGGGAGATTGATCAGTCCGGTACAGAGTCGAATCTGATGCAGGCAATCAATGACGGAACACAGGGTGATTTTGAAATTGTGTATACATCCACTGCGTTGAGCAGAAATGAGAATGATATCGGAAACTCTTACGTAGAACTGAGTTTGTCTGATCAGCATTTTTGGGTCTATGTGGGCGGGAAACAGGTTATGGACTCGGAAGTGGTGACCGGATGCCGGAATAAAGGAACGGAAACTCCCCAAGGTGTGTATAAAGTCAAGGGGAAAACCACAGATTATACCATGCGCGGTGAGAAAAATGCCAGTGGCAACTGGTCGTATCAGGTACACTGTAATTACTGGATACCTTTTGCAGCTGAAGATACCATTGGATTCCATGATCTGACAACCAGAAGTGACTGGAGCAGTACTGCGTATCTGGATAATGGATCTCATGGGTGTGTGAATACACCGTTGGATAAAGTAAAAGAATTATATGATATTGTGTCGTATAAGTTTCCGGTTGTAATATATTAAGAAAAAAGCTATTCTGACAGCAACAGTCTGTTCAGGATGGCTTTTTTTTGCGTTGCCAAGCATACGACAAAAAGGTCCGGTGGACCTTTTTTAGTTAAGTCGATTTTGACCGAAAATAAAGTCGGAATTGACACTGTCACTTTTAGCTGGAAATAGTATACTGAGATTGTTTCTGTTATGGGGATAACAGCAAAATAAAGACAGGTTTCAGACGGGAAAGGATTGAACAGGAGATGAATTCAAAAAAATTAACTGCGCAGTGTGCTGTATTACAGGGGAGTTATTGGGTGGCGGTCTGTGCGATCAATGGGTTTGCAACGGTATTTTTATTACATATCGGGTTGAAAAGTTCTCAGATAGGAGTCGTGCTGGCTCTTGGAAATATTCTGGGAGTTATATTACAGCCGTTTGTTGCAGCGGCGGCGGACCGTGCAAAACGGGTAACTTTACAACAGATGACTGCAGGGATGGCAATTGCCATAATCCTGCTGCTGATTCTGATGCAGTGTATGTCCAAAATGGTACCGGGAATCGTGCTGTCATTTTTGATTGTTAATATGTTATTACAGGTGGTACAGCCACTGATCAATTCTATCAGTTTGTATTATGTGAATCATGGTATCTATGTGGATTTTGGAATTGGAAGAGGAGTGGGCTCTGCATCCTATGCGGTGGCAGCTTCGTTTTTGGGAATTCTGATCGGCAGGTATTACGGTCTGGCAATTATGGCTGTTGGATGTCTGTCTTTTGCGGTGATGTTCGTTACCTTGATTTCCATGCCGGTTGTAAAGGATCCGAATGAAAGTAAAAAAGAAGAACAGAAAAATACTGCAAACAGACAGAGAGGTGGCGGGATTCTGGAATTTGCATGTCGCTATCGGAATTATATGCTGGTATTGCTGGGAATGATATTAATCTATGTAGAAAGTACATATGTGAACAATTATCTGATCAATATTGTGGTAAGCCTCGGGGGAGATATAAAACGGATGGGAACACTGCTGACAGTATCTGCAATGAGCGAACTTCCTACGATGTTGTTGTTTTCCAGGCTGGTTGGCAAATGGGACAGTAGAAAACTGATTCGGTTTGCGGCGGTAATGTTTTCTGTGAAAGCACTGGGGTATCTGGTGTGTGGCAGTATATCGTTCCTGTATGTAGTGCAGATGCTGCAGATGTTATCATTTGCATTATGTCTGCCTTCTGCGGTATACTATGTAAATGAAACGATGGCTGTGGAGGACAGAGTGAAGGGTCAGTCGCTGCTGATTGCGTCAAGTACCATGGGAGGGGTATTTGGCAGTCTGTCCGGTGGTGTGCTTGTGGATTTTGCCGGAATAAAGGCAATGCTTGCAACCGGTCTGGGACTGTCTATGATCGGCACGGCAATCGTGTGCATTTTTGTATCGCGAAAAGACAACTAGGAGGAAACGATGAATTTTATCAGTGCGTTTGAGGTGATCGGCCCCAATATGGTGGGACCGTCCAGCTCCCATACAGCGGGAGCAGTATCTATCGGAAAGATGGCAAGAAAGCTTTTCAAAGAAAAAAGTGACAGAGGTGACATTCACTCTGTATGGTTCTTTTGCAAGAACGTATAAAGGACATGGTACAGACCGGGCATTGCTTGGCGGCGTGCTTGGATTTGCAACCGATGATCTGCGGATCAGGGATGCATTTTCCTGGGCAGAGAAGATGGGAGTGAAATATCAGTATATCGCTGATAAGGAGTTTGTTCCAGATCATCCGAATACTGTGGATATCCGGATGACAGGAGAAAACGGCACCAAGATGCAGGTACAGGGACAGTCCATCGGTGGCGGTAAGATCAAGATCACCCAGATCAACGGTATTAATGTGGAATTTACTGGAGAATACAGTACGCTGGTGGTAAAACAGATCGACAAACCGGGTGTGGTAACACATATTACGCAGTGTCTGAGCAATCAGAATGTAAATATTGCTTTCATGCGGCTGTTCCGTGAGGGCAAGGGAAAAACGGCTTATTCTGTTGTGGAGTCAGATGAGCGGATCCCGGATGAGATTCTGGAGGAGATTCGACAGAACCCGTATGTGCAGGAAATATTGCTGATTCAGATATAGGAGAGACGGACAGATGACAGATTTTAAAAACGGACAGGAATTATTAGAAGTATGTAAGAAAAAGCAGTGTTCGATCTCCGAAGTGATGAAACAGCGGGAGATCGAAGGCACATCCTCCACAAAAAAAGAAGTGGAAGATAAGATGCGAAAAGCCCTCGCCATCATGAAAGAGGCAGTAAGAAAGCCATTGGAAGACCCGAAACCGTCCATGAGCGGACTGATCGGCGGGGAGGCAAAGCAGATTACCGGATACAGAGAGAGCGGGACAAATGTCTGCGGAACGTTTATGAACAAACTGATCGCTTACAGCATGGCGGTTCTGGAAGTCAACGCTTCGATGGGAGTCATCGTTGCGGCACCGACTGCCGGATCTTCCGGTGTGGTTCCGGGAGTGTTACTGGCACTGCAGGAGGAAAAAGGATTCAGCGACGAACAGATGACGGATGCATTGTTTCATACAGCGGCCATCGGCTATCTGCTGATGCGGAATGCCTCTGTGGCAGGTGCGGAGGCAGGCTGTCAGGCAGAGGTAGGTGCTGCATCGGCGATGGCTGCTGCTGCTGTGACAGAACTGATGGGTGGAACACCGGAGATGTGTCTGCAGGCAGCAGCTATGGCGATCTCAAATCTGCTTGGTCTGGTCTGTGACCCGGTGGCAGGACTGGTGGAAGTTCCCTGTCAGAGCAGAAATGCGGTAGGTGCGGTTAATGCTGTGACCTGTGCAGAGATCACATTGAGTGGTGTGATGTATCCGATTCCGTTTGATGAGATGGTGGATGCGATGTACAAAGTAGGAAAGAGTATTCCGTTTGAACTGCGTGAAACAGCCATCGGTGGATGTGCGGGAACACCCACCGGATGTGGAATGCGTTGCAGAATCTGACGGAAAAACGACAGAAAAATAAAAAATGTATAAAAACTATACAAAAGAAAAATGAATTTTGTATAAATCGACAGTTGTGTGAAAAAAACAAAAGTGGTAAAACTAATATAAGCTCAGATAAAGAAAAACATTGATGAAGACAAGTTACACAGGAAGATTTCTTTCAGAGAGTTGTCGGCTGGTGTAAGACAACAGAAAACCTGATGTAATATCCCTTCGGAGTATCCGCTCTGAAAATAGAGTAAGAGCAGACGGCACTCACCGTTATCGGAGATCTGTTATCACCGGAAAACCGGCTGACAGTACAAAAGAGATTGTCACTATGACAATAAAGCAGAGTGGTACCGCGGAAAAGATTCGTCCCTGCAGCAAATAAAGCTGCAGGGCTTTTTTATTTTGAAAGAGTGAAAAACTCAGGGTATCCCTTATGCGACGGGGAAGTCGTTCATGTTTTCTGAATGAGTCAGAAAAGGAGGAAAAAAACATGAGTGGTATTATGATGATGGTAATTGCCATTGTGGTATTAGGCGGAGCCTATATCTTCTATGGTCGTTACCTCGAGAAAAAATGGGGCATTGATCCCAACGCCAAAACTCCGCCTATGAAATGGAAGACGGCGTAGACTATGTGCCGGCTGATACCAATATCGTATTTGGTCATCAGTTCGCATCCATCGCAGGTGCGGGTCCGATCAACGGACCGATCCAGCTGCAATCTTCGGATGCTGCCGGTACTGTTATG
>ENA-OQIO01001192-OQIO01001192.1-human-gut-metagenome-genome-assembly--contig:-NODE-1192-length-13061-cov-3.392763_pt1 | contig 13061 bp, 17 predicted proteins | sample MGYA00242573_ERZ504737 | MGnify/ENA primary metagenome ERZ504737 (study PRJEB26092, sample SAMD00036203) | human gut metagenome | host: Homo sapiens | study: EMG produced TPA metagenomics assembly of... | reverse complement strand
ATTGATGCTCAGACGTCGTATGTACATCGCGATGCTAGCGTACGAGCTGTACATCGATCATGCTCAGACGTACGTAGCTGTACATCGATCGATGCTCAGACGTACGTAGCTGTACATCGATCGATGCTCAGACGTACGTAGCTGTACATCGAATCGATGCTCAGACGTACGTAGCTGTACATCGATCGATGCTCAGACGTACGCCTGCGGGGGCGGGTGCACTGCATCCCCCATTTTGCAGGCAGAGCAAATGGCAGAAGCTGCCTGGATGCTTGCCGTATCCAAAATGGCCGGTGCAAAACCGGAGGGATAAGCGATGAAGTGCTGCAGCCCCGGCGGTAAAAAAACTGCCGGGGCTGCAATTCTTGGAGGGAGTCGTTCGTATTCCAGACAAAGCAACTGAATTTAGACAAAGACGAGGTATGATCATGTCAACCAAACCGATTCGTTCCACTGCCGCAAATTGCATTGACCTGAGTGCAGCAGCACTTCATATCATTGCTATGGCGCTGATGCTGATGGATCACCTGTGGGCGACCCTTTTGCCGGCGCAGGACTGGCTGACCTGTGCCGGGCGGCTGGCGTTCCCTATCTTTGCATTTATGACAGTGGAAGCTACTTTCATACCCGAAATCTGAAGCGTTATGCACTGCGGCTGCTGTTGTTTGCACTGCTTTCGGAAGTGCCCTTTGATCTGATGTATGGCGGGACATGGTTCTACGGTGCATCAGAACGTGATCTGGACGCTGCTGCTGGGGCTTCTGGGGGTGCATCTGATGGAAACGGTGCGCAAAAAGCAAAAGCTCTGGGTCTCGCTGCCGGTGTGCGCCGCAGTGGCAGCAGCAGGGGCGCTGCTGGGAACGCTGGGCATGACAGATTACTACGGTGCCGGTGTGCTGACCGTGTTCGCTTTTTACATTTTCCGGGGCCGGAATGGTGGTGCCTGCTGGGGCAGGTGCTGACCCTGTACTGGATCAACGTGGTGCTTCTGGGCGGGCTGATGTACCCCATCCGGCTGTTCGGCATGGAGTTTGAGCTGTGTCAGCAGGGGCTTGCGCTGCTGGCGCTGGTGCCCATCTGGCTGTATCGCGGGCGGCAGGGCTGCCACAGCAAACCGTTCCAGTATGCCTGCTACGCCTTTTACCCGGTACACATGCTGCTGTTTGTGCTGGCGCTGAATTTCGTGAACCGATAAGAACGCAACTGTATCCCTGCGGGCCATGGATGCCTGCAATCTGATGGTATCCCGGGGGAATCTATTGCAATGCAGATCCTGCCGATGGGAGCATTTTTCATACAAAGAAAACCGATCGCCATGACAGCGGTGACCATTGCAATGATCTTGCATTTTGTTCCTGCTGTCATGGCTTTTTTCTGAACAAAGCTGTCCAGATACTTTTTGTACCGTGGTATACTGAATGGAACACCCGCAGGAGGTAAAATGCCCCATGAAAAAGATAGATCGTTCCGCCCGGACCGGGTCCTCTCCTATTTCAGGGTGGAGTGGTTCCCGCTACTCCTTGTGACCCTTTCGGGCCTTGTCTATAACATCGGTCTGCTGGCCGCGCCGTGGTTCGAGGGCCGGTTGGCCCAGTGCCTGGCGGATATCCTGGGCGGCAGTGAGACTGCTGCCCAAATGGCGTTGCTGGTGCTGGCCTACATTGCAGTCACACTGCTGGTGCAGGCGGCGCGCTTCATCAAACGCTTTTATGTGCGCCGCTTCGCCAACAACATCAACCGCCGGATGAAGGGCATCCTGTACGCCAATCTGGTGCGGCAGAGCCGGGCAGCGCTGGAAAAAGAGGGGGCCGGTGAGCTGATGACCAAGGCCATCGCCGATGTGGACGACTGCGTGGAGGGAATGCGCAAGTTCACCACGGAGGTGTTCGACACCGGTGTGGCGCTGGCGGGCTATGCGGTCATGCTGCTGGTATACGATTGGCGGCTGGCGATCCTGGGCCTGCTTTTTACTCCGGTGCCCTATGTCTGCGCGGCAGGAATGAAAAAACCGGTGCAGCGCGCCGGTGCGGCCTATAAAAGGCAGCCGGTGCCTGAGCAGTGCCACGCTGGACCGTGCCCGGAATGCCGTGACCTACCGCATCTACGGCTGCGAGGAGGCCCGGATGGAAAAATACGAGGAGGCCCTGAACACCTACGAAAAGACTGCCGTGCGGAACAACGTGTGGCAGTCCGCGCTGCCGCCGCTTTATCTGGCGGCATCCGAGGCAGGGACCCTCTTCATCCTGTGGTTCGGCGCAAAGAATGTGCTGGGCACTGGCTGGAGCAGCTGGGATATCGCCGCCTTCACCACTTTCCTCTCCTGTTTCACCAAGCTGGTGGTCAAATCCTCCAAGGTGGCCAAGCTCTTCAACGCGGTGCAAAAGGCAGAGGTCTCCTGGAAGCGCATCAGACCCCTGATGAAAACACCCGAGCAGCTGGATGCCCTGCAGATCCCGGCGGCACAGGAGGTGACGCTGAAAGAACTCGCCTTCTCCTATGGGGAAGAGCCTGTCTTTTCCGGCCTGAGCCTGACGGTCCATCCCGGCGATATCATCGGCATCACCGGCCCGGTCGCCTGTGGAAAATCCACCCTTGGCCGCGTATTTCTGTGTGAAGCACCCTATCAAGGCTCGGTCTGCTTTGGCGGCAGGGAACTTTCCACCCTGACCCCGCGCCAGATCGCCGCCACGGTTGGGTATCTGGGCCATGACCCGGAACTGAGTGCCGACACCGTGCAGAATAATGTCCTCTGCGGCAGCGAACAGGATGCCATGCCGTGGCTTGCAGCCGCTGCCTGAAGGAGGAAGTGCTGGCCATGGAAAAGGCACGGAGACGGTCATCGGCAGCGGCGTACCCGCCTTTCCGGCGGGCAGGCACAGCGTCTGGCATTGGCCCGGACGCTGGCCCATCCCCGCCCGGTGCTGGTGCTGGATGACCCCTTCTCGGCACTGGACCGCAGCACCGAGGATGCGATCTTTGCCGAGCTGCAGGCGTATGCCAGGGATAAGGTGGTGTTCCTGATTTCCCACCGGCTGTACCATTTCCCGCAGATGCAGCAGATCATCTTTATGGAGGGCGGCAGAACCACCGTTGGCACCCACGAGGAGCTGATGGCAGCGGTTCCGGTCTACCGCCAGCTGTATGAAAGCCAGACCGGCCTGAAAGGGGGAGAGGGCGCATGAAAAAGAAAAATGATCACGGCGTGTTTGCTGCCGTCCGGATGGCAGCGGCTTCGCACCGCCTTCTCACGGTGGGCACGGTGCTGTGCGTGGCAGCTTCGGTGGCGGCATCCCTGCTGCCGCCCCTGCTGCTGGCCCGGGTCATCGACCGTCTGACCGCGGGCCTCCCGCTGTCCTTTCTGGCCGTGCTGCTCTACTTCGGCAGCCTTGCACTGGAAGGTGTGCTCACCTCGGCGCAGGAAAGCCTGCTGGTGCTCTTTGGCCAGAGGATGACCCATGCCCTGCGCTCGGAGATGTCCCGGAAGCTGAGCCGCCTGCCCGCCGGTACACTGGCAGAGCAGAACCCCGGCGAGGTGGCCGCCCGCTTTTCGGGCGATGTGGACACGGTGGAAGCCTTGTTCACTTCCGGCATCATCAGCATGGCGGCAGATGCCTGCCGCATCGTCTCCATCATGGGGGTCATTGCGGTGAAAAACACTGGCCTTGCGCTGATCCTGCTGCTGGTGCTGCCGCTGTTTGCCGTGTTCACCCGTTATGTCCAGAAGCGGATGCTGGCCGCGCAGCTGGACAACCGCCGCGCGGTCGCCGCTGTCTCCGGGCAGGTGCCCGAGACCCTGCACAACATCCGCACCATCCGGGCGCTGGGTCTGGAGGATTACATGGAGCGCCGGTATGACCGGTGCCTCGGTGACAGCTATGCCGCCATGGAGCGCACCAATTTTTATGATGCCGTCTATTCGCCGGTGGTGCTGCTGCTGAATGCCGCTGTGGTCGGCATCGTGATGCTGCTCTCCGCTTCGGGGAACGCACAGCTCCTGACCCTGTTCGGCATGTCGGTGGGCACTTTCGGTGGCCGTCATCAACTACATCTCCCGCATCTTTGCCCCCTCGAGAGCCTGGGCATGGACGATCCAGACCATCCAGTCGGCCATGGCGGGTGTCAGGCGCATCGATGCCTTTCTCGACCAGCCGGAGCGCACGCTCCTTCCGCGCGCAGGGAGGCTGCCCGGGGCGATGTGGAATTTGCGCACGTCACCTTCGGCTATGGGGAACGGCACATTCTGAAGGATTTTTCCATGACCGTGAAACAGGGGGAGCAGGTCACGCTGGTGGGCCGCACCGGTGCGGGCAAGAGCACCGTGTTCAAGCTCCTGCTGGGCCTGTATCAGCCAGAGGCCGGTACGGTGACCATCGGCGGCGTGAAGGTGGGGGACATCACCGACCGGGAGCGCCGCACCTGCATCGGCTGTGTGGAACAGCATTTCTCCCGCGTGCCGGGCACCGTGCTGGAACAGATCACGCTGGGAGACCCGCAGATCACCGGGAAAATGGCAAGGGATGCCGCCGCACTGGCCGGGATCGATGCTGCCATCCGGGCTCTGCCGGAGGGCTATGACACCGTCTGTACCGAGGGCATCTTCTCGCAGGGCGAGTGGCAGCTGCTGTCCATTGCCCGTGCCGCTGCCGCAGACCCCGCCGTGCTGCTGTTGGATGAGATCACCGCCAATCTGGATGCCGAAACGGAGGCCCGCGTGCTGGAGGCTCTGCGCCGCGCCTCCGCGGGCCGCACGGTGCTCTCCGTCTCCCACCGCGTCTATGAAAATCTTGGCGGCAGAACGATTGAGATCAGGACCCGGGAATGACGTATGACAAAAACGCCCCCTGTGCGCCGCAGCAGGCACACAGGGGGCGTTCTGGTATGCTCAATTCTTTTCGATGTAGACGCTGGTGGAGGGGAAGGCGAAGTCCACGCCGTCTGCCTGCATCACGTCCATGATGTTCAGGTTCAGATCATTCTGCTGCTGCAGGAAGGTGGCATAGACGTTGGTGGTCAGGTAGGCCGAGATGAGGATGTTGATGCTGGAATCGCCAAAGCTGGTCAGCCGGACGATGTTGGTGCCCTTGTTGGTGTAAGGGCTGTTGTCCAGCATGGCCTGCAGGTCAGCCATCAGCTTTTCCAGCTGGGCACGGGTGGTGCCGTAGGTGACACCCAGCGTGAACTTATAGGGCCGCATGGTGCGCAGGGCTGTGTTCTGGACAGTGGAGGCGCAGATCTGGCTGTTGGTGATAATGACCACGCTGTGGTCCATGGAGCGGATGCGGGTGGAGCGGAAGTTGATATCGATGACTTCGCCCTCCACATTGCCCACGGTGATCCAGTCGCCGATGGAAAAGGGTTTGTCCAGCAGGATGACGATGCCGCTGAACAGGTTGCTGGCGCTTTCCTGCGCGGCCAGCGAGATGGTCAGGCCCACAAGACCGGCACCGGCTACGATGCTGCCGATGGGGAAGCCGACGATCTGCGCGCAGGTGGCAACACCCAGAATGATGACCAGCACCTTGTAGGTGGTGTCCAGCAGGGAGCGCAGGGTCTTGTTGCTCCGGATCTCCGGGCTGAAGGAGGCCAGCAGCAGGTCGGCTACCTCAGAAGCGTTGTACAGGCCCTGACAGAACAGGAGGGTCGCTGCGATCTTATAGGCCGTGAACAGAAACTTTGTCAGGCCCGGAATGGCCCACGGCAGGCTGGTCAGGGCCAGATACAGGCCGCTGTAAAAGGCCATCCGCGCCAAAGGGCCCTGTAAGCTGCGCAGGAGGATGGGCGTGGCGGCAAAGTGCCAGCTGCGGGCCAGCAGAGCGGGAAAGATCTTTCGGCGCAGCAGCCAGCTGAGCAGAAGCCCCGCAAAAACGATGACAGCGGCGCAGACAGCCCGGGCAGCCAGCGCCCACCAGCCCTCCAGCAAAAAAGGCCCGATCTCGAACCCGAGGTCACGAACGGTAAAAATCATAGCAAAAAGCTCCTTGTATCAGAAATTGTAACATCCTGTCCCACAGTATACCATATCCGGCCCGTGCAGGGCAAATAAAAAAGGGGTTGACAAGGCGGAGCAGCCGCGTTATACTCTTGGCCAGAAAGTTCGTTTCAGGGCGGGGTGAGATTCCCCACTGGCGGTACAGCCCGCGACCACCCGCAAGGGTGTTGACCCGGTGAGACTCCGGGGCCAACGGTATAGTCCGGATGCAAGAAACGGCAGGCAATACGATTTGTCTACGCGCCCTGTTGCAGTGTTTGCTGCGGCAGGGCGCGTTTTTGATTGTCTTCCCGGTTCCGAACCATGCGAAAGGGGCTTTCCAATCTATGATTTGGGGCAAAACGCCCCGGGAGGATATTACCATGAAGAAAAACACGACCCGCAACCTGACCGTTGCCGCCATGCTCAGCGCAGTGGCCTTTATCCTGATGTTCATCGAGTTCCCGCTCCCGATGCTCATCCCGTCCTTCGTCAAGATGGACTTCTCCGACCTGCCCGCTCTGCTGGGTGCCTTTGCCCTTGGCCCGGTGTACGGCGTGATCATCAGCTTTATGAAGAACCTGCTCCATGTGGTTATCAAGGGCACCTCTACCGCGCTGGTAGGTGAGCTGTGCAACTTCATGCTGGGTGCGGTGTTCTCCGCTCTGGCCGGTTACCTCTACAAGCACCACAAGAGCCGCAAGAACGCCATCATCGGTGCCGTGGCCGGTGCCGTGGCCATGGCCCTGTTCAGTGTGCCGTCCAACTACTTCATCACCTACCCGGCCTACGTCAAGTTCTACCACATGCCGCTGGAAGCCATCCTGGGCATGTATCAGGCTATCCTGCCCTCTGCCAACAGCCTTATCAAGTGCCTGGTCATCTTCAATATGCCCTTCACTCTGGTCAAGGGCCTGCTGGATGCCCTGATCTGCATGTTGATCTATAAGCCGCTCTCTCCCATCCTGCATGGCCGGAAGTGAGTGATAAAAAAGAAAGGACGCGAGAGCGTCCTTTCTTTTTTGCTTTTATCGATTCGATTTAAGACAGCGCGCCCTTTTCCAGCCACCTGCCCCGGGCAAGGCGGATGAGGAACAGCAGGCCCCGGATGCTCAGTTCGCAGCACATGGCACCCCAAACGCCCATCAGGCCCAGCCGGGGAGCCAGCAGGAACGCCAGCGTCAGCCGGATGCACCACATGCTGAATATGTTCAGCACAAAACAGGAGGTGCTGTCGCCCGCACCCTGCATGGCACCGCTGGCCACGATGGAGGCACCGAACATGGGCTCGGCCCAGGCTTCGATGCGCAAAACCTGAGCACCCAGAGCGATGACAGCCGCATCGGTGGTGAAAAGGCTCATCAGGGTGGGGGCAAAGATCCACAGACCAACGCCGGAAAGGGCCATGACCCCCATGCCAAGGCCGGTGCACAGCCAGGCAAAACGCTTGGCCATATCCTTCCGGTTGGCACCCACGGCCTGGCCGATGAGGGTGACAGCTGCGCTCTGGATGCCGTAGCCTGCCATGTAGCACAGGCCCTCGGCGTTAACAGCCAGGCTGTTGGCGGCAATGGCCACGGTACCCAGGCCGGCCACGATGCGCACTAGCACCACCTGCGCCAGAGAGATGGCGGCGCGCTCTCCCGCCAGAGGTACGCCCACCCACAGCAGGTTCCGCAGGCAGGAGCGGGTGATCTTCCAGGGAGCGGGCTTCCGGATGCAGAGGGGGCCTGCCCGCAGCAGCAGGATGGCCAAAGCCAGCAGGCCGCCCACCACGGTGGCCAGGCGGTGCCCAGGGCTGCGCCGGGCACACCCAGCCCGGCACCCCAGACGGTGATGCCCCACAGCGTCCGGGTGGGGTTGATGAGGAAGAAGTTGAAGATGGCATCCAGCACGCAGACCAACACGCTGATGAGGCTGGCGGTCAGGGCGTAGCCTGCCGCCCGGAGGATGGAGGTGTACATGCCCATGGCCATGGTGAAGGGCAGCGCCGTTGACCAGATGGCAAAGTAGGCTGTGGCGTTTGCCGCAGGGAGGGGTCAGCTCCCAGCCACCCCGGCAGAAAGGGCTGATGCCCAGGCCGAAAAGGGCGGCTCCCACGCCCAGGATCACATTGAAAAGCATGGCCTGCCGTAGCACGCTGCGGGCATCATCCTGCCGGTCAGCCCCCAGATACTGGGCGATCTGAATGGAGAGGGCAGTGTACAGGCCCACCAGAACACCGTGGAGCAGCCAGGTGCTGGAGCTGACGATGCCGATGGAAGCAGTAGCTTCTGCACCGATGTGGCCCACCATGGCAGCGTCGATGTATCCCATGGCAGTGACCACCAGCTGCTCCAGAATGGAGGGGATGCTCAGCGCCAGAGCCACCTGGGCCGTCTGGCGGGAGGGGATGGTCTCACCCTGCCGCATCCGGGCCGAAAGCTGTTCAAGTGAAAGTTCCATGTCTTCTCCTTTTTCTCCGATTTTCCTGTGAGACAAAAAAATACCCTCGAAAGGGCGTTTGTCCATCCATTATAGACAGGGGGGCGAAAAATGTCAACCCATCAGCCCATGGGGTAGCCATTGCCCCAGAGATTGATTTTTTGGCCCGGGCGTGATACACTTCATCTGTATCCAGCAGTGAAAGAACAGGAACGGTCTCTGCCGCTCCGGGAAAGAGGAAAAAAACTATGCTTCAACTGCTTTCTGGCAACCCGCGCACCGTGGATGCGCTGGGCTTTCTGCTTGCATTTGCGCTGACCGCGCTGATGGACTCGGTGTTCCACGATAAGCTCCCCCACGACCATGGCCGCGCGTTTGCCGTGAACGGCGAACTCTCCAAGGGCAAGGCCCGGGGTTCCGGCCTCATCTTTGTGCTCTGCATTGCACTGGTCACGCTGGCCGTGGTGCCTTTTAAGGCAGAGTACGTCATCTACACCGTCCTGCTCATTGCGTCCATGCTCTCCGGCTATTTTGACGATGCCGCCGAGACCGCCTGGAACGAGTACAAAAAGGGCCTGATCGATCTGGTCATCGCCGTTGTGGCGGGCGTGACCTACCTGAACTTCAACGGCACGGAGGTCAACTTCCTGAGCTGGAGCTTCAGCCTGCCCTATGCCGTCTACCTCATCCTCATCATCGTCCTGATCTGGGCCAGCATCAACGTGGTCAACTGCACCGATGGCGTGGACGGCCTTTCCGCCGGCCTTGCGTGGTCAGCATCGGCACCTTCCTGCTGGCCTACTGGGAGGAGCTGGGGGATTACGCCACCGCAGGCATCGTGTTCATTGGTGCCCTGCTGGCCTACCTGTGGCAGAACGCCAAGCCTTCCACCCTGCTGATGGGTGACGCGGGCAGCCGCGCCATGGGCTTCTTCCTGGCCGTCCTGGCCTCAAGAGCGGCCATCCCTTCGCCTTTCTGCTGGCCGCGCTGGTGTTCATTGTGGACGGCAGCCTGGGCATCCTGAAGATCAGCTTCAAGCGGTTTTTGCACATCTCCATCCTCAAGAACACCCTGACCCCGCTGCACGACCATGTGCGCAAGCGTCTGGGCTGGAGTGATGAGCAGGTCGTGGCCCGCTGGCTCATCCTGCAGGCTGTGGCATCCGCCTGGTTGCTGCTGTTGGTGCGGTAAAACACAAAAGGAAATGCAGCGCCCGCACAGGAAAGCTCCTGCGCGGGGCGTTTTGCTGTTTTGGTCCGGGGGGAAAGTTCCAGCTTCCGGTACAGCGTTTCCAGACAGGCTGGGTCACGAATTTCCTGCATGAGTTCACCTCATTTCTTTTGTTTTATTGTGCCATGTGTCACAAACAAATGCAAGCAAAACCCTTATAATAGGGACGAAAGTGGAGGAAAAACCAATGGATTCTATTTTTGATCTCGATCATCTGTACCGCACCTATTTCAAGATGGCGCTGCCCTCGGTGTTCGGCCTGATGGTGAGCGTGGTGTATAACCTTGCCGATACCTTTTTCATTGCGCAGTCCAACGATACGGCGCTGATTGCGGGTGTTTCGCTCTGTGCGCCGGTGTTCACAGCCTCATGGCCTTTGGCAACATCTACGGCCAGGGCGGCAGCTCACTCATTTCCCGCCTGCTGGGACAGGACGACCGTGAGGGCACCGGCCGGGTCAGCTCGTTCTGCTTCTATGTGGCCCTGACCACGGGCGTGGTGTTGGCAGCCTGATGATGCTGTTCCGCGTCCCGCTGCTGGGCATTCTGGGTGCGACTTCTGAGACGATGCCGCACGCAGAGGCCTATTACACCGTGCTGGCCATTGGTGCCCCGGCCACGGTGCTGAACTTTATCCATTCCAACCTCGTCCGCTGTGAGGGCATGGCCACCCAGTCCATGATCGGCAGCATCGGCGGCACGGTTATCAATATCATCCTCGATCCCATCCTCATCACCACAGTGGCTGGGGCGCAGGGGGCGCGGCCATTGCCACCATTGTGGGCTACCTGTGCAGCGACCTGTACTTCCTGTGGCTGCTCCACAAAAAGAGCCGCTGCCTGTCTGTCAAGCTGTCCCAGTGCCACGTCACGGCAGGGAGCTGCAGCAGATTTTGGGCGTGGGTGTTACTGCCGCGCTGAGCAACCTGATGCAGAGCCTGACTGTCATTGTGATGAACCAGTTCCTGTTGCCCTACGGCAACGATAAAATTGCCGCCATGGGCATTGCCAGCAAGGTGAGCATGATCGCCCAGCTGGTGCTGGTTGGCTTCTCGTTCGGCGGCATCCCACTGTTCGGTTACCTGTACGGCGCAAAAAAGCGGGACGTGATGCGCAAGCTCATCCACTTCTGTCTGACCTTCCTCGTTTCCATTGCCGTGGTGCTGTCCTTCATCCTCTGCCTGAATTCCGGGGCGCTGATGCAGCTCTTCGTGCAGGATGCCGGGATGATCGCCACTGGTGCGCAGATGCTCCGCTGGCAGGTCTACACCGCAGCCTTTGGCGGCGTGGTGCTCCTGCTCACGGTGCTGTTCCAGGCAACTGGTAAAATCATACCGTCCTTCCTGCTCTCCATCAGCCGTCAGGGCGTGGTGTTTCTGTTGGCACTGGTGGTCTGCGTACATCTGTTCCAGTATCAGGGCGTGCTGATGGCTCAGGCTGTGGCCGACATCCTGAGCGCTGCGCTGGCCCTTGGCCTGCTGGCGGCCAACCGCGATATCATCGCAAAACAGTAAACACAAAAACGCCGGAGGTCCGCTGAAAGCCGCGGTTCTCCGGGCGTTTTCAGTATTCGATGCCTTTGCGCGCCTTGATGCCCTTCTGGTAGGGGTGGCGGCGGCATTTCATCTCGGTGGAGTAGTCGGCGGCATCCAGCATCCACTGCGGGGCCTTGTGGGCGGTCAGCACGCATTCCTGCGCGGCGGGACGCTCCAGAACGGCCCGCCGGAGCAGGTCTTTGTCCACCATGTCCAGCTCCCAGGCCGAACCGGCCTCATCTAAAATGAGCAGGTCGGCAGGCTCGGCCAGTGCGGCGGTCAGGTTTTCGTTCTGCACGGCCCGGGCAGCGGCCTTTTCCGCTTCGTTCATCTGGAACACGAACTTCTGCCCGCCCTTGCCCCGGAAAATTTTTGCCCCCAGCTGGGCCAGCAGAGAGATCTCGCCGCTCTGCCCGCCCTTGAGGAACTGCACGATGACAACCCGTTTGCCGCTGCCCAGTGCGCGGAGGGCAAGGCCCATGGCGGCGGTGGTCTTCCCCTTGCCGTCGCCCCAGTAGAGATGCAGCAGGCCCTGTTCCATCATCCGTTCTCCTTGGTGTACTGCACGGTCTCCACTAGGTGCAGGATGTGCTGCTCCGGCCAGTCCCGGGCATCCAGCACATAGCCGCCCGCGTGGGGCCGCACCAATCGTGAAAGCTGCGGCGGGGCACGCCAAACCGCTCCAGTGCGGCCATCTGGGTGCCGCCATGGGCCACGATGACCAGCCGCTCCTGCCCTTCGGCAAGGGCCTTGTCAATGAGGTCGGCCAGCGTTTTGCACACCCTGTTGCAGAAATCGCTCCTGCGCTCCCCATCCGGGTGGCGGCGTGCTCGTTTTCCTGCACCCATGCCAGATATTCCGGGTCCTGCTCCACCTGTACGAAGGTCTGGCCCTCGAACCGGCCGAAGTTCATCTCCTTCAGCCCGTCCACCGGAATGAGCTTTGCCCCGGGAAAGAACACCCGCGCCGTCTGGGCGGTGCGCTGCAGCGGGGTGACATAGACCACCTCCGGTGCAAAATCTGCCTGCCGCAGCTGGGCGATGCCTGCGGCGGAAAGGGGGATGTCCCGCTGGCCCTGATATCGTTTTTGCGCGTTGTACTCCGTCTGGCCGTGACGCAGCAGATAAATGAGCATAATCGTTCTCCTTTTTGGTTTGTTCTGCACCATTATAGCCTATTTTGCGGTTATTTTCCAGCCATGCTCTTGCAATTCTTCCGCATTTCAGATATATTGAGTGGGTATGAAATTTCAGGGGAGAGAAGTGTCAATGGAGATCCAGGATCGGAAAGCGGCGCAGCGCCGGGCGGGCATCATGGCCCGCATGGCCTTGCCGCAGGCAGAGAGGACAGCGGCAAATGCGGCCATCTGTGCCCGTATTCTGGCCATGCCCTGCTTCCAAAAGGCAGAGAATCTGCTGCTCTACGCCGCTTTTGGCGGGGAGGTAGATCTTGCTGGGCTGGCAGAGCAGGCGGCCCGGCTGGGCAAAACGGTGGCCTATCCGGTCTGTGGGGAAAACTTTACCCTGACCGCCGCCGTGCCGGGGCCGGACGGCTGGGAGATGGGGGCTTACGGCATCCGCACACCGGTTCTGGAACGGGCGGCGCTCATCCGGCCGGAGGCGCTTGATCTGGTGCTGGTGCCCTGCACTGCCTTTGATGCGGTCTGCCGCAGGGTGGGCATGGGCAAGGGCTACTATGACCGCTATCTGCCAGGTGCCGGAACGCCGTGGCGCTGGGCGTGGCCTTTGAGGCCCAGCGGGTGCCGGAAGCGGCTGCAGATGAACAGGACTGGCAGCTGGATGGATTTGTAACAGAGAGGAAAGTATATCGTGGAACTGATGAATTTGAGCTGTGAAGGTTTTCTGGAGGAACTGGCCAGCAAGGCGGCGGCTCCGGGCGGCGGCGG
>ENA-OQIO01001187-OQIO01001187.1-human-gut-metagenome-genome-assembly--contig:-NODE-1187-length-13082-cov-3.483057_pt1 | contig 13082 bp, 14 predicted proteins | sample MGYA00242573_ERZ504737 | MGnify/ENA primary metagenome ERZ504737 (study PRJEB26092, sample SAMD00036203) | human gut metagenome | host: Homo sapiens | study: EMG produced TPA metagenomics assembly of... | reverse complement strand
CACCGTCACCCTTGGCCGCTGGAACGCCGGCGTGCGCGGACAGGGTCGTGAAGCACTGTTCTCCCGCACACAAGGGGGTATGGTTTCATATACGTTCGGCGAGCGCGAATTCGTGCTGCGCCGCCCGTCGATCACCACGTTCCGTCCGCTGACGGACAACGATCGCGGTGCTGGACACGCTTTCGAACGTGCCGCGTGGGCGGTCGCAGGAAAGTATGCGCGTTGCGTCGACTGCGCGATCGCAAATCGTGGAGAAAATGCCGTGGAAGCCACGTATACGTACGAATTGGCGATTCCGCAGCGCACGAAAGTGACGGTCCGTTACGTTGCCGACACGGCCGGCCTCGTTTCGCTCGACGTCGAGTATCCAGGCGAGAAGAACGGCGATCTGCCAACGATTCCGGCGTTCGGTATCGAATGGGCGCTGCCGGTGGAATATGCGAACCTGCGATTCTACGGCGCCGGTCCGGAAGAGACGTACGCGACCGCAGGCACGCGAAGCTGGTGTATGGAGCACGACGGCTGGCGATGATTGCGCGCCGTACCTGCTGCCGCAGGAAACCGGCAATCATGAGGATGTGCGTTGGGCGGAGATCACGGACGATTCCGGCCACGGTGTGCGCGTGAAGCGCGGTGCCGGCGCAAAGCCGTTCGCGATGAGCCTACTGCCGTATTCGAGCACGATGCTGGAAGAGGCGCTGCATCAGGATGAGCTGCCGAAGCCGCGTCACATGTTCCTGCGTCTGCTGGCCGCGCAAATGGGCGTCGGCGGCGACGATTCGTGGATGTCGCCGGTGCATGAGCAGTACCAGCTGCCCGCCGACCAGCCGCTCAGCCTCAACGTTCAGCTCAAGCTGTTCTAAGCTAAGCCAGCTTCAGCCTCAAGCATAACCGCCGATTCGCGGCATAATTCCGGCCGACTTGCCAATAGGCAGGCCGGCCGATTCTGTTGATGGCTGAAAACAGGCAGGGTGCCTAAAATGAAAGCACGTCTTTGAAGCAAACGACGCCTCAAAGCATGTTTTTCTGAAGGAGGGCATCATGAGCTATCCAAATATGAATCCCGGCAATCCCAACGACCCCAGTCAACCACCGCAGCCGGGATACGGCGCCTATGCACCGAACCAGCAAGCGCAGCAATCGCAACAGCAGGACGGTCCACAAAGCGGCGGACCAGATGCCGAGCAGACCCCTCGCTATTCCGGCAATCCATATGGCAACCCCTACGGCAATCCGTATGGATATCCGTACGGTAATCCGTATGGTTACGACCCGAATAGCCATAGCAACGACAGTGGCGAGTGGGAGCCGGTAAGCCCGTTCAAGTTGGTGGAATCGTGGCTGCCGCAACGCGCGAAGAATGCCATTCGCGGTGTGTATGGCGTGCTCGGCGTGATGGCGATTGTGCTCGGCATTGCGCTACTCATCTGGCCGGGGGTGACGCTGAAGATCGCCGCGGTTGCGTTGGGCGCGTATTTCGTGATTTCCGGGGTGATCCGTATCGTCACCGCAATTGTGGAGCTCGGTCTGCCGGGAGGCTGGCGCGTGCTTGACATTCTGGTCGGCCTGTTGTTGACAGTCGGTGGCGTGGTCATGCTGAAGAATGCGACCCTGTCCGGCGCCATGCTGGCAGTGCTCGTCACTATGGTGGTGGGCCTCGGCTGGATGATGGAAGGCGTGATGGCGCTGGTTGAGTCGTGGCATATGCCAAGTTCCGCATGGGCTGTGATTTACGCGCTGATTTCGATTGTGGCCGGCTGCATCATGCTGTTCAGCCCGCTGGCCTCCACCGGTTGGCTGATTCTGTTTGGCGGATGCGCGTTGGTTGCACTTGGCATTGTGGCGATCGTCCGCGCGTTCACGTTTGGCAAGGTCGGCAAGTCCGGCAAGAAGCGCTAACTACGCGTAGTTCTCCCGTATAGGCGATAAACATACGGGAGAACGCGACGTGCCGTACGATTGACATGATTTTATAGTCGCGCTATGCTAAGTGAAACGTTTCGACGAAACGATTCGATAAATAGCGGATAGAACGGCACAAGAGGGAGGCGAGACGCATGGCAGGCATCAAAGACGTGGCCCGCGAAGCGGGAGTTTCCGCCAGTACCGTCTCCTATGTACTATCCGGCAAGCGTTCAATCTCTGCGAAAACCACCGGCAAAGTCATGGCCGCCGTAGAGAAGCTCGGTTACACTCCGGACGCCAGCGCCCGTAAGATGCGCGGCATGCGCAACCAGATCATCGCGTTGAGCGCCCCGATTCGAGGCGACATCAACCAGGCCAGGTACAACGCCTACTTCCTGCGCACCGCATGGGCCGCAAGGAATGCAGGGTATGACGTGATGTTGCTGACCGGTCCGGATGCAGTGAAGGATATCCGCCGCGTGACGCAAAGCAATCTTGCGGATGGCATCGTGCTGCTCGACGTGGAGCAGGATGACGAGCGCGCCGCTCAATCCGGCACTTTTTCCAAGCCGTGCGTGGCTATCGGCTATCCGTCGTCGCACGCCGGCTGCGCCTGCGTGGACATCGATTTCGCGCTGATGGGCCGCAAGGCCGTCGACTTCCTGTACGAGAAGGGACACCGCACCGTCGTGTTCCTGCGCAACAACGAATCCGACTACAACCGCCATTCCGGTTACGTCGTTATCTTCCGCGAAAGCCTGCTGGCGCACACGAAGGAGCTCGGCATGACGGTCATCGAATCCGAGCATTACGAAGCGGACAGCTTCGACGCGCAGCACTTCGTCAGCACCGTCTTCGCGCACCCCGACCGCCCGACCGCCATCATCAACCAGGCGAACGCAAGCGTCCTCAGCCAGGCGCTGATGGCGTTGCACGACGCGGGCATGTCGATTCCGCAGGCGTTTCGGTCCTGTCGTGCGGCACGTATTTCGAAGGCGAGCGACGCGCTTCCCCATCACCGAAATGCCGGTCATGCCGGAGGAGCTGTGCGCCGAAGCCATGAACCTGTTGGTCTCCGCCATCGAGGAGCACACCGACATCAAAGGTTCCGTGGAACTCATCGAACCCGCGCTGAAGCGACGCAGATCCGTTGCGGAAGCGGGGTCCGGCGGAACAATATAGATTTTCCTGCGATTACCGGAAGGCAGAGCGGCCGGACGGAATCGCAAGGCAACATAATTTCATACGGATAATCGAAACGTTTCAATGACGATATGACGGTCTCCGAAGAAACCGAACAAACGAACAAGCCGGGCGAAATCCGGCGAATCCAAACGGACCGCGGAATCGCACGCACGTCATCGAAACGTTTCAATACAACCAGATGTGAGCCGTGCCGCAGGGCGCGCCTCAAGAAGGAAACAAGGAGAATAGCAATGAACATCAAACGAGGACTGGCCACGCTGGCCATCGCAGCACTGTCGCTGACCTCCCTCGCCGCATGTGGTAGCGATACCGCACAGGACGAGGAAAAGCCGGACAACCTGTCGTTCTGGTATTACGAAGAGGACGACGCAGGCCAGACTCAGGCTTGGCGTCGCGCGGCCAAGGCCTTCGAAAAAGAGACCGGCGTCAAGATCAACTTCGAGCGCAAGTCCTTCACCCAGATCGCGCAGAACGGCAGCCAATTCCTGAACTCCGACGAAGCGCCAGACCTCATGGAATCCAACCGCGGCAACGGCTCCGCCGGCGTGCTCTCCACCATGGGCCTGCTCACCGACCTCGGCGACTATGTCAAGCAGTACGGCTGGGACAAGAAGGTGACCGGCGCAAACGCAGCAGTCGCCAAGTACGACGAGAACGGCATCATGGACGGCGATACCTGGTACGGTATGACCAGCTACGCTGAATTCCAGCGCGTCTACTACAACAAGGACCTGTTCGCCAAGTACAACATCAAGATTCCGACCACCTACGACGAGTTCGTGGACGCCTGCCAGAAGTTCGTGGACGCCGGCGTGACCCCGATTGCAGCCGACGCGCAGGAATACGGCGTGATGTGGCTGTGGTGGCAGCTCGTTTCCAAGAATGCCGACTCCAAGTTCATCGACAACTGGCAGCTGTACAGGGGTGACGTCGACTGGAATTCCAAAGTGCTGACCAACTCCGTCAAGACCATCAACGAGTGGCTTGACAAGGGCTTCATCTCCCGCAACGCCACTGGCATGAAGGCCGAGGACACCACGCAGGCCTTCATCAAGGGCGAATATCCGATCTACCAGACTGGTACTTGGAACCAGGGCCGTTTCGTCAAGCAGATCAAGTCGTTCGATTGGGACGCGGCCGTCATGCCGGAATCCAACTACGCAGTCGGCTGCGCAGGCAACCTGCTGGTGATTCCCGAGAAGTCGCACCACAAGAATCTGTCCGCCAAGTTCATCGACTACGTCCTCTCCGATGATGTGCAGAACTTCCTCGGCAACGCAGGCGGCATTCCGGTAGCGGCAGACACCAGCAAGATCACCGACGCGAAGAGCAAGGCCATGATCGAGGAATACGATTCCTACGCCAAGGACGGCAAGCTCAGCTACTACCCGGATTACGCGGCCTCCAACCTCACCGACGCGGTTCCAGCGGAGTTCCAGGAGCTGGTCAACGGCACCAAGAAGCCGGCAGACGTGCTCAAGAACATCCACGAGAAGTACGACACCGGCGTCGAGGATATGGGCGTCAAGAACAACTAAAAACAACCGATCCTTCCTTTCCATTCCAACTCCAATAATGGTGCGGCCCGCCTTCGGGCGGACCGCACCAACCCTTTCCTCCCCCATACATTCCGCACGTCGCATCGCGCCAAATCGTGCGTCATCACAGAACAATCCATCGGAAATCCCTCGGATCATCAACATTTCAAAGGACTTGCAATGTCTCAAAAGACCAAGCACGAAGCCTCCATGTCGAGACTTCCCGGCAACGCTCCGCGAAATTCGTTCCATACCTCATCCCCGGCCTCATCGGCCTGTTCGCGGTAGTTGTTGTTCCGTTCATCTGGAACATCTACCTGAGCTTCACCCGCTGGCGTGGCGTCGGTCCCGTCAAGTGGGTCGGCCTGAAAAACTGGAAACGCCTGTTCTCCGATTCGACGTTCTGGATTTCCTTCGCTAACTCGTTCTGGATCATCGTGGCTATCGTGGTCATCCCTACCATCCTCGGCCTGTTCATCTCGTCTCTGCTCACCGACGTGATCCAAAAGAAGTTCGGCGGCAAAACCGCTTCCTTCCTGCGCGCGCTGTTCTATTTGCCGCAGCTGCTTCCGGTGGCCGTCGCCGCAATCATCATGGGCTGGATCTTCCGCCCGGAGGACGGTGCCGTCAACGCACTGCTCGCCAAGATCGGCTTGGGTGCATTGCAGCACAACTGGCTGGGCAGCCTGACAGCGCGCTGCCGATCCTCATGTTCATCCTGGTGTGGATCCAGCTCGGCTACCCGATCGTCATCTTCATGTCGGGCCTGCAGCGCGTCGATCCGGAACTCTACGAGGCCGCAGGTCTTGACGGCGCCAACTGGTGGCAGAAGTTCCGCGTGGTCACCCTGCCGTCCATCATCCCTGAACTGCTGGTGGTCATCCTCACCGCAACCATCGGCGCACTGAAGACCTTCGCTCCGGTCTACCTGCTCACCAAGGGCGGTCCGGGCACCTCCACCACGTTCCGTCGTACTACTCCTACAACCAGTTCTTCCAGGTACAGCAGGTGGGCTACGGTGCCGCAATCTCCACAGCGCTGACTGTGGTAATCATCGTCTTCTCCATCGTGTTCACCCTCGTGCAGAAGCACGTCGAGAAGGAACTCGTCTGAGAGAAAACCCGAAAAACAATCGCAAGAACATACTAAAAATCCGAAAAGCAAAGGTGCCATCATGACTTATTCCATGTCCACGGCCGCCGCGCGCAAGGCCTCGAAGAAAACGCAGCACGTGCGTTCCGCAGGTGACTGGATCACCCTGATCCTGCTCGTCGCCGGAGCTCTGCTCGTCCTGTTCCCGCTGCTCGTCCTGACCGTCAACGCGTTCAAGACCTCCGCCGATTACAACGCCACCGGCCCGCTCTCCCTGCCGAAGCACTTCACCATGGAGGGCATCATCTCCTTCTGGACTACCACCAACTTCCCGCTGAAGTTCTGGAACAGCTTCATCATCTCCCTAGTGGTGGCTGTCGCGGCGGTCGTGCTGTCGGTGCTCAACTCCTTCGCGCTCGGCATCGGCAAGGTCAAGGGCAACACCTGGATCGTGCTCGGCATCATGCTCGCCAACATGATGCCGCAGGAAGCGCTGCTCTACCGCTGTACACCATGTTCAAGCAGGTCGGTCTGTACAACACCAAACTCGCGATCATCATCATCTTCACCATCATCCAAAGCGCCTACGGCACCTATCTGCTGTCCTCCGTATACGGCACGTTCCCGCAGGCCATCCTTGAGGCCGCGGCCATCGACGGCGCCTCTCGCTGGCAAATCCTGCGCAAGGTGGTGCTGCCAATTTCTTGGCCGACCATCAGCGTGCTGTTCGTGTTCTTCTTCGTGTGGACGTGGAACGAATACATGATTCCGATGGCGTTCCTCATGAGCGATGACGTACAGACCATTCCGCTGGCACTCGCCACCCTGCAGGGCCAGCGCACCATGGAAGCGACCACGCTGGCATCGGCTTCGCTGCTGAGCATCATCCCGACCATCATCTTCTTCATCATCTTCCAGCGCAAGCTGTCGCAGGGTATCACCGCCGGTGCAGTGAAGTAACGCGACCCAACAACGCTGGGGTGTTGTGAAATAACGCAAAAATAGATACAACCGGCCGCGGCGGCTTTCAGCACCGTGGCCGGCATTATCGACGCGCCCACCGCAAGGGGGATCTACGATAGTCGGCAGTGGTAGGCGGCGCACCCATTTCCGCGTTTCCCAAGCTGTTTAACAAAGGAGAGAACAATGAATACTATGGCGACTTCCGGCTTCGGCAACGGTGCCCTCGATTCGCTAGCAATCGCGACGGACCACGGCCGTACACGTTGCGTCAACGCCGAAAACCCGACCGGCGGCAAGGCACTGCAGCCACCGCCGCCAGCGCGCTCGGCCCGTCACGTAAGGGCAGCCCTTGCATCCAGACGATCAAGGCGGGCGATTCGGTCACGCTGATGGACGTCGATGGCCCGGGCGTGATTCGCCACATTTGGATGACGGTCACCGACCGCACTTCCCCGACCGGTCCGAACGTACTGCGCAATCTCATCCTCGAATTCTATTGGGATGGCGAGGAGACGCCGTCCGTGCAGTGCCCGATCGGCGATTTCTTCTGCTGCGGTCACGCACAGGCCTGCCGTATCAATTCCATCCCGATCATGGTGGTGCCAAATCGAGGTTTCAACTGCTATTTCGCCATGCCGTTCGAGCACGCGCGCATTGTGCTGCGCAACGATCACAACGAGGACGTGCCGGCCTTCTTCTACCAAATCGACTACACGGAATACGACGCGCTGCCAGCCGATGCGATGCGCTTCCATGCGCAGTGGCGCCGCGAACGCGTCACCGAAATTGCCCGTGACTACACGATTCTCGACAATGTGCACGGCCATGGCGCGTACATCGGCACCTACCTTGCGCTGACCGCGCTGGAAAGCCGCTGGTGGGGCGAAGGCGAAGTCAAAATGTACATCGACGGCGATGAACAGTACCCGACGTGGTGCAGCACCGGAGCGGAAGACTACTTCGGCGGCGCGTGGAGTTTCGCCGACTTCGACGAGCATGGCCGCATGCGCGAGAACACGTTCACCGGACCGTACCTAGATTCCCGTTCTATTCGCAGCGTCTTGCCGCGCACCGCGAAAGCGACTACTGGGATGTGGCCACACCCGTCATGCGCGGCCTGTACCGCTGGCACATTCCGGATCCGATTTATTTCGATTCTGACCTGCGCGTCACCTGGCAGCAGATCGGCACCGAGGAAGCCGGCAATTTCGAGCGGCAGGATGACGTCGCGTCGGTGGCATACTGGTACCAGCTTGAACCGCACACGCCGTTCGATCCAATCGGTGACCGTCACTTCCGTCAGCCCCGCTGATTTACGATTATTCCGCTGATTTACGCCGATATCGCCGTATCGTGCGTTGACATGGGAATGGATATGTTCCGTCTCGTGTCAGCGTACGATACGGCGATTGTGTTGTTATGCGGGCACAGTAATCACATTTTCTTCAAGATAACCCGATGATTTTACAATAGAAATGACGATTGCGGCATGCCAGACGCATACCGACGTGCGTATAGTAAAGGCACAACAGAAAAACAACAGAAGAACGAAGAACAAGAAAAACAACACAATAGCGACGCACCGCACGATGTAGAGAAGAAAAAAAGAAGCAAGAAACCAGGCGGTCGTCCGAAAGGAAACATCATGAAGAACAACGACACTTTCAACCAGATCCTCAACTCCAACCTCGCTTCCATCGATCCGGCTTCGGCCAGTTCGCACTTGCCAAGCTTCCGCTGATCTGATGAAGAAGGTCCTCAACAAGTAAGACCTTCAAGCAGGAAGGCAAGCCGAACCGCGTCAGGCCATCTCTTTGAAACAGACCGCGTGAGGCAAGGCACCGCCGCAGCGAACGCTGCGGCACCGATTCTCTTCTTTCCGATTTTTTAAATCGCATAGCGGGAGGCCGCGATTCCAACCGAATCGCGGCTCCCGCTTTTTCATACGCGCACATGCACCCCTGTCTTGCCGGCAATGTCCATTATTTGTGCCACACAATCACGCCAATACATCGCTTTCCGTCAACTTCGCACGAACTTAACAGCAACTTACCAGCGAACTTAACAGATGCGAAGTTGCCGTTAAGTTATGTTAAGTTGTCTGGCAAGTTCGGTGGCGTATCTACCGCACGCCACCTGCGCAGCGCAACCGCTACAGTTCCTCCATCGCAAGATTGCGGGCTGCGGCGCGTTCGCGGGGGCCGCGCGTCACGTAGAAGCCGATCGCCACAATTACGAACATCACCGTGCAGCAGGTCCACAGCACGTGACTGCCGAACGCGTTCAAAATCCAGCCTCCGACAAGCGGCGAAAACGCGTTGGATAGCGACCACACCAGGTTGTACAAGCCCTGATACGTGCCGCGTACATCCTTCGGCGCGATATTCGCCACCGTCGTAGCGGCGATGGGGAACGTGCCTAGCTCGCCGAGCGTCCATAGCACGGTCGCAATCGCGAACGTCGCCCACGAATTCGCACCAATCTGGAACGCGTAGCCAACCGCGGTAATGGACATGCCCAGCACCAGCACACGGGTGTTGCTCATGCGCTGGAACAGTGCGATCGCAGGAATCTGCAGCAGGCACAGAATGCCGCCGTTAATGGTCAGCAGGCTGGAATATTCGTCCGTGCCGAGACCGATCTGCGTCATGGAAATCGGCAAGCCGCTGACAATCTGGTAATACGCCAGCGTGTACAGGAACATCAGCACCACCATCGACATGAGCGCTTTGTCGGTGCAGGCGCGACGGTAGCTACGCCAGATGGAGAATTGTTGCGATCGCTGCGATTCCGCCGCTTCCGCAGGCTGTTCCACAACTTGTTTCACAGACGATTTCGCAGCACGCCCGCCAATTCCAGCTTCCTTGAAAAACACAATCATCAGCAACGTCGCGAACACCAGCACCGCCGCTTCCGCATAAAACATCAGCGAATAGGAGATTTTGACAAGCTGGTTGGCGATAATCGGACCGATTGCGAAACCGAAATTCGCGGCCCATGTTTGCAGCGAATACGCGCGCTTTTGCTTGCGGAACGGCACCACATCGGAAACGTAGGCCGCGACCGCGGGCGTTGGCATGGAGGAAATCGCGCCGTAAATCAGCAGCGCAATCGCCATAATCCATGGATTGCCGATAAACGCCAGCAACACCAGCATCACGGCGGAACCGAGGTTGCCGATGACGATCATCGCCGGCCGGCCGAACCGATCGGACAGCGCACCCCCGTACAGGCAGCCGAAAATGCCGCCGAAGCCATACATGGAGACGATCGTGCCGGCAACGCCCGCACTCACGTGCATGTCGGACACGAGATACATGGAAAGAAACGAGGTGACGAAACGGCCCATCCACAAAATAAGCAGCGTGACCCACAGGCCCCAGAACATGATGGGCAGTCCGAAAAACTCTCTCTTCTTTTCCATTCTTTTCATCATACTTGGCCGACCGCCTGCAGCCGAGCCGCTTTTCTGAAGCGCTTTTCCCGAGGCACTTTTCCCGGGGTGCTGGGACAATAGACGGTTATGGGAGCAATGAAAAAAGGACCGACCAAGGGGTCGGGCGGAAAGCATCGTAACGCGTTGAAGGGCAAGGGGCCGACCCCCAAGGCCGAAAATCGCGTGTATCACAAGGCATACAAGGCCAAGAAGGCAGCCGATCGCCGCAAGATGGCCGATCCGCGACTGGCGGCACGTCGTCGCGTGGCAAAGTTCACGTCGGAATCCGACGATCTGTCATCGGTCGTAACGCGGTGCTTGAGGCGCTGCGTTGTGGCGTACCGGCAACCACGCTGTATGTGGCGGCACGCATCGAGCATGACGATCGCACGCGCGAAATCGTGCGTCTCGCCGGCATCCACGGACTGCATCTGCTGGAAGCCGACAGGCTCGAAATGGACCGTATCGCACGCTCGTCGAACCATCAGGGCGTGGTGCTGAAGGCGCAACCGTTCCAGTATTCCTCTCTGGCGGAGCTCGTGGACCGCGCCGATAAGAAGGCGCGTGCCATGGAAGCGGCCGATTCGGAAAGCGCGCGTATCGCGGCACGTCCGCTGTTCATCGCGCTGGACGCGTCACCGATCCGCAGAACCTCGCGCGGTCATCCGTTCCGCTGCCGCATTCGGCGCGAACGGCGTGATTCTGCCGGAACGTCGTTCCGCTTCGGTCACCGCCGCCGCATGGAAGGTGTCGGCGGGCGCCGCAGCGCACATGCCGGTGGCTCGCGTGGTGAATCTGACGAAGGCGATCGAAAGCCTGAAGGAACGTGGCTACTACAGCGTCGGCCTTGACGGCGGCGGTGACGCGCTCGTCGGCGAAACCGGCTTCGAAACCGATCCGCTGGTGGTTGTGCTCGGCTCGGAAGGCAACGGCCTGAGCCGTCTGGTACGAGAGGCGTGCGATTCCATCGCCGGCATTCCGATGTCGAATATGGTCGAATCGCTGAACGCTCCGTGGCAGCGGGCATCACGTTGTATGCCGTGGCACGCGCCCGTCGCGAGGCCGCAGCAGCCAAGTAATCGTTTATTACGATATTTATGAAAAAGCTCAAGCCTTATGGCTTGAGCTTTTTCATATGCCATTAACGGCTAATGGCTCCACACCGCAGCGTCCGGATCATCGTCCGGGTTGTAGCCGTCCTCGTCGGTGCCGTAAGTGTATTCGTCATCGATCACGCCGGAATCGGCCTCGGCGTTCAGCGCGTCGACATCCTTCGAATCGAGCTTGTACTGCGGCAGCACGTTCTCCACATAGCTCTTCACGGCTTCGGTCATGGACACGTCGTGGCCGGCCTTCTCCGCAAGGAACCAACGATGGTCGAGTACCTCATGGAAGAACTGCGCCGGCTCGATCTGGGAGCGGTATTCGCGCGGAATCATGCGCACGGTCGGCTCGAACACCTCGCGCATCCAGTCGGTGGCCACGATTTCGAGATCCTCGCCATCACGCCACGTGGAGGTGCGGTAGGCGTCCAGATCGTTGAGCAGACGGCGGGCCTGGTTCTCCTGCACGTCAAGACCGGTCAGTCGCAGCAGCTTGCGGTTGGCGTAGCCGGCGTCCACCACGCGCGGACGCACCAGCACGCGCTTGCCGTCCTCGGCGGTCTTCATTTCCAGCTCGTCCACGTCGAAGCCCAGTTCGTTGAGCTTATTGACGCGCTTTTCGATCTTCCACATCTCGTCCGGGCTGAACTTGTCGGTGTCGGTCAGCGCGCTCCACAGCGAATGGTAGCGGTCCACCAGGCGGTTTCCGATTTCGATTTCGTCCACGTTGCTCGGCAGCAATCGCCGGAAGACAGATCCATCAGTTCGCCGATGATGTTCGTACGGGCCAAATCCACATCGTATTCACGCTGGCCTTCGGTGAGGTTCACCTGCAGATCGCCGGTTTCGGCGTCCACCAGGAACGCGGAGAAAGCGTCGGCGTCACGCAGGAACAGCACGTTAGACAGGGACACATCGCCCCAATAGAAGCCGGCCAGGTGCAGACGCACCATCAGCACGGCAAGCGCGTCGATGAGTCGTTCGGCGGTGTCGGGACGCAGGTTGCGGGCGAACAGCGCGCGGTACGGCAGCGAGAATTTCAGATGCTTGGTGACCAGGATGGCTTCCAGCGGCTCACCTTGCGCATTATGGCGGCCGGTGACCACGGCGATCGGCTGCACGGTAGGCAGTTCCAGCTTCTGCAGTCGGCGCAGCAGCTCGTATTCGCGTTCCGCCACGTTGCGTGTGATTTCCTTCATGGCGTAGACTTCGTCGCCACGTGCACGAAACGCACCACGTGCCTGGAGATGCCTCGCGGCAGGTTGACCAGCAGGTCCTCAGGCCATGTTGCCAGCGGCTTCTCCCACGGCAGCGTGAACATCTTCGGATTCGAACTCGCGGCGGTGATCTTCAACGCTGCGGCTCCGGGCTCTGCGCTGCGGGGTCCTCGGCCTTCACGGAAGTGGCCTTAAGCACACGGGGATCCATCTGTGGCAATTCATGTGATTCCATAGCTCTTCAATTTACCCGCTGACCTACCCACGGCAGGCGGCAAAGGGACTACGAGTGTCACGATGAGAACAGCGGGAAAAGAAAAGCCCCGCACCAACGCGGGGCTTTTCCAACGAGACAATAAGAGAGGAAAGAGAATGTCTCGTTTAATGGTTGACGGACGTTTGCACATCCGCCAAGTATTGGTTCAACCACCCGCCAACGTTCCATAAGGAACGCCCGACGGTTGGTTACTCGTTATCGTCTCAGTTCAGACGCAGCTCGGTGGACGGAGCGAACAGGTGCATCTTGGACGGGTCGATCTTGATCTTGACGGTATCGCCGACCTCGGAAGAGCACGCGGGTTCACGCGGATCGTGGTGAGCTTGTTCTGATCGGACATCATGG
>ENA-OQIO01001186-OQIO01001186.1-human-gut-metagenome-genome-assembly--contig:-NODE-1186-length-13100-cov-2.771680_pt1 | contig 13100 bp, 16 predicted proteins | sample MGYA00242573_ERZ504737 | MGnify/ENA primary metagenome ERZ504737 (study PRJEB26092, sample SAMD00036203) | human gut metagenome | host: Homo sapiens | study: EMG produced TPA metagenomics assembly of... | reverse complement strand
CAACTACAGTCAGTCCAGCTTTGAGCTTGGGTACGCGCTGAAATTCATGCGTGTTATCATGCTTTTATTTACGGCGGTGTTTGATGTGTGGGGGGTATATCATTGGATTTGTGATTGCGGTCTGCGCGATTGTATTCAACAAGACCATTGGCACTCCGGTATATCAATCAGAAGACGGTGCGGACCAATGTGGACGCGCTGGTGGGTAAAAAAGCGCGGGTAACCGCAGAGATTGATAACGACGAGGCGAGAGGAACGGCGATGGTGTCCGGTCAGGAATGGACGGCACGCTCGGCGGATGGAAGCCGGATTCCGAGGGATACGATGGTACAGATTCAGGCGGTCAGCGGCGTCAAGCTGATTGTCAGCAAATGTAAGGAGGAGTAGGAAATATGGGAGCAGTTATCAGTTTTCTTGTCATTGCGATTGTGGTACTTCTGATTTTGTCATCCTGTATCCGGATTGTGCCGCAGGCACAGGCATTAGTCGTAGAGCGTCTGGGTGCTTATCTGGAGACATGGTCGGTTGGCGTGCATTTCAAGGTGCCGTTCATTGACCGCGTGGCAAAAAGAGTCATTTTAAAAGAGCAGGTTGTAGATTTTGCACCGCAGCCGGTTATCACGAAAGATAACGTTACGATGAAGATTGATACGGTTGTATTTTTCCAGATCACGGATCCGAAGCTGTTTGCGTATGGTGTTGAGAACCCGATCATGGCGATCGAGAACCTGACGGCGACCACCCTTCGAAATATCATCGGTGATCTCGAACTTGACCAGACCTTAACCTCCCGTGAGACGATCAACACGAAGATGCGCGCTGCACTCGATGTGGCGACAGACCCGTGGGGAATCAAGGTAAACCGTGTTGAGTTGAAAAATATCATTCCTCCGGCAGCTATTCAGGATGCGATGGAGAAACAGATGAAGGCAGAGCGTGAGCGCCGTGAGTCCATTCTCCGTGCCGAAGGCGAGAAGAAATCGACGATCCTGGTAGCCGAAGGTAAGAAAGAGTCCGCGATTCTGGAAGCAGAAGCAGAGAAGGAAGCGGCGATCCTGCGTGCAGAAGCACAGAAGGAAAAGATGATCCGCGAGGCAGAAGGTGAGGCGGAAGCGATCCTCAAAGTTCAGAAAGCGGAAGCAGACGGACTTCGCTTCATCAAGGAAGCAGGCGCGGACAATGCAGTGCTGCAGCTCAAGAGCTGGAGGCATTTGCCAAAGCAGCGGACGGCAAGGCGACGAAGATTATCATTCCGTCCGAGATTCAGGGTATGGCAGGCTTAGCCGCAAGCGCGAAGGAGATTTTGCGACGGAACGCCGAAGGAGTAAAATAGAGTTGGCGGCGAGCAATAGGTTAAACTGTCCGGTGAACAGCTTAGCTGCAAGGGTCCCAATTAGGAGTCCTTTGAAAGGGCGGCTTTTCAGCCGTCCTTTTTTGTCGGACATGAGGAAAATAAAGTGCGGAGGCGCGCAGAAAACGCTTTTTGCATTTCAAAGTGTGCTGCTATGTATTTGATATATGGTGAGACGGAAGCGGAGAAAGGGGGCATATCGAGGTATACAACGCATGTCCACGAGCAGGGGAGAATTTTGGATTTTTTTCTAAAAACGGCAAAAACTATTGAAAAAACGCGTTAAATCCCGTAAAATGATAAAGCAACAACGTATAAAGTACGCCTACGGCTTTGGCACGCAATTTGCTTGCATTTTTCCGCCATACCGACCGTAACCCCCTTGCCGGGCGCAGCCTGCCTGTGGGTGTTCCGTGCAGCCTGACGAAAATCTGACGGCGCAGCTTGTGCACCAACGTTATACATTGTTGCCTTAAAGGTCTGCTTAATGGATTGATTTATCAGTCGCTTGAGACAGACTAAGGACAGAAAATTCAAGCTGCAAGTGCCGGAGGTGCGATATGGCTGAACTGATGTGCATTTTTACTGTATCTGCATGGGCGTTTTGCGGTCAATTTTAGAAGCATAGGTTGTGTTTTTTGAGCACAGCCTATTTTCTTTTTTTCGCGGTGCTTTCTTTTACGCCGCAAAATTGAAGGATCGGTGATTTTCAATGAGCAAAAAAAGTTGCAGTAATCATGGGCAGTGACAGTGATTTTCCAACTGTTTCTGCTGCAGTGAAAAAATTAAAATCTTTTGGTGTTCCTGTTGAGGTTCATGTGATGTCTGCTCACAGAACACCCCATGATGCTGCCGAATTTTCCGAGCATGCAAAAGAAAATGGTTTTGGTGTGATTATTGCGGCAGCGGGAAAAGCTGCTCATCTTGCAGGCGTTTTGGCAGCACACACCACCTTGCCTGTCATTGGTATTCCAATCAAATCTTCTACATTGGACGGATTGGACGCTTTGCTTGCAACCGTACAAATGCCAAGCGGAATTCCGGTAGCAACCGTGGCCATTGACGGTGCTGCAAATGCAGCGATTCTCGCAGCAAAGATTCTTGCAACATCTGACGATGCGCTGCTCTCCCGCCTGAAAGCATATACACAGGAAATGAAAGAAGAAGTAGAAGCAAAAGACGCAAAATTAAAAGAAGTAGGATATAAGAACTATACAAAATAAAAGTGCCGCAGAGCAGATGGAGGATCAAGATGGATTACAAGAAAGCTGGAGTAGATATTGAAGCAGGTTACAAATCCGTAGAACTGATGAAGGAACATGTAAAAAGAACCATGAGAGAAGAAGTTCTTGGCGGACTTGGCGGATTTTCCGGTGCATTTTCTCTGAAAAAGATCAAAGAGATGGAAGATCCGGTACTGCTGTCCGGAACAGACGGATGCGGAACCAAAGTAAAACTGGCGATGATCATGGACAAACACGATACCATTGGAATCGATGCGGTTGCCATGTGTGTGAATGATATTGCCTGTGCAGGCGGAGAACCATTATTCTTCCTGGATTACATTGCCTGCGGTAAGAACTATCCGGAGAAGATCGCACAGATCGTAAGCGGTGTGGCAGAAGGATGCGTACAGTCCGATGCAGCTCTGATCGGTGGCGAGACAGCAGAACATCCGGGTCTGATGCCGGAAGAGGAATACGATCTGGCAGGATTTGCCGTTGGTGTCTGCGACAGAAAAGAGATGATCACCGGCGAAAACCTGAAAGACGGAGATGTACTGATCGGTATGGCATCCACAGGCGTACACAGCAACGGATTTTCTCTTGTAAGAAAAGTTTTCGATATGACAAAAGAATCCCTGGATACCTATTATGACGAACTGGGAACACACTGGGAGAGGCTCTGCTGGCTCCTACAAGAATCTATGTAAAAGCACTGAAAAATGTAAAAAATGCAGGTGTGACCGTAAAAGCATGCAGCCATATCACCGGTGGCGGATTCTATGAAAATATTCCGCGTATGTTAAAAGACGGTGTTCACGCAGTGATCGAAAAAGACAGCTATCCGATCCCTCCGATCTTTACCTTGATGGCAAAGAAAGGGAATATCGAAGAACAGATGATGTACAACACTTACAACATGGGTATCGGTATGATCGTTGCCGTAGATCCTGCAGATGTGGACAAGACCATGGAAGCCATGCGTGCAGCAGGCGATACTCCGTACGTTGTAGGTAAAATCACAGAAGGTGAAAAGGGAGTGACCTTATGTTAAAAATGGCAGTTCTGGTATCAGGCGGCGGTACCAATCTTCAGGCGATCATTGACAGCATAACAAACGGAACCATCACCAATGCGGAGATTTCCGTTGTGATCAGTAACAATGCAAATGCCTATGCACTGGAACGGGCAAGGAAACATGGCATCGAAGCAAGATGCATTTCACCAAAACAGTATGAGACGAGAGAGGCATTTAACGAGGCTCTTCTGGCGGCTATTCAGTCCTATGGTGTAGATCTGGTGGTACTGGCAGGATGTCTGGTTGTGATTCCGGAGATCATGGTAAAAGCTTATCCGAATAGAATCATCAACATTCATCCGGCGCTGATCCCGTCTTTTTGCGGAACCGGCTATTATGGACTGAAAGTTCATGAGGGTGTGTTGAAAAGAGGCGTAAAAGTAACCGGAGCTACTGTGCATTTTGTGGATGAGGGAACGGATACCGGTCCTATCATTCTGCAGAAAGCGGTGGAGGTGAAAGAGGGAGATACCCCGGAGATTCTGCAGCGGAGAGTTATGGAAGAGGCAGAATGGGTGATCATGCCGAAAGCGATTGATCTGATTGCAAATGATAAGATAGAGGTAGTTGACGGACTGGTAAGATCCAGATAGGAGGAAAAGACATGAAAGTACTGATCGTAGGGAGCGGCGGAAGAGAACATGCTATCGCATGGAAAGTAGCACAGAGTCCGAAAGTTGACAAAATCTACTGTGCGCCAGGCAATGCGGGAATAGAAGAATATGCAGAATGTGTCAATATCGGTGCGATGGAGTTTGACAAACTGGTGGCTTTTGCAAAAGAAAAAGAGATTGATCTGACCGTTATCGGTATGGACGATCCGCTGGTTGGCGGCGTGGTAGATGCTTTTGAGGCAGAAGGACTGCGTGTGTTCGGACCGAGAAAAAATGCAGCGATCCTGGAAGGTTCCAAAGCATTTTCTAAAGATCTGATGAAAAAATACAACATTCCGACAGCTGCTTATGAAAACTTTACCGATCCGCAGGAAGCACTTGCTTATCTGGAAACTGCAAAATTCCCGATCGTTTTAAAAGCGGACGGGCTGGCACTTGGAAAAGGTGTACTGATCTGCAACACACTGGAAGAAGCAAAAGACGGTGTGAAAGAGATCATGGAAGATAAAAAGTTCGGCAGTGCCGGCAATACAATGGTGATTGAAGAGTTCATGACCGGTCGTGAGGTGTCCGTTCTGACTTATGTGGATGGAAAAACCATCAAACCGATGACTTCCGCACAGGATCACAAACGTGCGAAAGACGGAGATCAGGGGCTGAATACCGGTGGTATGGGAACTTTCTCTCCAAGTCCGTTCTATACCGAAGAAGTGGATGCATTCTGTAAGGCACACATCTATCAGGCAACGGTAGATGCGATGGCAGCAGAGGGAAGAGAATTCAAGGGAATCATTTTCTTCGGTCTGATGCTGACTGCCGATGGCCCGAAGGTTCTGGAATACAATGCCCGTTTCGGTGATCCGGAGGCACAGGTCGTTCTTCCGAGAATGAAGACGGATATCGTCGATGTGTTTGAAGCATGTATCGACGGAACATTGGATCAGATCGACCTGGAATTCGAAGACAATGCAGCCGTGTGCGTAGTTCTGGCATCTGACGGGTACCCGGTATCTTATCAGAAAGGCTTCCCGATCAAAGGACTGGATGCATTCAAAGAAAAAGAAGGTTACTATGTATTCCACGCAGGAACCGCAAAGAAAGACGGACAGATCGTGACAAACGGTGGTCTGTGCTTGGAGTAGTAGCTAAAGGAGACGACCTGAAACAGGCGAGAGCGAATGCATATAAAGCTATCGATCTTGTAGAGTTTGATAATAAATATTATCGTCATGATATTGGAAAAGCGATTGACGAGGCATAAGATAAGGTAAAAAATAACAGGGGCAGAAGACGAAAGAAGAATCGTTTTCTGCCCCTGTTTTGAAAGATAAAAAATCAACCTTCTTCTTCCTCAGGATATCTCATCCCCCAGTCTTTCCGGATCGAGGTCATCATATCCATCACATCGATCGTATAGTCGAGATGCATCCGGTTTTCCTCTCCGGCGACAGCCACTTCCATATCGGCCACTTCGTATTCCAGCGCCCGGTCGGTAGAACCGACGGATACCACTTCTTTGTGACCGTCTTCCGTATAAGTGATGATAGCTTCCTCGCCCCGCGGATACTCGAACAGTTCGATGTAAGCCTTATCAAAAGAAATCGTTCCTCGTTTTGGCTGTTTGGCATGTAGAGACAAAATGACGGTAGCCATCTCCTCCTCCTTGTTTTTCAACAAAATCGATGCCTGCTCATCCACGCCGGTAGGTGCGTATTTTACCTGAGAGAGAATCTGATCCGGCTTTGAGGACATAAACCAGCGAAGGAAAGACAGCGCATACACGCCGATATCCAGCAGTGCTCCGCCCGCGAGATTCCGGTTGAAAAAGCGGTTTTTCATGTCATACTCTTTGTAACTTCCGAAGTTCATCTGCAAAAGGCGAAGTTCCCCGAATTCCCCGGTATCCATCCGGCTACGAAGTTCCTTGTAGATGGGCATGTGGAAAATCGTCATGGCCTCGGCAAGAACTACATGATGTTCTTCAGCGAGACGAACCGCTTCTTCCAGTTCTTCAGCGTTGAGGGTAATGGATTTTTCACAGAGTACATGTTTTCCGGCACTTAAAGCCTTCCGAAGGTAGGAAATATGTGTGTTATGCGGAGTGGAAATATAGATAATGTCCACCTCATCATCCGAAAATACATCGTCAATCTGATCATAAACTTTATCAATTCCATATTTTTCAGCAAAAGCAACTGCCTTTTCGTGCGTACGGTTTGCTACGGAATATAGTTTCCGTCCGTTTGCAGCAAACGCCTGTGCCAGCTGATTGGCGATCACGCCACATCCGAGAGTAGCCCATTTATATTCTTTCATAACGGTGTCCTTTCTTACTCTTTCTATAAGATTTTGTCATGTATTTATTATAGCGAAGAGAAAAGAAGGGTGCAAGTGGGAAGTATTGTGTCGATAGTGACTGGGACGGTTCAGATCATTACTTTGCTCCTGTTCACAGTAACATTACCTTTTAGAAACACAGGGAAAATACAGAAAACATTTGCAGAAATAAGGTAAATTGTGTATGATATAACTAAAAATAAAAAGAAAAAAGGGGGTATCCGATGACGTTGCAAATATATCCTTTTTCAGCATCCGAATCAAAGATTGATGGATTGCGTATTATTAATGTAAAAATGGTGACGGATGATCGAGGCACAGTGAGAGAACTCTATCGTGAGAGTAGCCATTCAGAAGTTTTACCGGAAACACTTTCTTCGTGGAAACAGATAAATTTAACACGTACAAAACGTGGAGCGGTTCGCGGTCTGCATGGAGAAGCCATGGCAAAGCTGGTTACAGTGGCAACCGGTTCCGTATTTGGTGTGTATGTGGATACAAGACCGGACAGTAAAACATTTGGTGCAGTAGAAACAGTACATATTACACCTGGAATACAGGTTTTTGTTCCACAGGGCGTGTGCAACGGATTTCAGGCGTTGGAAGAAGGAACAGAGTATTTATATTTCTTTGATAACGAGTGGGCTCCGGGAATGTCAGGAACAGCATTGACTCCTTTAGACAATGAACTGGGAATAGAATGGCCGATTCCTATTGAAAAAGACAATCGTGAACAGCTTTCGGAGAAGGATGCCAAAGCACCGACACTTCGGAAATTGAAAGAAATATTAAAATGTGAATAATGTGATTTTATTCTAAATATTACAAAAGAACTTTAGTTGGAAAATTCAAATGAGCACTTGCAAAAACAAGTGCCAAGTGTATAATCTAATTAGAAAGGTAATCGGATATGACTCCGATTTGCCCTCTGTTAAAACTATTAAAGAAATAGCATCCTCATAAACTTTGGGCGGTAGAGGATGCTATTTCTTTTTGCGTTTCTTTTTACGCTTATGCTTCTTTTTATGATTGTCTATGTAAGACAGAGCCTCGAAAACTACTAACGATAAAGTAAGAACTTCCATTGCGTTCATAGGGCATCACCCTCCTTTCATGAGAACAGAGGGCATCAAATAATCAGAAATCACATCCTGCTTTCTATTTAATTGTACAAATGTAGTATATCACATTGCGAACAGATGTTCAAATGGAAAGTATTCCGTATGAATAGAATAAAAATTAAAACGTTACTGTTCACTCCGTGCCCAGCAACACGCTGCGCGATGCACAGAATTTATGCTGTTCGCATAAATTCGCGCGATATGTCTCGGGTTTTCTGTGATCTTCGCTCACAAAAAACACCTCGCGGGATATTACCAGTGAACAGTAACATTAAAACATTACATTTTCACCCGAACCAACACCGAACAAAAAGACCAACTGGTTTTATCCGCCCTACAGCCACCACAAGATATAGTAATCCCACCACTCAAAAACGTGAGACAGCGTGAGACAAAAATCGTATCATTCAGACAATAAAAAGAGCAGAAAACCTGAATAAAATCAAAGCTTTCTGCCCTTTTCTCTGTATGCGGGAGATGGGACTTGAACCCACACGAGCATACACCCACAAGATCCTTAGTCTTGCCTGTCTGCCAATTCCAGCACTCCCGCGCGCTTTCTTTCTCTGAAAGACAAGTGATATTATATCGTTGAAAAAACAGAAAAGTCAACACTTTTTTTTGAAAAAAAACACAAAAAAAATTTAAAATAGACAGTCAGAGGTCCGCGCGGTATAATAAAGCCGACATAAACATACGATCCCGACAGCGAATGTCAGGCACCGTTTGGCAGGAGGGTATCAATGAACGAGAAAGAGAAAGTATTAACACATCTGGATATTCCATATTCCTATGAGCTGGCAAAACGTATGGAAGCCTACCGGTGTAATCCGGAGCTGGGATATCGGTCGGCAGGATCAAAAGCAGAGTTTCTGACTGGCGAGATGTTAAAAAAAGAGATGGAAGAGATTGGTCTGTCCGGGGTAACGAAAGATGAGATTACCGTAGACGGCTGGGAATTTCGTAAAGCAGTTCTGTATGTACTGGATGAAAATGGAAAGAAACGTGAGATCCGGCTGGGAGCTTACCAGACAAACTGCGTGACTGATGGGGCAGAAGAATATCCGCTGGTCTATGTTGGAAAAGGAACAGAGTTAGACTATAAAGACATCGATGTAAAGAATAAACTGGTATTAGTTGACATTAACCAACGTGACGAATGGTGGATCAATTTCCCGGTATATCAGGCACATCTAAAAGGTGCAAAAGCACTGATCGCGGTGCAGCAGGGCGGCTATGGCGAGATCGATGAAGATGCGTTAAATGCCCAGGATATTGCAGGACCGGCAGATGCTCCTGCATTTTCCATATCCAGAAGAGATGCCCAGTGGCTGAAAGAACAGCTGGATAATCAGCAGAGCCGGGAGCTATGGGTGACACTGGAAGCGGACAGCCGGGTGATGCCGGAGTGTAAAACTTATAATATTACCGGACAGATCGAGGGAAAACACAAAGACCGTCTGATCGTGCTTTCTGCTCATTACGATTCGTATTTTGACGGATTTCAGGATGATAATACGGCGGTGGCCATGATGTTCGGGATCGCGAAAGCATTGATCGATGCCAGGATTCAGCCGGACAATACGATCCTGATCTGTGCGATGGCAGCAGAAGAGTGGGGCGTGATTGATTCGGATTTTGACTGGTCACAGGTGCCTACGAACAGGTCTTTACCGCACATCCGGAATGGGTGGGAAAAGTAATCGCCGACCTGAACTTTGAACTTCCGGCGCTGGCACACGGAGCTGGGGCGCGGATCCGAAGCTGTTATGAATATCAGCCATTTTTGGAACAATTTCTGGAAGACCTCCCGGTTCTTACGAGAGCGTATCCGGAGGATGCATCAGTGGTATCTCCGATCGAAACCTGGTCCGATGACTTTTCGATGGCGATCGCAGGAATCCCGTCCATGGTAAATGATTTTACCGGCGGAAGTTTTATGGAGACACACTATCACTCACAGTTTGACAACGACGAATACTACGATCCACAGGTCTACCAGTTCCATCATGAACTGTATGCACTGCTGATTCTGGCAATCGACGCGACAGCCGTAGTACCACTTTCCTTTACCGGTGTTATGAAACGCGCACAGGAAGGTCTGGAACTGGTAAAATCCTGTGAAAACAGCTGTCTGGAAGAAAAATACGAAACAATCAGCAAATTGCTGACCGGAGCAGAAAAACAGCAGGAAGAAAATTACCGGTGGATTATGCAGAAAAACAGTGCATATAAAGCGTGCGAAGATCAGGAACAACGGGAAACACTGTATCAGAGCCTGCGACAGACAGAGACAGAACTTCTGAAACGCTTCAAAACAGAACAGGATGCATTTGTCCGCATTGACTGGTACGGAAATGTATTCTATCCACATGAGATTTTACTGAGAAATATCCACCTTTTAGAAGGAGCCAAAAAGAATCTCGAAGAGGGAGAACTTTCGGTGGCACTCAGAAAACTGTATGATGTGGATAACAATGCCTATGCATTTATGTTTGATAAAGAAGTCTACAGACATTTTACCGATTATGTGTACCATCAGCCAAAAGAACGGCTGAAGTGGGGATACAGACGTCTGATGCAGCATGAAAATCTGTACGATCTGGTAAAACAGCTGCTGAAAAAAGAAGAAGCAGGAGAAAAAGACTGTCGGGAAGAGGCAGCAGCACTTGCAAAAGTAATCGATAAACAGTACAAAATGGCAGAACAGACAATGGAAGAGATTTATCAAACCGTGAAAGAACATTTTGTGCATCCGATACAGGAACAATAAGAAAGGTGACGGGGAAACCCGCTGAAAAATATGGAAAGCGATAAGTTATATAGGGTAAAAAAAGAAGATTTACCTAAGTTAGAGGAACTTTTAAACATTTGTTTTGCACACGATCCGTTGTACGAGACGCTGATCCCGGATCCGGATGTGAGAAAACGTCTGATGCCGGAGCTGTTCCACTGCGATATGGATGAATTCTATGAAACATGTGAGATTTTTGCGGACAGCGAAGAACTTAACAGCGTGCTGGTGGTATCCGATGAGACGGAGTCCTACAATCTGTTTCATTTCCTACTGACAGAAGCGAAGGCTACCCTGCAAAATGATCTGTATCTGATCAAGGAGGATCCGTCTTTTCATACCTTTTATAATTTTATCAAAGGCGGTGACTACCTGAATTCGAGCTGGACACAACAGCTTCATCAGACAAAACGACTGCATATTATTTACCTGGCGGTTCATCCAAGGATGCAGCACCACGGAATGGCAGCGCTGCTGATGGATGAAGCAATCCAGTATGCCCAGGAACATGGAATGATGATTTCACTGGAAACACACAACGAAAAAAATCTGGAATTCTACAAAAAGTTCCAGTTCAAAGAGTATGGAATCTTAAAAAAGAACTTTAATTTGAAACAATACTGTCTGATCCGGGAATATCAGTAAGGGTCTGCTTTACAAAACGTGGGATCTGTTATATGATGTATAACACACAGAAAAGAGAAAGCAGGGTGAACAGATGCAGATAGAATTGCTGGAGATAGATTTTAACAGCGAAGAAGCAATTTATATGCAGCTTCGCAACCAGATCATACTTGGAATCGCCACATCCAGACTGCAGGACGGAGATACCCTCCCGTCAGTAAGACAGATGGCAGAATGTATCGGAATTAATATGCATACAGTAAATAAAGCGTACGCTGTTCTCAGAAAAGAGGGCATCGTATCTATAGACCGGAGAAAAGGTGCAGTGATCTGCATCGATTCAAACAAACTGCTGGCACTGGAAGAAATGCGTCAGAATCTGTATATCATTCTGGCCAAGGGGCGATGTCATAACATTTCCCGGCAGGAAGCACATCGGCTGCTGGATGAAATCTATGATATGTGGGAGCAATCCCCCGAAGACCCGTTAGAATAATCTGCGGGCAAACAGGATACGAAAAATGGAGGATAGAACGCTGCATGAGTACACAATATACGAATCAGGCAAAGACAGCGGTAAAATATGCGGAAAAGACAGCACGCAGATACAAACATAGTTATATCGGAACCGAACATTTACTGGCAGGTCTTTTACACGAAGAAGAGGGAACGGCCGGTATGGTTCTGCGCGACATGGGAATCAGTGAAGAACGGCTGATGGAAATGATCCGGAAACTGATTGCACCGGAAGAGAGTAATGTGCTGACTGCGGATCGGGCAGGATATACCCCACGGGCGGCAAGAATGCTGGAAGGAGCTGTGGAAGAAGCAGATGATCTTCGCAGTGAAAAGATAGGAACAGAACATCTTCTGCTTGCGATGTTGCGGGAAGTTGACTGTATGGGAACCCGTCTGCTGCACACGATGGGAGTAAATATCCGAAAACTGCAGAATGAAGTTCTGTCAGCGATGGGAGAAGAAGTTGCCAATCCAAGAGATAACGGCAATGCACGATCCAGAAATGAAGCGGCTACAGGCACGCCGACGCTGGATCAGTACAGCAGAGATCTGACTGAGATGGCTCGTCAGGGAGTTATGGATCCGGTGGTCGGAAGAGAAGATGAGATTGGTCGGGTAATCCAGATTTTGAGCCGCCGGACGAAAAACAATCCCTGTCTGATCGGAGAACCAGGTGTTGGAAAAACAGCGGTAGTAGAAGGACTTGCCCAGCGAATCACGCAGGGACTGGTGCCGGAAAAAATGAAAAACAGACGGCTGGTTGTTCTGGATCTGTCCGGTATGGTGGCAGGATCCAAATACCGCGGTGAATTCGAAGAAAGAATCAAAAAAGTAATTGCAGAAGTGATGGAACATCCGGGAATTCTGCTGTTCATTGACGAATTGCATACAATTATCGGAGCAGGCGGTGCGGAAGGAGCACTGGATGCATCCAATATTTTAAAACCTTCTCTTTCGAGAGGAGAGATCCAGATTATCGGTGCGACCACGATTGAAGAATACAGAAAACATATCGAAAAAGATGCGGCACTGGAACGAAGATTTCAGCCGGTTACGGTAGAAGAACCGACGCAAGAGCAGGCAGTTGAGATTCTGAAGGGATTGCGCCCTTATTATGAAAAACATCACGGAGTCACCATTACCGATGAGGCGCTGGAGGCAGCAGTCAAGATGTCTATCCGTTATATTGCAGACCGGCATCTGCCGGACAAAGCCATTGATCTGATGGATGAAGCATCTTCACGGGTACAGTTAACAGGTATTACAGTGCCTCCGCAGTTAAAAGAGGTAGAGCAGAATCTACATGCACTTGCCGAAAAAAAGAGGAAGCGATCAGGGAAGGCGATTTTTCAAGAGCGCGGGAGTTGCAGGAAGGACAAAAAGAGCTGGAAGAATCCTACGAAAAATTGAAAAAACGTCAGGAACAGCGTTATAAAAAT
>ENA-OQIO01001185-OQIO01001185.1-human-gut-metagenome-genome-assembly--contig:-NODE-1185-length-13109-cov-1.265984_pt1 | contig 13109 bp, 23 predicted proteins | sample MGYA00242573_ERZ504737 | MGnify/ENA primary metagenome ERZ504737 (study PRJEB26092, sample SAMD00036203) | human gut metagenome | host: Homo sapiens | study: EMG produced TPA metagenomics assembly of... | reverse complement strand
CGTAACGTCACAGTAGCCGCAGTTCAGATGAAATGCAGCACACATGTGGAAGAAAATATTGCAAAGGCAGATGCACTTGTCCGGGAAGCGGCAGAAAAAGGAGCACAGATCATCCTTTGCCGGAACTTTTTGAAAGACAGTATTTTTGTCAGGAACGCAGATATGAATACTATGAATTTGCAAAAGAAGTGAATGAAAATGATGCGGTAAAACATTTTTCTGCACTGGCAAAGGAATTGTCTGTTGTCATCCCGGTCAGCTTTTATGAAAAAGATGTGAACCGTCTGTTCAATACTGTTGCAGTGATCGATGCAGACGGAAGCAATCTGGGCATATACCGCAAGACACATATCCCGGACGATCATTATTATCAGGAAAAATTTTACTTTGTTCCGGGAGATACCGGATTTCAAGTGTTTGATACAGCGTATGGAAAAATAGGAGTTGGCATCTGCTGGGATCAGTGGTTCCCGGAGACAGCAAGAGCCATGGCGGTCAAAGGAGCAGAGCTGCTCTTTTACCCGACAGCGATCGGCAGTGAACCGATCTTAGAGTGTGACAGCATGCCGCACTGGAGAAGAGCGATGCAGGGACATGCAGCAGCAAACCTCATGCCGGTGATCGCAGCAAACCGTATCGGAACAGAAGAAGTAGTTCCATGTGAAGAAAATGGCGGACAGAGATCAGCTCTCACATTTTACGGATCTTCTTTTATCACAGACCAGACCGGAGAACTTGTGGCAGAGGCAGACCGCGAGAAGGAGCAGGTCATCCTCGCAACGTTCGACTTAAATGAAATGCAGGAGAACCGCCTGTCCTGGGGAATCTTCCGGGACAGAAGACCGGAGTGCTACGGGGATATCTGTAAATAAAAAAGGACGCATGAAGATACCCTCTTTACTGGACAAACCAGTAAGGAGGGTATTTTTAAGCGTCCCTTTGCTTCTTATGGATACAAGAGTGGTTATACTCCATAAAAAAGTGCCTTTTGCATCTTTTAGTAGCCAAGTTCCTCTCCAATTAAAATAACTTTAATTCTTCCCTGAATACCGCTTCGTCTTGTGATCACGACCTGATTGCAGATACAGTCAGGAGAGAGGCAGTCGGCACAGACTCCGGTGACAGCACATGGTGTCTGCTTGTTCAGACGTACGCAGTTCATAGGAGTAGCGGTTAAGTGGACACGGTCAACAGCTTCTGCAACGTCCTTTGCAACCTTGTTCATTCCGGCAAGAATAATGACATTTTCAGGACCATAGATCAAAGCAGCAACCCGGTTTCCATTACCATCGATATTGACTAATTCTCCATCAATTGTCATGGCGTTAGTGCTCATGAAATAGTAGTCAGCCATCAGTGCGTCGTGGAATATTTTTCTGGAATCTTCCGGCGTCTTACAGACAGCCCGGTCTAAAAACTGAATATCGGCTAAACGCAGTGCATCCATCATGCCGGTTTCCTCTAATGTCATGGAGCCGCCGTGAGCCACGACTGCACCGGATGGCAGGAAAGAAAGTGCTTTTTTCTACGGCTTCTTTTGCAGTCGGGCAGTAGTAAGCTCCATTCTTCTTTTTTCAAAATTTTTGATCATGGTATTGGCGAGTGTTTCGTAATATTTTGCTTTTGGTGTCATATGCTCCTTCTCCTCCTATTTTACCTTTTTGACTTTTTATTATAAGCGGATTTTTTCGTTATGCAAGCGCTATTAAAATAATTGAAAACGATCAGATTTTCTTCTATTAACAATTCTGAAACAAAACTCAAACAAATTCAAAATAATATATGTTATGATATAATCAATGGACAATGATAGAAACCAGAAAGGAACAGAAAAATGATACACATTCTTGTAGTGGATGATGATAAAAATTTAAACCAGACGGTCTGCACCTATTTAAATGACTGTGGATTTGAGGCAAAAGGCGTTTTGAGTGCGAACGAAGCTATGAGAGATGTATAACAATCTCTACGAGTTGATCATTTCCGACATTATGATGCCGGAGATCGACGGATTTGAATTTGCGGAGACAGTGCGTCAGGTCAATAAACAGATCCCGATCCTTTTCATGTCGGCTAAGGATGATCTTCCTTCCAAACGGAAAGGATTTTTAGTTGGAATCGATGATTATATGGTAAAACCTGTGGAGTTAGCAGAACTTGAGATGCGTGTGAGGGCACTGCTCCGGAGAAGTAATATCGAGATGGAGCGCAAACTTATTGTCGGAAATCTGGAGATGGATGCGGACGCATGACTGCAATGATAAATGGGGAGGAGATACCGGTCACAACACGCGAATTCAATATTTTATATAAACTGTTGTCTTACCCGAAAAAAACATTTACAAGGGCACAGCTTATGGATGAGTTCTGGGGGCTTGATTCGGGAACGAGCCTGCGGGCTGTGGATGTCTATGTGACAAAGCTCCGTGACAAGTTTTCCACCTGCGATGGATTCGAGATCAAAACTGTGCGTGGACTTGGATACAAAGCGGTATTGCTATAGAAAGGGATTGCCTGAAACCATGAACAAATTGAACCATACCAACACAATCAAAAATGACCGTTTTCCATCGTCCCTGTTTCTGGTGTATTTTCTCGTATTGCTGTTAATGTCTGGTATTCATACAGGAATTATCGTAGGTATGAATGCACTGGGGTGGAACAAAATCATACAGGTAATTTTACCGCTTGGTTACTGGACTGTTGTGGCAGTTGGATTGACACTTTTTACGAAAAATGTGATCCGGAAAAGCTATGAAAAGCCAATGCATGACCTGGCAGATGCAACAAAAAAAGTGGCAGAGGGAGATTTTTCAGTGTATGTTCCGACACTTCACACCGCTGACCGGCTGGATTATCTGGATGTCATGATTATTGATTTTAATAAAATGGTGGAGGAACTCGGCAGCATTGAGACGTTGAAAACAGACTTTTTCTCCAATGTTTCCCATGAGATCAAGACGCCGCTTGCAATTATCCAGAACAATGCGGAGCTGCTCTGTATGGAAAAGAAGCCGGAGAAACAAAAAGAATATGCCGAAGTGATCTTTCAGACTACAAAGCGTCTGTCGGAACTTATCAGTAATATTTTAAAACTGAACAAGCTTGAAAAACAGGCAATCACGCCGGTAGCAGAAGAGTACGACCTGTGTGGACAGCTTGCGGAATGTGCCGTGAATTATGAGCCGGTGTGGGAGAAAAAAGATATTGGATTTGATGCAGATATGGAAGATTCTATAAAGATCACGGCAGACGCTGCGTTGATGGAGATAGTCTGGAATAACCTTTTTTCCAATGCAGTGAAGTTCACAGAACCGGGAGGAACGATAAAGCTGACCGAGCAGTCGGATGATTCTGAGATCCGTGTGTCGGTGGAGGATAACGGCTGCGGAATGACGGAAGAGACAAGGAAACATATTTTTGAAAAATTTTATCAGGGGGATACGTCCCACGCAATGGCTGGAAATGGACTTGGACTGGCACTTTCCCTGCGTGTTTTGCAGTTAAATGATTATAAAATCGAAGTGGAAAGCGAACCGGGACGCGGCAGTAAGTTTACGGTGATCATTCCGAAAAGGTAGAATATTGGATAACAGACAGAAAGCGAATTTCTGGGAAAGCGTAGAAAATGAGTGAGTTTGAGAGTTTGATTATACGAAAGTGACGGTTGCTGAGAATCAGATGTCACAGTATATGGATGGCTACGAGCATTTTGGATGGAAGGTGGATTCCAATGTACCATAGAAAAGGAAGATGGGAAAAGTAACAATCCATTTAAAGCGGAGCAGGGCAGTTTTAAATAAAATGGAACTGACACGGTTACAGAGACATTTTGAGGCGTGCATGAGTGAGATTGCGGCGCTTGAAAATTCCACAGAATCTTTTGCAATGATCGCAGCACTGACCAGTGGGATTTCAGGCTGTGCGTTTATGGCGGGTTCGGTATTCGCTGTGACGGCTGCAAAACCGATCATCTGGCTGATGATTTTGTTCGCAATCCCGGGATTTTTTCTGTGGGGAATCGCATATCCTCTTTATAAAAATGTGAAAAAGCGGAGAGAAGAGAAAGTGAGGCCTCTCATTGAGGCAAAGCTTGATGAGGCGGAAAAAGTGTGCGAGAAAGGGCATGCGCTGCTGTAACTGCAACTTATGCCACCACACAGCCGACTTATGCCAGAAATCTCCATTTTCCAAAAAAAATGATAAGTTTATCTCACAGCAATCCATTACGGATGAAAAGAGAAAACGAATTTTTGGAGGAAAAAAAGATGATGAAGAAAAAAGTATTGGCAATGATGTGTGTAGCAGCAATGGCAATCGGCATGACAGCATGTGGCGGGGAGAAAGCAGCAGAGACTCCGGCACAGTCAGAAAGTTCCCAGACACAGGAGACAGAAACACAGGCTGCAGCGACAGAAAGCGAAAGAAGAGACAGCAGAAGGAGCAGTCTTAACAACAGATTTACTTTTTAATGATGCAGATGAATTTGTAAATTATGTACCATTTGCACCAATTGGAAATTCTTATGCCGAGGCAATGATGCAGGTGACAGGATATACATATACCTTTATTCCGGATGGCGATACGTATACATTAGAACTTGTATATGAGTGTGGAACACCGGGTGAAGATACCACAATGTACATGAAGAGAGATTATACATTTACCGGAACATGCACAGCAGATGGAAACGTATATACGTTAGACACACCAGAGCATTTCACAATGACACAGGAGACGCAGGTCAGTTCGCTGCAACAAGCGGTGAAGGTGGAGCTGATTTCTGGGGACCAAACGGACTTACAATTGATGAGACCTACACAAACGATGACAACTACAACGGATTGACTGCAGATGATATTCTTGCAGCATTCCAGCCTTGCAAAGCAATCGTAAACGGAGATGCTTTAAGCTTTGAGGAAGTAGAGGGCGCAGAGGATGGTGAAACAACAGAAGCCGTTGAAACAACAGAAGCTGTAGAAACAACAGAAGCAGAATAAGCGCGGAGGGTTCTTATGAAAAAGCCAAAATATCGTTTGTTTACGATTTTATCTGTGGTATTCCTCATCCTTGGAATCTTAATGACAACGGTTGGAGGACATTTCAGTACGGTGCTTACGGTTGCAATGGAAGGCTCTACGACAGATAAAGAGACAGCAGAAATGACATATGCAGACGGATTGGCAATGAATGTGGAACTTGAGGAAGAAGGTCTGGTCTTATTGAAAAATGAGAACCAGACACTTCCTTTATCTGCAGGAAAAGTCAAATGTGTTTGGAGAACATGCTTCCAACATGGTCTACAACGGTTCCGGTTCTTCCGCAGGAAATGCGAACGGCGCTGTGACCATCAAAGAAGGGTTGGAGGAAGCAGGACTGGAAGTGAATAATGACCTCTGGTCTTATATCGAGAAAATACAACTGCCAATAATGACACTTCCGTTCATGAAGGGAACGAAGTAGATATTTCCGGTTATCCAATCAACGAAATGTCAGTAGACCTGTATACCGGGGATTACAGTTTTGAAAAATTAAAGGAATACTCCGAGAATGCGATCGTAGTCATTGGACGTGTCGGCGGGGAAGGACAGGATCTTCCGCGTATCGGATTTGGAGAAGATGGCACAGAGAGCTATCTGGAACTGAATGAGAACGAGAAGAATCTCTTAAAAACATTAAAGGAAAAGGGTTTTAAGACAACTGTTCTTATCAATTCCTCTTATGCGATGGAGCTTGGCTTTATTGATCAGGCAGAATATGGAGTAGAGGCAGCTGTCTGGATCGGAGGTCCTGGAATCGCAGGTGCAACCGCAGTGGGCGAGGCACTTACCGGGAAAATCAATCCTTCAGGCAGACTGGTAGATACTTATGCATATGATCTGACTACCCAGTCTACGCATTATACATCTGATTATAATTATTACTATTCAGCTGAGGATGCAGCCAAGATTTATGGCGGATTTTCCAATTATTCTGAAGGAATTTATATAGGATATCGCTGGTATGAGACTGCAGATGCAGAAGGTTACTGGAATAATATTTCCAATGAGTACGGAAATGGCTATGATGGTGTGGTGCAGTATCCATTTGGATATGGAATGTCTTATACTACATTTGCACAGAAAATTACTTCTGCAGAGGAAAAAGACGGAGTTGTGAACTTTGAAGTGGAAGTGACGGAATCTGTTTTCATGTCGGATTTAAATAAACTGACCAACAATCTGGAGACTCTCCGGGATAAAGGGGTAGAGATTTCAGTAGATGATTTCGGCAGCGGTTATTCATCCCTGAATCTGTTGTCCAAGGTAGCGGTGGATACGGTGAAGCTGGACAAGCAGTTCCTGGATGACACCATGAACAGCGAACGGGAAGAAACGGCATTGACAATTATCAAATATCTGACTAAAATGTTGAAGCATCTCGGCTTCAAGGTATTGGCAGAGGGGGTGGAGACGAAGGAACAGTTAGACATGCTGCGTCTGGCGGACTGTGACATCGTACAGGGCTATTTTTATGCAAAGCCTATGCCAATCGATGATTTCCGAAAGTTTTTGCAGGAATTTAATGAAAGGGATAATGCATAATTCATGAGTATTTATGATACCTTAAATAAAGAACAAAAAGAAGCGGTGCTTCATACGGAAGGACCGCTCCTTCTGTTGGCGGGCGCAGGAAGCGGCAAGACCCGTGTCCTGACCCACAGAGTGGCTTATCTGATTGATGAGATGGGAGTAAATCCATGGAACATTCTGGCCATCACTTTTACCAACAAAGCAGCCCAGGAGATGCGGGAGCGTGTGGATCAGATCGCAGGTTTCGGTGCGGATCAGGTATGGGTAGCGACATTCCATGCCACTTGCATGAGGATCCTCAGAAGACATATTGACCGGTTGGGCTATGATACGAATTTTACCATTTATGATACGGATGACCAGAAATCCGTGATAAAGCAGGTCTGCAAGCGCCTGAACATCGACACAAAGATGTACAAAGAGCGGACGCTGTTATCGGAAATTTCCTCCGCCAAGGACGAGTTGGTGGATGTGCGGGAATTTGAAGTAAAATCCGTGGGAGATTACAAGAAATCCGTGATCGCCAAGGTCTACAGAGAGTATCAGGAGACCTTGAAAAAGAGTAATGCACTGGATTTTGATGATATTATTGTAAAGACTGTGGAACTGTTCAAAAGCTGCCCGGAAGTACTTTATAATTATCAGGAACGTTTCAAATATATCATGGTGGATGAGTACCAGGATACCAATACAGCGCAGTTCGAACTGATCCGTCTGTTGGCGGACGGTTATCGCAATCTGTGTGTGGTAGGTGATGATGACCAGTCCATCTACAAATTCCGCGGTGCCAATATCCGTAATATTCTGGACTACGAGAAGGTATATCCCGATGCAAAGGTGATTAAGCTGGAACAGAACTACCGATCCACCCAGAACATCCTGGATGCGGCCAACGCGGTAATCCGCAACAACAGAGGTCGTAAGGAAAAAGCCCTCTGGACGGAAAAAGGAGCAGGCAGCCGGGTACATTTCAGGCAGTTTGACAATGCCTATGAAGAGGCGGAATACATTGCGGACGATATTGCCGACAAGGTGAAAAATGACGCATTGCCTATGCGGACTGTGCGGTGCTGTACCGTACCAATGCCCAGTCGCGACTTCTGGAAGAACGTATGGTAGTGGAGGGCATTCCTTATCATGTGGTAGGTGGAGTGAACTTCTATGCCAGACAGGAGATCCGCGATATTCTGGCATATCTGAAAACTATTGATAACGGCAGGGATGAAGTGGCTCTGCGCAGAATTATTAATGTGCCGAAAAGAAGCATCGGTGCGGCATCCTTGGAAAAGGTAGCAGACTATGCACAGATGAAGGATATTACTTTATTTGATGCATTGTGTGAAGCAGATCAGATCAAGGGACTGGGAAGAGCGGAGCCCAAGATCCGTGGATTTGTGAATCTGATCGAGGTACTTCGCAGCGGATTATCTTCGTATACATTGCCGGATCTGATCAAATCTCTGCTGGAACGGATCGATTATGCAGAATATCTGCGGGATCAGGATGAGGAATCCGCTGAGGATCGTCTGGGAACGTAGATGAATTGATCACCAAGGCGGCCGCATATGAGGAGACTCACGACGAGCCTTCTCTGTCGGAATTTCTGGAAGAAATCATGCTGGTGGCAGACATTGACAATGTGGAGAACGGTGACAACCGGGTGCTGCTCATGACGCTGCACAGTGCCAAGGCTGGAATTCCCGGTGGTGTATCTCGCCGGCATGGAAGATGGATTATTCCCCAGCTTTATGACCATTGCTTCCGATGACCCGTTGGAGATCGAGGAAGAGGAGAAGACTGGCTTATGTGGGAATCACCAGAGCAAGGAGGATCTGACGCTGACCTGTGCAAAGAGCAGAATGCTGCGTGGGGAGACCCAGTACAATCCGGTGAGCCGTTTTGTGAGGGAGATTCCGAAGGATTATTGGATAATACCCTGCCGCCCAGCAGAAGATACCGGGACGATGATCTGGAAGATTTTCAGGCGAGAAGAGCCAATGAAGCAGCTCTTCGTGCCATGGGACTGGAGGCGATTGCATCTCCCCGGTCTGGATCCGGCTCGGATAGTGGTTTTGGCGGCTTCGGTAATACCGGCTTTGATCCAAGACCCAAGGCGACCTTAAAACCCCGTGTTACGGCAAAGGCGGATAAACCTTATATTTCCAAGGGCATCAGCGGACTGAACCAGCTGGCCGGACTGCAGAAAGGGCACGGAAGTTCAAGGCACCGGAGAAACTGGACTACGAGGTAGGTGACAGAGTGCGCCATATCAAATACGGCGAGGGCACGGTACTAAATATCGTGAGAGAACCCAGAGACTATAAAGTCACCGTAGCGTTTGACCAAGCGGGACAGAAGATCATGTATGCGTCTTTTGCAAAACTAAAGCAGTTGTAGGAAATTATAAGAATAAGAAATGTATTTCCTCAAATATGGTTTTTCTATAGTATTTTTGATGAAAATATGGTATCATATAAAGGAATGAAAACAAAATGCTTTGTATCCATAAATACGAATAGATGCAGGAAAGGCAGGTAAATAATATGAACAGAATTGAAAATCTGGTAGATCTTGACAAATTAAATGAGCTGAAAGTCAGCGAACTGAAGAAGCTTAACAAGCTGTTGGGCAAGGAAGTAGAAGAGAAGAAGGAACGCAATATCCTGTTATGGGTACTGGCCATCATCGGCGCCGTAGCAGCTGTTGCAGCCGTAGCTTATGCCGTATATCGTTTCTTCTTCGCACAGGATTATCTGGAAGACTTCGAGGATGATTTCGAAGACGAAGCAGATGACGTGGAAGAGGATGACGACTTCTTCGAGGATGAAGGAGAGAACTAACCCATGAAAAAAGGACAGGTATATGAAGGATCTGTTGTAAGGGTTGATTTTCCCAACAAAGGGATCGTCTGTGTGGGAGATGAGATGCTGTAGTCAAGAACGGCCTGCCCGGACAGAAAGTCAAGTTCTCAGTGAATAAAGTACGCAAAGGGAAGGCGGAAGGAAGGCTTTTAGAGGTGACGGAGAAGTCACCTCTGGAAACCGGACGGACGTGTTCCCTTTTTGGGTTATGCGGCGGATGTACCTATCTGTCTCTTCCCTATGAAGAACAGCTGAAAGTCAAGGAGGAACAGGTAAAACGCCTGCTGGACAGTGTGTTAAACAAGCAGGAGGAAGCCTGGGCTTTTGAGGGCATCAAGGGCAGCCCGAAGGCTTATGAATACCGTAATAAGATGGAATTTTCCTTCGGAGACGAGTACAAGGACGGACCGCTGGCGCTGGGCATGCATAAGAGAGGCAGCTTCTACGATATAGTGACCGTAGCGGACTGTGAGATCGTGGATGCGGATTACCGCCTGATCTTACAGACAGTGAGAGATTACTTTTGCCCGGGCGAAGGTAAGCTTTTTTCCACAGAATGAGCCATGAGGGTACTTACGTCACCTGCTGGTACGTAAGGCATCCCGCACCGGAGAGATTCTGGTGGCACTGGTGACGACCTCACAGGATCCCTGGCAGGGAGAGACGGCGGTGGAAGGAAGCTTGGATGTGGATGCGCTGATCACAGGATTTAAGGATCTGTTGCTTTCCCTGGAACAGGATAGGAAGCTAGCCGGAAAATTCGCAGGAATCTTACATATTACCAATGATTCCATTGCAGATGTGGTGCAGAGTGATCGTACGGAGCTGTTATACGGACAGGAGTATTTTTATGAGGAACTGCTGGGGTTGAAATTCAAGATCTCCACATTCTCCTTTTTCCAGACCAACTCTTACAGTGCGGAGGTACTGTACCAGACGGCAAGAGATTATGTGGGCGACCTGGGCGGCAGTGACAAGACTGTGTTCGACCTCTACAGCGGCACCGGTACCATCGCACAGCTCATGGCACCGGCGGCCGGAAAGGTTATCGGCGTGGAAATCGTGGAGGAAGCCGTAGAGGCAGCAAAGAAAAATGCCGCTGCCAACGGACTGGATAACTGCGAATTCATCGCCGGAGATGTACTGAAGGTTCTGGACGAAGTGGAAGAGAAGCCGGATATGATCATCCTGGATCCCCCCAGAGACGGCATCCACCCCAAGGCACTGCCGAAGATCATTGCTTACGGTGTGGATCATATTGTCTACATCTCCTGCAAACCCACCAGCCTTGTGCGGGATCTGGAAGTGTTTCTGGAGAACGGTTACCGCGTGGACAAGGCCGTGGCCGTGGACCAGTTCCCCTGGACCGCAAATGTCGAGACGGTTGTCTTACTTTCCAAGGGCGCTAAAGGTCCGGTGGACCTTTGCTCAACGCGGACCGAAGTGGAACGGAGCTGATCAAGGTTATGACCGGTATCCGCCGCTGCGGAAAGTCGGTCATGCTGGAGCTGATTAAACAGGAGCTTACAGAGTCCGGTGTCAGTCCGATGCAGTTTATTTCCATTAACTTTGAAGATATGAGTTATTCCCATATCGAACCGAGCTGATTCATCCGCAGGTAGCACCTGCTCCGCAGGAATTACAGGATAAGCATTATTTCCGTAAGCATGGTGCAAATGCATATTACGGACAGAATTAACAGGATATCGAGAGGGTATAAAACAGATGAAGATGAAAACCGCACCTATGGGGTGGAACAGCTGGGATTGTTATGGAGCGGCTGTTACAGAAGATATCGTACGAAGGAACGCTGAATTTATGGCTGAGCATCTGAAGGAGTACGGTTGGGAATATATTGTGGTGGATATCCAATGGTATGAGCTTATGCTGCAACCAATGAGTATCATCCTTTTGCGGATGTAGTAATGGATGAGTATGGAAGACTGCTTCCCGCAGTAAATCGTTTTCCTTCCGCAGCAAACGGTGCGGGCTTTGGACCATTGGCAGAATATGTCCATTCTCTTGGATTGAAGTTCGGCATTCATATTATGAGAGGGATTCCACGACAGGCTGTACATCAGAACACGAAAATCATGAACAGTGACAGACATGCCCGGGAAATTGCCAAAACAAACAGTATCTGTGCCTGGAATACGGATATGTATGGTGTAGATCCTGAGAAAGACGGGGCACGGGAATACTATAACAGTATTTTTGAATTATATGCTTCCTGGGGTGTGGATTTTATTAAATGTGATGATATTGCACGGGAACTGCCACATGAGGAATCCGAACTGATTATGCTGAGCAAAGCATTGCATGGTTGCGGAAGACCCATGGTTTTAAGTCTGTCGCCGGGACCTGCTCTTTTAGAAAAGGCAGAGCTTTATAAGCAGATTTCCAATATGTGGAGAATCACCGATGATTTCTGGGATAAGTGGGAACTGTTATATGATATGTTTTCAAGAGCAGAAAAATGGTGCACCCATGCAGGTGCAGGGCACTGGCCGGATGCCGATATGCTTCCGGTCGGACCGATACGGCAGGTATATGATGTGAATAACTGGACGAATTTCACACAGGATGAGCAGATCACCATGCTGACACTCTGGAGTATCATGCGTTCTCCTTTGATGCTGGGAGGAGAGCTGACAGGGTTTGACGAATTCACTATGAATCTGGTAACCAATTCTGAAATACTTGCCATGCATGCAAATGCACGGCATTCGCATCAGGTGTGGAGACGTGAAATCGATGGTATAGAGCATGCATTGTGGATTGCAGCAGATACAAAGGGTGGATATTATGTCGCGGTATTTAATCTGGGTGATAAAGACAGTGACATATCCATACCGCTTGCTGATCTGGAGATTTATGATGGAGTAAATGGAACGGAGCTTTGGAGCGGAGAGCACGTGGAAGAGCCAAAGAGCCTTAGTGTGTCATTAAAGAGTCATGGTGCTAGGCATATCATTTTACGTACAACTAAAAAGCATACTACTGTTAATGTATAGAGATCTTCAATCATGATCTCAGTTTTGAGATTAACCTTATAGTCATTTTCAGCACGTTGGCGATCTTTTTCTTCTTGCCGGTTCTGACTCATCATGATAAGAGGTGCCTGAATCGCAGCTACACAGGACAGCACGAGATTAAGCAGGATAAAAGGGAATGGATCAAAGGCTTTGACGGCAAGCAGATTCAGAACCTCCTCATTGGTCATATCATGGCGAATTTCTTTAAGCACTTCTTTTAATAGTTTGCGGTTTCCCTTCATGCTGGTCTCCTTCTGTTTATTCCCGGTAAATCTGTGCAAACCGGAAATTTCTGATGAATAACGTGGTGCAGGATCGTTTTCGATTATTATATTTTACTGTGAGATTGTGATATTAGCAATAGTGAAATGGGGCAGAGAAGAGTTGAAAAGGCAGACGGATAAGAAACAAAGATAAAATAGTAAAAATAGAATAGAACAAAGAAAGAATATGGAGATAAAACAGAAAGGAATAAACAATGAATGTAAATCCTATAACAAGATTGGATTATCCAGATCCGGACGTGATCCGCGTAGAAGACACCTATTATATGGTATCCACAACCATGCACTTTATGCCGGGCTGTGAGATTCTGCAGTCTTTTGATCTGGTGCACTGGGAGCATGTGACTTATGTCTATG
>ENA-OQIO01001184-OQIO01001184.1-human-gut-metagenome-genome-assembly--contig:-NODE-1184-length-13112-cov-1.448826_pt1 | contig 13112 bp, 26 predicted proteins | sample MGYA00242573_ERZ504737 | MGnify/ENA primary metagenome ERZ504737 (study PRJEB26092, sample SAMD00036203) | human gut metagenome | host: Homo sapiens | study: EMG produced TPA metagenomics assembly of... | reverse complement strand
CATCTTCAATATCGATCTCTTGGATACAGCAACTAGTACATTTCAAACTTCTTTATTTCTAATAGCATAGTTTGTAAAGCTGAAAGTGACTTGAATCTCTCTTTCTCCGATCCACTCTCGCATCTGCGGCATCTGTCCGAGCCATTTATAATCTGTACTTGCCGTTGTACTTGGTACAACAGTTGCAATCCTCTCATACTGAGTCTTTCTACCCTGAAATGCTTTGTTATATGCGGTTGAATAAGCTACATTCAACCCGTGTAAGTTCTGCTGGTTTACAATCATCTTGGTTACCCTCCTATAATGTCTCTACAATGACACCGTCGCCCTCGATTCCAAGGATGACACCTGCCTTGCTTGATCCTGTTGATGTGATCGTTACGGTCTGTGCATCAGACACATAACACATTTTCATAACATCTGTTGCTTTAATGCTTCCATCATTATTCCAGACGAAAGCACCTCGTCTCACCTGCACCTCTACGGCTCCATCCTCTCCGCCTGTATTATCTACAGGCTTCATTGCACATCCTGCAATCATAAGGTTTTCAGCCTTCGATGCCTCGCTTGCATATCCGGCTGCGCTGATTGCAACCAGATGTCCTTCTGTGATACTCTCACCTGCTGCTACCGGAATAACAATGTTATTTCCGGAAAGTCTCTCATTTCCTGCTCTCATAATTTACTTTTCCTCCTGCTTATAATAATTTTTGTAGTCTTCCTCACTGATTCCCATGTTCTTGAGGATTTCCATGTCAACATCCTGCGAATCTTTCTTTTCAGGTGCATCCTTAAGATCCATTTTTTCCATATTGACGACTACCGGCGCTTTCTCCAGGAAAGACTTAAATCCTTTCTTGTCGCTTAAAGCATACTGTTTCGCCCATTCTGCCTGTGCTGCAGAAATCTTTCCCTCTTTCAATGCCATGTTCACAAGCTCATCTGCCTCTTTTTCTGCCAGCTGGTTCTTAATTCCAGCAGTTCAGCAGCAACATCTGTGTTTCCTGCTTTCAATGCCATGATGCTTGCAACAACATCCTCTGTTCTGGCGTCCTCATTAAGGCTTAAAAGTGAGAGCACCGTTGAATTAGCTACTACCTCATTTCCGTCTGTGGATGGTTTCTTTAATGCCTCGGTCAGTGCTTTTCTGACATCCTCAATGGTTGCTGTCTCCGGGAGACCAAGCAATGTGATAAGTTCTTTCAGTTCCATAAAGTCTTCTTCCTCCTTAAAATCATCTATATCTTCGGAATTTACGATAGGAAACATTCCGTCGATAGCTGGTGTGTTCGTAAGCGCTACGCTGTGCAGCTTCATTGCCTTTCTGTCCTTTTTGCGTACCAGTACAACCGGGGACAGATACCGGTATTCCTTATTTTTCAAATACTCCGCCGCTTTTTTGTGTCCACTCTACCTTTGCGATCAGCGCATCCTCTCCTTTGTAGATGTCCTTGATCCAGCCACCTGCCGGAGCCTGGATGTCCTGCAGTGTCTGGTGTTCATAATCGATCACAAGATCCAACTTCCGTTCCTTGAAATATCTGCGTATCATCTCAACACTCTCATCATCACCTGAAAGTCTCCTTTCTGCGAATGAACCATTCCAAGCGGCAGGATTTTTATCTCGTTTGGCACACCATCCACCGTAACCGGTTCGGACGCACATGCCAGATATCTTCCTTTCAAGCTATCATCTCCTTTTTTATTTGCCTTTCTGATAGCGTTATAACGCGTTATAACGCACATTAATCTTTTTACTCGACTTTTTTATCACATAAGCAGATTTTTGTCTTAAATCCCAAAATACGTTTTCGGGAACTATTTCTCTATATCTTTGTTCTCACGCTGCTTAAATTCTTTCTTTAAAGCCGGATCAAAACCACTAAGATCCGGTTTCCATGCACTCTTTGCCGGGTTGTTGGAAAAACCTTTGTCTGGGAATCTGTATTTTATCTCGCCAGTCGAAAAATCAATGTCATACGGTGCACTTTTACTTACTTCCACACCCGACCTCTCCACCTGTGCCTTTGTCATGCTCACTACAGAGCATCTGCAGCGGAATCCGTTTGGCGGATACCAGATGTCCCATATTGGATCATCTGCGCGGTATATACGTCCTTCCATCATCGCATGTGTTTCCCGAACCTGTCCGTCTCCTGCCGTCGTATACTTCCAGTATGGTCTGAGTTTCATTGTTGTTGGATCAGTCATGCTCTTGTAATGTCCTGCATTATATGCAGTCTGCATATTTGTCCGGAATATCACATCTGCTTTAAAAGGATTTAAGCCAGTTGTAACCATTGCGCTGCAGGAAGTCGTTCATGTTATCCATGAAGTCTTTCTTTGTTTTTCCCTGCTCACATGCGTCAGAAAGTTCATTGAGAAATGTCTGAAGTACTTCCATGCTCGTGTACCCGGATACCGTGAACGCTTTCGCTCTGCTTTCCTCATCCAGCAATTTGTACTCATCTTCAGTAAGCGTTTTTTTCTTTTTCAGAAATGCTACTGCTTCCTTAAATATCAAATTTTCAGTCAGACCATACTCCGCATTTTTCATTGCTGACTCCTTCCGACCAGCGTTGACAGATAAATTGCCTGATGCATGATGTCCTCCAGATCCGGGGAATCCATTTCCCTGTAAACTTCTTTCAGGGTGTCCGCATTTTTCAAAGCCATCTGTAACGCATCTAAGCTCTCATATTTGTCAACCATCTTGAGAACCGGTTCCATCATTTTCTGAAATATCTGCTCTGTCTGCTTCCGTGCCTCATCTGTCAGAATGTCGATCTGTTCTTGTTCCGGCATATCTTTAAGGCTTTTCTGTTCCATGTCCGGATACGGCAATGTCATCTGTCCGGAAACTGGAGCTTTTAACAGCTCCTCGCCTTTCTCCGGTTTGGGAATGTTGAATTTGTTATAAATATGCTCTGTCGATATTGGAAGCCCCATTGCATTCAGTGTCTGATAGATAGTAACCGTATCTTTTAAGTCCTCTGTTTCTTCACTTGCAAATGTAAACAGCGGTGCGTCCACATCGTAGCCGAAATTATATTCCACCAGCGGCTTGATAATATCCCGCCGGATCGTCGTTGCAAGCGCTTTGGCATCTGCTGCTGTCAGATCATGCCGGACTTCATTATGTACCTTGCCTTGTGCATAAGAGCCACCGCCTGAATCAGAAGAAAGCGTTTGTCCCAAGATAGCTTTACTGATCTGCTCATCACAGTACCGGGCAAGCTTCTCATATATTTCCACACTGGTCGTTTTATTGGACTCAATAAATTCAATCATGGTAGAATCCGGGATAATACCGGCTGCATCTGTTCCAAGACTGTAAATTGCTTCCATCAATGCTCTCTGGTCTGCTTCGGATGCTGCAGCTGTATATTTTCCAAGTCGCAATGGCATACCGAAGACCTCACAGAACGACACCCAGTCTTTCAGGTCATAGTTCTTGAACAGATACATCCATGACACAACTCTTAAAACTCCATTACGGCTCTCATGTCCGGATTTTGCTTTATATCTGTGTATCACGAATTTGTTTTCCGGAAATGCTACGCCGGAAGGAAACTCCTTCGTGCATATCTTCATCTCATCCGTCAGGCTGTCCCAGATCAGCTTTTTAGGATGCACATATGTGATATCTTCAATCACATTGTGTCCTTCCTTTACTCCCCATTCGATTTCCATGACGCTGATACCTTTGCCTATCGCATCAAGCAGATCCATGAGAATATCATCGAATTTTTCAATATTCTTCAGCTGATCCCTGATAAACTCGGCAATTGTTTTATCTCTTTCATCATCAGAGAATGGCTGCACTTCCCAATCCAGTCCGGTAACTGCAAGCTTTCTTGTCTGGAGCTGGGAGAAAAGATGTGTGTCTTTTTCTTCCATTTCCTCAAACATCTCCATCTGTTCCCGGACATCTCCCTCATCCGCTGCACGGAATATCCTGGCAAGCCTTCTCGGTGTCAGTCCGTTTGAAGGATAATTACTGTATTTATCATTCGGATCACCGATCGCTATAGATGCCCTGACTGGTCTCCCTATCCCGGTATCCACGTCTGGATTGAATTCTTTTTGTTTCATGTTTTTATTTTTTTTCTTCTTTGACATCTATCGCTCCCTCCTAATAAGCTCCTTTTCCCATGCGGAACTTCCGCTTGATCACACTCTTATATTTTCCACTGGATGCCGTTGCCTTAACTGTCTGAGCCAGCTGCACTGCCATCTGCAGTCCATCCGGAGCATCATCATTTTTCCCATGGGAAATTCTTTCAGCTGGGTGAGCAGTGTCTTCTGATCACGCCGGAACTTCAGGTACTTGTTTTTAATGATCGGCTGCAAAGATTCGATTCTCAGTATTTTATTGACACTGCTCTGTATCTCCTCGATCGGCAGGTATTCTCCCTGCTCTACAGACCGTTGTGCCAGAACTTCCTTGAAGTAATACTGGAACTGCACCGTCTCCACTCCGAATTTGAAAAACCCTTTTCCAAAGTCTCTTTTATTACGTCTGTTCATCTCCAGAATGTCATCGATGATAACATCCGGTTTTCTTTTTTCAACGGATGCCTCTACCACATACATGTAACCTGTGGTCAAAGACAGTGCCAGGTTGATGATGGAGCTGGTATCTGATTTTTTATTTTTTCCAAGGGAAGGATCATTTGCCCCGATCAGTAAAAACTCGCTGCTCCCAAAATCCATGTTCTCCGGTTCATAGTAATCAAACCATTCCTCGTTGAAGGTTGCATTCTCAGGATCAATCGGATCATTCTGCAGCTCACTGTTAAAGGACGCTTCGCCCTCTGTTACCTTTATCACGATCAGATCATAATAGGACAGCTTTTCTTCCCATAGCACTTCCGTTCCTTCGAGCATTTCCTCCCGGTGTTCATCAAAGAACTTCTGTGCGTTATCCTCGTGATTCTCGTCAAACAGATTCGTGTATATGCTCTCCCATTCATCCCAAAGATCCTGCCGGACTGACCATGAGATCACTGCCCGGTATTTCTTTGTATGATATCTTGGATTATGCAATACATTGTTGAGCAGTGAATCATAATGAAGCACTGTTCCAATGTACATGATGTCTGTATAAGTATCTCCTGCCTTGGATACAGCTTTTTCAAACCATGATTTCAGCTTCTTGCGCTGTTCAGGAGTATTTACATTCTCATCATTTTCGACATCGTCCAGCACAATGAGGTCTGGTCTCCAGTTTCTGTGCTTTCTACCACGGACTTTCTTTCCTGAACCGATCGCCTCGATCTTGACATCATTTTTCGTGACGATCACATTGCTGCGCCATGCTTTATCACTTTTTAAAGCTCCGAAGTCTTCGATGATATCTGCATTTTCTTCCAGTTCGGTTTTGATCTCATCTAAAAACCCCTCCGCCTGATCGGATGAATCAGACAGGATCAGGATGTAATGCTTATATCCATATAACGCTGCATGCAGGTCATCCTTAAATGTAAGATTTGTACTCTTGGCATGTCCTCTGGGTGCTGCTATGGCATTTCTTGAACCCTTCATCCTTGAAATCTCTTTTGCACATTTCATAGGATTTTGGGATTTCATTACGCTTGTCTCCCAGATCTCATCAAGTTCCTCGTGAAACTCAGGTGATGGTCTTGTAAAGTAATGTGAAAGATATGCCCTGCCAAAATATCCAAGGTCGAATGCCGCAAGTTCCTTTCTAAGCCCTTTTTCTCCGGTAAGCATTTCCCCGGAACAGAATCTCCCGAAAAGTTCCTCACGTTTTTCCATATTGTCATCTTTCTGAGAACATAGTCCCTGAAAAGCTGTTTCTGATATTCTTCATGGTCGATCAATTCCCTGTCCGGTTCCTCGTCAAGTTCCCGGATCCATTCGTTCAAATCAATCATCCTGCAGCATCCTCTCTTTTGCAGTCGTCAGGATTTTTTCAGCTGCTCTGCCAGTGCCGGATCATTCTTGATCACCTGCATCATGGATGCCTCCATCTCCTGAAATGCAATATCAGCCTTTTTCTTCATGTCCTGCTTCACTTTATCCTTGTATATCTTGGTTCTGGACAGTGATGCGATCAAGCGTCCCGCCTTATCAAGCGGCATCTCCTGAAATTCTTCTTCTGCGGTTGCAACCTTATTGATCAGTCCATTCATGGTCATCAGTATCGCAGCCTCTGAATAATCCGCATCCGGATTATCCTTGACAACCTGAATCAGTTTCTCTGTCTGTGCCTGTGCCTCTAACAATCTCTGCCTTGCCGTGTTGGAACGCATTGCATAGCGACCAACACTCGATTTTGATATGTCATATCCCTCTTCTTTTAAGTACTGGCTGATGTATTCATAAGTATTCGATGTGTCAGCCAGCATCACATCAACTTTCAATCTCAGATCTTCCGGGATCTCATCCAGCTTGGAACTCACTCTTGTCCTGTTTCTTTTCTTTGCCATCAGATATCAACTCCCGGATCTTCAATTGTGCCTTCCGCAAGGTCAACACCTTCTTTTGTGAGTTTGATCACTGCATCCTTTGCATATGCTGTATATGCTGTGACTTTTTCATCTGTGTACTCGATATATCCGGCATCTTCCAGATAATCGAGGTGTTTTCCAATGTCCGGCGAGAGGATCAGTCCTGCCGCCATCATGGAATTTGAGATCTGTCTTGTAAGCGCCGTGTTGTTAAAGCCTTTTACGAGACAGCGGATGATATATCCACGGATGGCTTTGTTATGCTGCACCTCTGCCTGCTCTAAATCTGTCAATCTCCTCACCTCACTTGTTTTCTTTTCCCATCAGAAGCAGTTTGTCTAATTTGTTATCAATGATCTTCATCCTGTCTTCCACTCCGTTCATGGAGCGGAAGAAGTCCTCACGCAGCACAAATGTTGTTGCAAAATCGCCTTTAATGTCATTGATCTCCTGCCTGATGTTCTGGATGTCATTGCCAGTCTTTTCCTCCAGCTTGTCAATCCGTTCATTCACCTTCTCGTCATTCTTCTGGATCTTCTCCTGAATCTCTTTGTTGCCCTGCTCGATCTTCTTATTCAAAGTTGATGTTGTGTTTTCAATTGCGGACTGCAGAACATCGTCTTTCTTTTCCATCTTGTCAAACCACTTTTTCGCGAAAGTGATCACTCCAAGTCCGATCGACATCAGCCCCGCCATTACATCCGAAAATGTGATCACATAATCCATTCCTGCACCGCCTTACTTTGTCCTGAACAGCCGTTTACACAGCTCATTCACATCATCCCACCCGGACATGCTCACCTTTGCAACCACAAACGATGCCAGGAAGGAAGCAAATACCATGTACCATTCCACCGGAACTTTCATGTAAGCCATCAGTGCAAGCATCATCGGTGTTGTGAGGCTAATCGCCACCACATAGCACACAAGCTTTGTCGGGATACGTTGATCCACTTAATGCTCTTAAGTCCTTCTGTGACCAATGAGACTGTGATCGCTGATACACTGATAAAAGCTAATACCCATGCGATCACTTTTGTTGCATTTTCAATCCCAATCATTGTCAAAATTTCTGTCATAAAATATCACGCTCCTTCATATTTGTTTCAGGGCAACGAACCAAATGAGAGGCAAAAAATAGGTCATGACTTCTAAGTCATGACTGATTATAGGTTTATTCTGTTGGACTGTTTAGGGGAAGCATTTTTGTAAAACATTTTCCGGGAAAAATCGCCGGAAACCGCATAAATAAGCATTTATAAAAGCGTGGAACTTGTATCGCCTCCACGCTTTTATCATCACATGCCAAGCATCTCATCCAGAGTCATCTGCCCGATCGGCGGCTCATCTTTTAAGATATTCCAGATCTGCTTTAAAGTGAGATTATATTTCTCTGCCAGTTCCTTATCATTGGAACCATTAAATTCCTTTTTGATCCGTCTGTTCCTCGCAGGACTGACCACGCTCTCAACCTTCGGGAAATAAATCTCGTCGCCTCTTGCATAATTACTGAGTTTGACAAAGTTAGCTATTCCAACGATCTTCACGATCTCCTGGTAACGTTCTGCTATATCTTCCATTCTGGTCTCGCTAACTAATTCATTTAACAGTTCCTCTTTCATTTCAGACCAGCCTCTCTATACTCTCTTAGTGTATGCCAGCGAAATCCATCCTGCACCGCTCTTTAACCTGCCCCATCCATTCTTTTCCTCTACAATAGTGTATTCTTTTTTCTGACCTTCTGCTTCACGGATACGTCCGGTCACACAGTAAACTGTGCCAGCTCCGGCGCGGATTCTGAGAGAGTCACATGTCGTCACGATCATGTACGGCACTCCTGCCGCCTGTGATGGTGTTGACGGCTGCGCTGGTGCGGTTGTCTGTTCCGGTGGTGCTGTCGGCTCCGGAGTGGTCGTCTGCTCTGGAGCTGCTTCTTTCCCATACTCGACAATATCCTGTTTAAACTGTGACCATTCCTTATTGCCTTTGCGGACATCCGGTTCTCCGCAATTCTTTCCGGTAACGTCATAATGTCTCAGCACATGGTCTGCATCAATATGATACTTGTCCATCAGATAAGCAAACAGCTGAACCGCTGCTTTCTTGGTTTCTTCCGTATAGTACCAATTGCCATTTGCATCTTTCTTTACACACAGCTCAACGCCAATAGAATTGCTGTTCCGGCATTCTTTGTGCTTGTATTTTCCTGATGTTCACAGTGCCATGCTGTATCATTTTCTTCCACACACTGCCAGATCTCGCCATTATGCCCCACAAAGAAATGTGAGGATGCACCCCTGAACTTGTTATAGAAGTATTTACAGTTTGCCTCTGCTCCGCCGGTTGCACCTACATAATGCTTTACCAGATACTTGATCTGTTCCGGCTTGCGGTTGGAATCGGAAAAGTTAACTTTTGAGATCAGTCTATGTACTTCTGGTTTAGTTACTGCCATTGCTTTCATCCTCCTCATCAATACCCTCTGTTCCATCAAATCCCATCTCGTCTGGATCGAATGATGTACGGAAAGCCTTTAATTCTTCCTCTGTCATCTCAGATACCGGTTTCTCCGGTTCTAAAACACCTGCTTTTTTTGCTTCACTTGAAATTTCACTCATGACTTTTCCTCCTTATTCATTGTCATAATCAATTGTGATACTTGTTTTGGATTCGACGACCAGACACTTCTTGATGTCCTCGATCGTCTGTGACAGACACTCCTCCGGAAGAAATGTCCGGATAAGCTCTCCATTTTTGATCTTGTAGATATAATAAAGCTCCACATCAAAATCCGGAGCAGTGTCATCATCTTCGTAGCCGAATACACTCAGCAGCGTCTCCCTGTCTTTTGCATAATCGCCTTTTAATTTCTTAAGCAGCAATTTTTTCTGTTTACTGTCCGGTTTAACGGACATTTCATCAAGAAATTCTTCAAGACTGCACTCGAACGTATAATCTCCCGTAAAAACAGCCTTCAACATCTGCTCAAACTTTGGATCATAAGAATACTTTGTTTCAGTGCTCTCCTTCACTTTCGCCATCCAGAGTTCTTCCGACAGGATATCTTTTAATTTATCCGGTCGCAGGACGTCCATTTTATAACTGTCCCCGACTGCTACAGAGCCATCTTCTGAATAAAACTTGATATATTTCACATTTCTATCATCGATCATTGCAAGTCCCTTGCTCTGGAGCTTTGCTTTTACTGTATCAAGTTTTCTTTTGCAGTATTTCTGTTCCTTGTCCAGTGCTATTGCCTGGCTTACAAGCTGCTCCACATTCTCATTTTCATACATCAGTCTTCCCCTCCTTCCAAAAGTGCGATTGCTTTCCGTGCGCAGGATGCACAGATTCCCTTTCCTTCAAATTTCTTCACGTTTCTGTATTCCCACAGAAAACGCAGCGTGGAACATATGACTCAAATGATGATCCTGCCGCCTTCCTGTGATACCTGCATAGGATCACCGCCCTGCAGTCCGATATCTCTTCTCATTGCCACCGGAATGCTGATCGCTCCGTGGCTTGTCAGTTTTTTATATCTCTCACTCATGATTTTCCTCCTGTGTCAGGCTCTTTTTGTTCTCCTGATAATAAATACACATGTAAACCTGCCGTTCTCTTACACCCAGCTCATCCGCAATCTTGGCATTATCCCATCCCGCGTTATGCAGTGCCATGACTTTTCCGGAATCCAAAGGTTTTTTCTGTGCATTTTCTTCCAGCTTCTTTTCTGGCTTCTTTTTCGGTTTCTGCTTTTCCGATTCCAGAAACTCCAATGCTTTCATGGTACAGTCAATGCAATAGTGTCTGATTTCCATGTCCTTGTTGATTGGCACGGTCAGATCTTCCGTGTCAAAATCGAAATAATGCGGTACGATCTTAGCCCCACAGTCTTCAATCTGGCATCCGCAACGGTCGCAAAAATAACTATTCTTTCTCACACAACACACCTCCTACATTTTGAGGACTTCCTTGATATACTCATATTCCTCTGTAATCGTGTAATCCTCACGCCCTTCACTTTTGATCTTGTCCTGGAACTCCTTCAGTTTCATGGCTGCCTTTAACAGCTTTGCAACTCCGGCCGCCTCAGGTGATGGATTTAATCGTTTGTCAGTCTGCGACATCATATATGAAACAGCCCTCATAAGATAAAAATCCCAGATATAACAGTCCTGATCCTTTGCATTCCATTCATCTCTGACCTCTTCAATAAACTTTCTGCGGTTCAGTCTTTTCTTATCCGGTGGAAGGATCCCCTTTTCCTGCATTTCTTTCTTCCATGCCCGGTTTAAATCTTTCTCCTTCTGTGTCATTCTCTTTTTCTTAGCTGCCATTTCCGCTCTCCTTCTCTGTCTGCCTGTTCTTTCAAACTGCTCCATTGCCTTAAGATGCAGTTCCAGCATGTTATCCCTCACATCATCCATGCTCATGCCTCGCTTATAGGCTTCCAGTCCGATGGTCTGCTGGAGTGCACCACACATCACTGCACAATCCATCATGTCCGCATCCTTGAATTCAAAAATACGCCTTTCTCATTCCGGACAATCTTCATCTCCGCCATTGTATCTTCCTCCATAGATTTTACAATTTGAGGATTTTTCATCGTACCGGCTGAGAAATTCGTCTTTTATTCCAAACTTGTCCAAAATAGTAAGCACTGCATATGCGGCACTCAGGAAATCCTCTGCTTCACAATTAAAAAAGTGTACGGACGCATCATATTTCCCCTGCAGATTGACCACAATAGCTTTTTCAAATTCCACTTCCGTTCCATCCGGCTGCCGCATTAACAATTCCTTGTTATTTTCCATCCTCTTTTTCCTTCCGTTCCACCATGCTCTTTAAAGCTTCGATCAGGTCTGAACACTGCATATAATTCAGCCAGTCCACACTCTCCACACCAAACATTCTCCTGCAGAAGCCGTTGATCCTCGCTTTCTTTGTCCATCCTAGTTCCTCTGCAAGCTTATATACTTCTTCCTCTGGTTGACCGTTGCCGGGTTCCCGGTCTGGTGTTTCCTTTTCTTTGCACCCTTCGTACTGGAATCTTTCATCCCTGCAAGCACAGAGACCATCACACCCAGTTCCCTTTTATTCAGCTGCTTGATACTGTCCTTCCCAGTGTGTGACAATACGAGCAGGTGAAGCTCCTCATCCGTCATTCCAAGTTCCGGGGACTTTGCGATTCCCCATAACATTCTGATTGTAGGACTAGCCATTGTCTGCCACACTCCTTCCATTAAAAAGCAGATTTTCCTGCACACCCTTTTCGCGTAGTGTCATTCCGCGCTGCACATATTCCGGTATCTTTATCCCGGAATTTTTTCCGGGAAGAATATCCGGCATGATGCTCTGGTCGATTTTGAATCGCTCATTCATATCCACATGCTGCATGACCAGTCTCATTATCTCCGGTAAAAGTGCTTCTGAGCCTTCTGCTTCCATCTCGATTAATATTCTCCTTATCATGACTTGCCTCCCTTAATGCCGTGCAGCTCCTGCAGTTCCCTTGCCCTGTGTTCTACCAGCACGGAATACTCTGAAAACTTTCCTTTATAGAACAGTTCCTCTGCCCTTCCGTGTTTCATGTTATATTTCATGAGTACCAGATAAATGTCGCCGTCGCTTTCCTGAAATAGTTCTTCCAGATAATCCGCTGCCACAAGAATGTTCGAATATGGATCCGTCAGATCCGACACTCCAAGCCTCTCCATCCGTTCCTTATGCCACTTTGGATTTACCTGTAAAAGTCCTGTGTCTCCAGTCTCATTCACAACGTCTGCCCTGCCAGAGCTCTCCTGCTCGATCATCGCCATTAAAAGCTCCGGGCAGATGTGATACTGCTTTCCGATTTCCACACAGTAGTTCTGGTATTCTTCCGGAATATCCGTTTCTTCCGGCAGTTTAAAGATATTGATCCCATTTACACTGCTAATCTCCACTTGTCCCTGCACCTCCACTGTCGTTTCTTCCATGCGATCCGGCTCAACATCCTGTTCCAGTTCTCCCGATGTCGTCACCGGCTGCACCGCAACAACTAATGCCATGATCAGCGTTAAAATTCCTTTTTTCATAGGATCACCGCCCTTTTACAGCATCATCATGTTAGATGCCTGACTGATTACCTTCATAGTTACTTTTGTCTGACCGCTGTCTTTCAGTATACGGATCACGTTGTTCAGCGTTCTGTCCAACAGTCGGAAGCATCCGGTCTGTGTATTCCGTGCCCTGCTGATGAACTCCTCCATCGCACCGTCCTCAATGTCGTATCCTTCCAGATAGTCCTTAACTTCTTCCACCGACAGACCACGGAGTTTATAGTAAAAATCCATCCTGTTGGCAAAACGTGCATCATATGTCTTGAGAAGTGATTCAAGGATAGGTTCTCCGGCAAGCACCAGACCAACGTGTGCTCCATCCGTAATGTTGCGGAGCAGCTCGATCTTTTTCTGGGTGTATTTATTAATAAGCTTGTCCGCCTCATCCATGATGATGAGATATCCCTGATTGATATTAAAAAACTCAATGATCTTTTCTGTGCGTTCATCAATGCTGCCATAGCTCCGCTGCATTCCGATCTTGCCCTCGATCCTGCGGATGATATCCTTGCAGTTCATTGTTTCATTTCCTTCT
>ENA-OQIO01001183-OQIO01001183.1-human-gut-metagenome-genome-assembly--contig:-NODE-1183-length-13112-cov-2.320139_pt1 | contig 13112 bp, 17 predicted proteins | sample MGYA00242573_ERZ504737 | MGnify/ENA primary metagenome ERZ504737 (study PRJEB26092, sample SAMD00036203) | human gut metagenome | host: Homo sapiens | study: EMG produced TPA metagenomics assembly of... | reverse complement strand
GTCGTGCTGCCGATCTCCGCGCAGAACGGCGACCTTCTGGCCGAGCCGGAGATTATCACGCGCGGCTTTATCTACGTCAAGGATTCCGAGGAGCTGCTGCAGGACCTCAGAAACCTCACGATGTCCACGGCGGAGGCCTACCGCGGCAAGCGCGGGCGCGACCTGAACGAACTCAAGGGCGCGATCCGCAGCGCGGTGAGCAACTATCTTTTTAAGGCAACCAAGCGCAGCCCCATGGTGCTGCCGGTCATCACGAGGCTTTAAGCCTTCCAAAAAGCGGCGAAGGTCTGCGACATATTGAAAGGGGCAGGGAGTGCAAATTTTGCATTCCCTGCCCCTTTTTTCTATTGACAGACTGCGCGCGGTGTGATAGTTTATCGGTAGACGATATATCGCTACCGTTATAACGGGGGCCGAGGAAAGAAGGATACCACATGGGAACGACGGCGCTGACCGAAGCGGTCTTTTACATTTTGCTTTCGCTGGATACGCCGCTGCACGGCTACGGCATCATGCAGAACGTCGAGCGCTTGAGCGGCGGGCGCGTGCGGCTCGCCGCGGGCACGCTCTACGGCGCGCTCGCGACGCTGACTGAGCGCGGCTGGATCGTATCGCTCGGCGACGAGAGCGAGGGACGCAAGAAAGAGTACCAGATCACGCCCGAGGGTCGCGAGGCTGTGCGCGCGGAGCTGAGAAGACTGCATGAGCTGACGCAAAACGGCGACAAGCTGACAAGCGAATGGAACTGAGAGGGGGGTGCACAATGCTGAAACAAAAATTCTGCCTCTGGTGGATCTGGTATCTGCTGTTTGACAACGCGCATTTTCAGCGCTGGCTCGCATGGCACCGCAGGCGCGGGTGGGAACTGGCGCACGTCGGCGGGCTGTTTTCCACTTTACGCGCGGCGACGGCACGGATTACCGCTACTATGTGCAGGTGATGAAGGACTTCCCGTGGACGGAGCAGGGCAGGGCCTATATTGCGGGCGTGGAGGAGCTGGGCGTCACCTATCTTGGCTGCTTTCTGCACCGCGCGTACTTCCGCTGGGTGGATGACGGCAGGCCGGAGGAGATGTTTTCCGACCTTGCGTCGCAGGCGCAGGAGGCAAGGTGCGTGCGCAGCGCGCAGATTTTTGCGGCGGCGCTGTGCGCGCTCGGCGCGGCGATGCAATTTTATACTGCGTGGGAGTATCTGTACGCGGCGCAAATTTATGAAGAGCTCTATGCCGAGCTGATCGCCGCGGGCGGGCCGAGCGTTGTGGCGGCCTGGATGCCGCGGATCGCGCTGGAGGCAGTGCTAGGCCTTTCGTGGCTCGCCCTCGCCGTATGGGGCGCGAGCGCAGCCGTGCGCACGCACAAAAAGTGGAAGAAGATCAAAGACGAGCAGTGTATCTGCGAGTGAAAGGAGAATCGCCATGGTCAAGGACAAGAAGGTGCTGCCGCATTTGTCAAGCTATGCCAACGATCCCGAGCGGATCGAGGAGCAGGCAAACCGAATGGCAAAAGAGGGCTGGATTCTTGAAAAGTTCGGCTCGCTGTTTTCCACCTATCGACGCGGAAAGGCGGGCGAGTACGAATATCGCGTGCAGGTGAAGGAAGCGGGGATAGACCGTCTTACCTACATCGCAGAGCTTACAGAGTTTGGCATTGAAGAGGTCGGCGGCGTGGGAGACCTGCTCGTTCTGCGCAAGAAGGCGGACGGCACGCCTTTTGATCTGTACTCAGACCTCGATTCCCTCATCGCCCAGCAGAAAAAAGCCGTGCGCTACCTGCGCGCAGGTCTGCTGCTGAGCCTTGGCTGGATGAGCATCACGCTGATGAATATTCTAATGACGCTGATGAATGCGAACGTGATCGGCAAGTATGCGGGTATGGCCGCCATAAGCTTCCGCTCGTCGCAGGTATTTCTCCTTGCGGCGTCGGCACTGCTCCTGCTCATTTGCATCGTGGGGATTGTCGACTGCCCGCGGGGCTGCGCCGCGCGAAACGGAAGATCACGTCGCTTGAAGCCGAGCGCGTGATTCAGGAATGAAAGGAGAGCAGAAATGGCAGAGACGATGACGAAGAAGTGGAGCAGAGCGCCGTTTGGCCCCGAGCGGGTGGAAGAGATGGAGCGCTATCTCAACAAGATGTCCCACGAGGCTGGCAATGCTGCGAGATCGTGCGCGATGAGCTGCGCTTTGTGCGCGGGGAACAGGACGAGTACATCTACCGCGTACAATACTTTTACGAATCGCGCGACGGCGAAAAGGACGACTATCTGCGCACGCTCGGCGAGACGGGCGCGGCACTGGTGGGCGAGTACGGCGAGGTGCTGATCCTGCGCAAAAAGACGGCGGACGGCGCGTTTGAGCTGTACTCTGACTTGGACTCCAAGATCGCGGCGCTGGAAAAGCGGCGCTCGCACTCGAGAAACATGATGCTCGGCGCGCTGGTGCTGGTGCTGTTAGAAGGGAGACATGCTTACAAGGCAATCTCGCAGTACGGCTTTTCAAGCTGGCTGGACACACAGCTTGATTCACCTGTGTATATGGTGCTGACTATTCTGATCGTGGCGGGACTGCTGGCGGGCGGTATTGCCGGTATGATTTCCGTGCGGCGCGAGGGGAAAAAGATCGAAGAGCTGAAGCGCAGGCGCATGATCGAGGAATAAGCCCCGCTTGCAAATCCCTTTGATCCGTTGTAGAATAGCCCTGCGAAAGAACAAACACGCGGAGGAAAGCCGACATGATCCAGGATATCGAGCCGAAACATCTTTACAACGAGTGGAAAAAGAACGCCGTGCCGAAAAAGAGCAGCGCCGTGGTGCAGTTCCGCGGGCAGGACCTTTTGTGCCGCATCGACGACAACGGCCTCAAGTTCCCGTCGCGCGCGCAGTTTACTGAGCCCGATGAGGCGTTCACCTATCTTTTTGAGCTCGACGGGCGGGAGTATTACCTGCTCTTTGACGAAAATGAGCGCGCGCTCGACGGCTACTCCTACCGCAACATCGGCCTTTTCCGCACAGAAAAGCCCAAGGAGCTCGCCTATGCGGCGGTCAGCGCGTGGCACCTGTGCTCGTGGTACCGCGACGCGCGCTACTGCGGCCGCTGCGGGGAAAAGCTCGTCCACGATGGGAACGAGCGCATGATGCGCTGCCCGAAGTGCGGCAACATGATCTTCCCGCGCATCAACCCTCGGTCATCGTGGCGGTGACGCACGGGGACTACCTGCTTTTGACCAAGTACGCCAACCGCCCCGGCGCGCAGCGCACGGCGCTTGTCGCGGGCTTCACCGAGTTTGCTGAGAGCTTTGAGCAGACCGTACACCGCGAGGTGATGGAGGAGGTCGGGCTCAAGGTCAAGGACCTGCGCTACTATCGCTGTCAGCCCTGGGGCATCAGCGGCAACATCATGATGGGCTACTGGTGCAGGCTCGACGGCGACGACGATACGATCCATCTCGACAACTTTGAGCTGGCGGACGGCGCGTGGGTCAGCCGCGAGGAGCTGCGAGAGAACTATACGGGCAACGGCATCGCCCTCACCTCGGAGATGATCGCCGAATTCGCCGCGGGACGGGACCCGTACAGCTTGGAGAAAAACAAGTGAAAAAGGAAAAGCGGCTGTCTCGACAGAGACAGCCGCTTTTTTCATATGAAACCGATCGACAGCAGGCGCATGTTGTCCCACTGCGCGAGCTCGCGGAGTTCTCCGCCCTCGTACTCGTACAGCGTGCACGGATCCCACCAGTTGACGTTGAGCTTAACAAAGGCAAAGTAGCGCTGACCATTCACGACGATGATCTGAAAATCGAAGATCGCATGGTCGATCTGGTCTGCGGCGGCGTGCATCATGGCGATCATCGTTTCGTTGGGTTCAACGACATTGCCGACAGAATCATAGAGCGTGGTGGCGACAAGTGTGTTGACCCTGTGCGAGCGAAGCGCGGAGGTGTCAAAGTCTGCGTAGTCGGCGGTGTAAAAGACGCAGGTGTCGGGTGTGAAGGCGTCGCAGGCGCGGCTTTTGCCGCTTGCATAGACCGTTTCGTAGACGTAAGCGGCGTCCTGCTCGCCAGATGATTTCAGCGCGACGTGCAGGATCGGTTCATCGGGCTCGCTTCGGACGAAGAAAAGCAGCGCGAGACACAGTGCGAAGCTGAGCAGTGCGGCAAGTATGCGTTTCATCGTAAGCTCCTTGCACTCCGGCGCTCAGAAGAGCGCGGGACATAGTCGACCGCGTCGGTGATGCCGCCCGCCTGACCGGCGAGCGACAGCTCGAAGCGGTAGACCGGTTGATAGAAGCCCTTGGAATCGGAGAGGTAGTCGAGCGTGCTGGAGCGCACCTCAATTTGCTGGACGCTTTGCGCAAACCACGCACCCTCGAAGCTCTTGCCCGATTGCAGCGCGGCGAGCGCCTGCGCGGGGGAGAGAATAGGGCTCTTCGCGCACGGGCGCGAGCGTGGTGATGCGGTTTTCAAGCTGCGAGAGCGTCGATTGACCGTCGCCTTGCGTTCTCAGATCACAAGTGAGCGTGCCGTGGAGGAAGCCTCCCTCCGTGGGGAGAAGATCGGCGGAGAACACCGCGCAGTAAGAGGTCTCGCCATACGGCGAGAGCGTGAACGCAGCGTCGGCGAGGATGGAAAAGCCAAACTTGTCGAGCTCTTCGCGCAGCATGTCCACTGTGACACCAGACGCGGGCGCATCGAAAACGGGCGTGTGATCGCGCCCAAAGCTGTATTCCCACGTGCCGTCGTGCAGGGTGACGTTGAGGAAGTCGCCGGAAGAGTGGTTGGCGTAGATCACAAGGTCATCGTAGTAGTACGCATCCGGAAATTCAACGCCGTGCGCGGCGGCGAATTCCGCGGCGAAGCGGTCGCGCCCGCGTTGTCGAGCGCCTGTGCCTGATAGACATAGGCGGTTTTGCTGTCCTCATCGAGTGCATAATCGACCGACCAGCGGACGCCACTTAAGTCTGCCGTCGTGACGGAGGCGTCGCGCAGGTTGCCGTAGGGCTGCGCGGCGTAGGAAATGAAAATGGCGGATAGTGCGAGTGCGAACGCGGCGGGCAGCGCGCAGTAGCGCGGCCACGTCCTGTTCTTTTGATGCAGCGCGAGCACGAGCATTGCTGCACACCAGCCGAGCATCGCGCCGAGCGTGTTGGTGAAGAGGTCGTCCACATCGCACATGCCGCGCCCGGTGAAAAACTGCGCCAGCTCGATCAGGAGCGAAACGCCGAAGCCCGCGCCCAGCGCGGCATACCATTTGCGAAACGGTTTCCACAAGAGCGGCAGCAGCACGCCGAGCGGGACGAAGAGCGCGATGTTGAGCAGCACGTTGAGCCAGATTTGCAGCGTGAAGCGCTGGTACGCCTCGCGCCAGGCAAGGAAAAGCTGCAAATTGCACTGCCGCGCGGCAAATTCATTCGGCTCGCTGCGCAGCAGCGTGACGAAGACTGTGACCGCCGCCCAGCCGACAAGCAGCACCGCGCAGACCGCCTTTCCCCACGGGAAGCGGCGGCCTTTTTTGCGGCAGACGGCATAGCAGACGGCCAGAATAAGGCCGCAGATAAGCACGGCGGGCACGGCAAAGCGCATGCCGCGCTGCAAAAGATAAAAAAGATAGGAAACAAAGTCGTGCATGAGCTCCCTCCTGAGGGGTCAGTCAGTTGGTTTCACTGTTCGCGGTTTTGTCCTCTTCGATGCGCGCGCTCACATTCTGCCGGAAGGCGAGCCACGCATCTTCGTTTTCCACGTAGTATTTGGGGCAGATCTTGCCCGTCACGTCGTAGTGTCGAATGACGTCCGCGTCGGGGTCGAGGTCAAAGGTCTCGCAGAGCCACGCGACGAGCTGTTCGAGGCTTTCCATCGTCGCGTCATTAAATTTGCCTGTGTCGTCGGGGTGGCAGACCTCGATGGACACGGTGTAGTCGTTCGCGGTGTTGGAACAGTAGGCGATCTCCGTCAGCGGCACGCACTGCAAGATCTCACCCTCCAGCCGACGACAAAGTGCGCGCTCGCGTAGGTCTCGTGTGTCAGGGCGAGGTTGGCAAAAAAGCTGCGGTTCGCCGCGGCGGTCGTGCCGGGATTGCCGACATAGTGCACCACCACGCCGGAAATTTCCCTGAGCGGCGTGCCGGGACGAGAGTATTCGTTTGTCGGAATGTAGTCGACCGTGACAAAGTCCGGCACGCTGACATTCGAACCGGGGAGATTCCGGTGGGCGAGCGCATAGCGCAGCTTCACGCCGCGAGAACGAGCAAAACGAGCGCGAGCAGGACGAGAAATGCTTTCTTGTTCCCAGTGCGGCGGCGCCTGCGCCGCCGCTTTGTTTTTTCTGTCATGTCAGTTCACGCTTTCCGTGGTGGAAACGTCCTCTGTGGCGGGGAGGGTGTGAATGCCGTCGTCGCTGGGCGGCGTTACGGTGTTGGATTTCAGCTCGGGCAGCAGCTCACTGAGTACTTGCAGGGTGTTGGGCGTCGAGCCATTCACATGGGGGCTGAGCGTATACACCTCCGGGCGGCCTTTTTCATTGGTGGACTCAAAGTACAGCTCGAGCCAGAAGGAGATGGGGGATCATACTGGTATTCCTGCACGGCGAAGATGTCGCTGCCGCCATTATCGGAATCCTGAACGTCCTGCATCAGCGCGGCGTAGACCTGTTCAGCCTGCGCGGCGGTGAGGGCATAGTCCTTTGTGTTGGAGTTCTCATCGTAATAGTAGCAGTAGCTGTCGAGGAAGCGCGGCGTGTCGCCGAGGTGATCGCAGCCGTAGCCGAGGACACGGCGGAGCACGGACTCTCTGCACATATAGAGCGCGTTCACGCGCGCCGTGGCGGACGAGGGCACGGTGAGGTCGCTTCTCCGCAGGTAGAGCGAATAGGAGCGCGAGAGCTGCGAGCCGTCCTTGAGGTAGTAGGTCAGGCGCAGGGAGAAATGTTCGATGTCGTCATGATCGCTCTGGGAGAGCGTATCCGCGTCCCATGCGTCTACGATGCGCGCCTGCTCGTTCCGGTTTTTGACGATGGCCTGGTGTGCCGCGGTGAGACGGCGGATGGTATCGGCGTTGTCGGTCGTGACGTTTGTCATGCCGGAGAAGGTGTAGTAAACGGATTCGATCTCGCTCTCGTCCGGCACGTGCTTTTCATAGCCCGTGAGGTCGAAGCTCATCGCAACGCCGAGCAGCACAAGAGCAAGCGCGACGATGGCCGCGCCCTTTGCGCCCGCGCGGAAGACGCGGAAGCTCTTTTTGATGAGCATCTCGGCGACAAAGTAGCCCACAAGCCCCGCCGCCGCCATGCAGAGGATCATGCCGGGCAGGGAATCGTTGCCGCTCGAGCGGTACTGACCGAAGAGGAAATAGTAGAGGAACTGCCCGAGGGCAACGGCGTACAGAACGCCACGCCGTACTTGAAGATGGGCGTCGCCCACGGGAAGGCGACCGTCGAGCCGGTCATCTCGCTCTTGCGCGTGCGGTAGAGGAGCAGCGCGATGAGGGCGATGACAAGTCCCGCGAGCGCGTAGGCGGCGAGGATCATGAACGAGCGGTGCTCAAGCGCGTAGGCAGTCACATAGTACGAGTCGCTCTCGCAGGTCTCGATCGAGGCGATGTCCACCTCGGGGTACATATAGAGGGGCGGGGAGAGGAAACCGAGCGCAACGTCGGTGTGCCCACTGTAGCCGTAGAGGAAATTGCCCGCAAAGTTGCGCAGCAGATATTCCATTCCCGGAACGAGGATATTGCCGACGAAATAGAAGACGGGCGCGGCGAGGATCTGCCCCGTCATCATCATGCACAGCACGGCGAAGGAGTAGAAAAAGACGGCTTCGAGCATGGCGCTGCCCATGGCCGCGGCAGTGACGCTCCAGAAACTGAGGTGCAGCGGGGCGGAGATCGCCGCGCCGAGCAGAAACGTGACGAGAATGGTGGAAAGCTGGCAGAACAGTCCCGTGAGGTAGGCGGTCAGAAAGATGGTCTCGCGCCGCACGGGGAGCGCGTGGAAGCCGTTCGTCGCGCGGCTTTGCGTCAGGTGCGAGAAGGCGAGCATCGCAAAGAAAAGGCCGAAGAAGAAGGAAATGAAGATGCCGCCGCGCACGCCGGTATTGAGCAGCAGGTAGGATGCATCCGCTGCGCTGTAACCGCCCTGATAGGCGGAAAGCTCTGAAAAGAGCATGACCGGCACGAGGAAAAGCCACAAGGCGGTGTAGCCGAGCCAGAGCGGCCAGGTGTGCTTGAGCTGGCTGCGGAATAAAGTCTTATCAAAGAACGATGTCGCGGATCGCATAGTCCTCACCTCCCAGTTCATAGATGAAAATTTCTTCAAGTGACAGCGGCACCGCGTCGATAAAGATCGGGTGCAGCGCAGCGAGCTGCTGTTCCAGTTCCTCTGCGCTGCCGCGGCAGATGAGCGTGTGGACGCGCCCGGTCTGCGCGTGGTGCAGCACCTTGATCTCCTGCGGCAGGGCGGGCAGCTCCGCGCCCTCGAAGGCGAGCTGGAGCTTGACGGTATAGTCCTGCAATTCGCTCAGCGAATGCTCAAGCAGGAGCTTGCCGCGGCTCATCACGCCCACGTGGTCGCACACGTCCTCCAATTCGCGCAGGTTGTGCGAGGAGACGAGCACCGTCGTGCCGCGCTCGGCAACGTCCTGCAAAATGAGGCTCCACACCTGACGGCGCATCACGGGGTCGAGGCCGTCCACCGGCTCGTCAAGGATGAGATAGTCGGGCATCGTGCACAGCGCGAGCCAGAAGCCGCCTGCTTCTGCTGGCCCTTGCTCATGCGGCGCAGCGGCCGCTTTTCATCGAGCGCGAAGACCTCGCGGAGCTTTTCAAAGCGCTCCTGATCGAACTTCGGGTACAGCCCGCGGTAAAAGCGCATCATATCGCGCAGTCCCGCCTGCATAAAGTAGAACCAGTCGTCGGGAATGGAGCGATGCGCGCCTTCACGCCCGCGTTTCCCAGACCTCCTCGCCGTCAAAGCGCACACTGCCCTCATCCTGACGGTAAACGCCCGTCAGGTGGCGCAGCAGCGTCGTCTTGCCCGCGCCGTTCGGCCCGACAAGGCCGTAGACCGCGCCGCGCGGCACGCTCAGATCCGCGCCGTCGAGCGCGGCAAAGCCGTCAAAGGTCTTTTTAAGACCTCGTACTTCGATCATTTCTCTTCTCCCTCCCTGCACAATGCTTGAATGTCTTCTTCGCTCACGCCCATGGCGCGCAGCTCCTGCAAAAGCTCTTTGAGCTGATGCTCAAGCGATAAGCGGCGCGCGTCGTCCTGCGCGCGGTAGGTGTGCACGGCAAAGCAGCCCTTTCCCGGCACCGAGCAGCAGTAGCCGCTCGATTCCAGCTCGTTGTAGGCGCGCTGGATGGTATTGGGGTTGATGGCAAGCTGCGTTGCCAACGCGCGCACCGAGGGGAGCTTATCCCCGTCGGCGATCGCGCCGGAGACGATCAGCCGCCGCAGCCCGTCGCACACCTGCTCGTAGATCGGGCGCGCGTCGCGGTAATTTAAGGTGATCATGGCATTCCTCCTGCATTCATCGGCTGCACAGCACGGCGAGCAGCAAAATGCCGAGCAGCAGTACAACAAGAACCGGGATCAGAAAAATCAAGTGGAACATAGGCGCCTCCTGCTGTATTAAGTGTGTTAGTACAGTTAGGATAGCATGGCGGACACCGGCTGTCAAGCGGGGAATGCAAAAATTTTCCACCGTTTTGCTGTGCAAATCACTAAATGCAGGTAAAGAATGCATTAAAATTTATGCAGAATGTATGATTTGCCATGCGCGCACGACAAAAAACGACACTTGCCCCGTTGACAGCGGGCGGCCGATTTGGTATTCTCTGAGATATGAAAGAAATTCATCAAACGTTTTACGGAATGTGATTTTTGGGAAGGAGAAGTGTATGGAACAGTTTATGAAGATCAACACTGCGGTCAACGGCTTCGTCTGGGGGCCGGTGATGCTGGTGCTGCTCGTCGGCACGGGCATCTACCTGAGCATCGCTGTGGGCTTTATCCAGTTCACCAAGATCGGCTACTGGTGGAAAAACACCATCGGAAAGATCTTTAAGAAGGGCGAGGCCGGCGACGGCGAGATCACGCCGCTGCAGGCCGTGTCCACGGCCCTTGCCTCCACCGTCGGCACGGGCAACATCGCGGGCGTCACGGGCGCGATCATCTTAGGCGGCCCCGGCGCCGTGTTCTGGATGTGGGTGTCGGCGCTTTTCGGCATGGTGACCAAGTTCTCTGAGGTCACGCTCGCCGTCAAATACCGCGAGCGCAACGAAAAGGGCGACTGGTGCGGCGGACCCATGTACTACATCAAAAACGGCCTTGGCCCCAAGTGGAAGTGGCTCGGCGGTGTGTTCGCCGTGCTCGGTGCCATCGCGGCGTTCGGTATCGGCAACATCGCACAGGTGCACTCCATCGCGGATTCCGTCAAGTCCGTTGCCGTCGCGTTCAATGAAAACGCGGCGAGCAGGGAGACGATGATCTGCCTCATCACCGGCATCTGTGTCGCCATCTTCGTGGCGCTGGTGCTGCTCGGCGGCGTCAAGCGCATCGGTCAGGTCACGGAAAAGCTCGTGCCCCTCATGGCCGTCATTTACATCGTCTGCGCGCTTATCGTCGTGTTTGCGAATATCAGCGCCGTTCCCGGCGTGTTTGCCTCCATCTTTAAGGGCGCTTTTAACCCCCGCTGCCGTCACCGGCGGCGCGGCGGGCATTTCCATCAAGCTTGCGATGACCAAGGGCGTCGGCCGCGGCGTTTTCTCCAACGAGGCGGGCCTCGGCTCCGCGCCCATCGCGCACGCCGCCACCTCGGAAAAGAACCCCGTCAAGCAGGCCTTTACGGCATCTTTGAGGTCTTTATGGACACCATCGTCATCTGCACGCTCACGTCCCTTGTTGTCCTCTGCTCCGGCGCGGCGGACGGCAATTACGGCAACGCGGCAGCTGCGGGCGTTCCCACGGCGGTCGCGGGCTTTGCCACAGTCTTCGGCGACAAGGCGGGCTCTCTGATTCTGGCGGTCGGCCTGCTGCTGTTTGCCACGTCCACCATCCTCGGCTGGGCGCTCTACGGCACGCGCTGCGCGGAGTTCCTCTTTGGCAGCAAGATCATCCGCCCCTATCAGATCATCTTCTGCCTCGTCGTTGTGGCCGGCGCGGTCGCGGACCTGACGCTCGTGTGGGATATCTCCGACACGCTCAACGGCCTCATGTCCATCCCGAACCTCATCGCGCTGCTGCTGCTGAGCCCCGTGGTCATCAAGGTGACGAAGGAGCATTTCGCGGGACTGAGAAAATAATCGAAACAGCGGCGAGGCCGCTTTTTGAGCGAGAACGCATGTGCTGAAAAGAGACGGCCTTGGCTGTCTCTTTTTTCTTCTGTTTTGCCGCGAGGGACGAGAAAAAGCAAAAAAGCGGTATCATTTCACAGGTTTTGCTTTACAATAGGAAAAAGCTGTGCTATCATAATTCAGCACGCTTATCGTGCGCATTCCCGCACTTAGGACGTGGAGGATTCACCGACCGCCGCTCAGTGTTGGGAGAATTTATGAAAGGTGGATATCACACTATGATGCTCAAAGACCAGAAGACGGCTATCATCGAAGCCAACCGCACCCACGAAGGCGACACCGGTTCTCCGGAGGTTCAGGTCGCTATCCTCACCGAGCGCATCGCTCAGCTCACCGAGCACCTCAAGCAGCACCCGCAGGACAACCACTCCCGCCGCGGCCTGTACAAGATGATCGGTAAGCGCCGCAGCCTGCTCGATTATCTCATGAAGAAGGACATCGAGCGCTATCGTACCCTGATCGCCAAGCTGGGTATCCGTAAGTAAGTTTGAAAACAGGGTGGTGTGCATGCGCACCACCCTTCTTTCACACTTTCGCCCTTGGCACTTTCCCCGCGCGTATGAGAGCCTGCTATGCTTTAGCAGTTGAAAAAGCGGCGGCGTGACCGACGTTTTTTCAAGTGCTAAACGGTCGGCTCCCATACGGAATTTTACAAAAAAGGAGATCGACAAATGTCTACCATCATCACCCACAGACAGTTCCCCAACTACCACAAGTACGAGATGGAGCTCGCCGGCCGCCCCTCACGCTTGAGGTCGGCAAGCTTGCTGAACTCGCCAACGCCGCCGTCATGGTCGGCTACGGCGACACCCGCGTGCTCGTCTGCGCCACGGCTTCCGCCCGCCCGCGCGACGGCATCGACTTCTTTCCTCTCTCCGTTGACTTTGAGGAGAAGCTCTACTCCGTCGGCCGCATCCCCGGTTCTTTCAACCGCCGCGAGGGCCGTCCCGGCGAAAAGGGCATCCTGACCAGCCGCGTCATCGACCGCCCCATCCGCCCGCTCTTCCCCTCCGACTTCCGCAACGACGTCTCCATCATGGCGACGGTCATGAGCGTCGACCACGACTGCTCTCCCGAGATCGCGGCCCTGATCGGCACCTCCGCCGCGCTCGCCATCTCCGATATCCCCTGGAACGGCCCTGTCGGCGCGCTCAAGGTCGGCCTTGTGAACGGCGAACTCGTGCTCAACCCCAACTCCGAGCAGCGCAAGGTCAGCGATCTCGACGTCACGGTCGTCTCGACCGGCAAGAAGGTCGTCATGATCGAGGCCGGTGCGAACGAAGTCGACAACGACACCATGTACAAGGCCATCGAGCTTGCCCACAACGAGAACCAGAAGCAGGTCGAGCTCATCAACCGCATGGTCGCCGAGATCGGCAAGCCCAAGTTCGACTACCCGCACGCGAGCTTCAACCAGGAGCTGTTCGACAAGATCGTCGAAAACTTCATGGACGAGGCCAAGGCCGCGATGGATACCGACGACAAGAACGTCCGCGAGGCCCGCTGGAACGAGATGATCGAGCACTGGCACGAGAAGTTCCTCGAGGAGTATCCCGATATGGATCAGTTCCTCGACGAGATCACCTATAAGTTCCAGAAGAAGATCGTTAAGGCGTGGCTGCTCGAAGGCCACCGCGTCGACGGCCGCCAGAAGAACGAGATCCGTCCTCTCGCTGCCGAAGTCGGCGTCCTGCCCCGCGTCCACGGCTCGGGCCTGTTCACCCGCGGCCAGACGCAGGTGCTCTCCGTTTGTACGCTTGACACGCTTTCCGCCGCCCA
>ENA-OQIO01001179-OQIO01001179.1-human-gut-metagenome-genome-assembly--contig:-NODE-1179-length-13142-cov-3.070918_pt1 | contig 13142 bp, 13 predicted proteins | sample MGYA00242573_ERZ504737 | MGnify/ENA primary metagenome ERZ504737 (study PRJEB26092, sample SAMD00036203) | human gut metagenome | host: Homo sapiens | study: EMG produced TPA metagenomics assembly of... | reverse complement strand
ATCATTCCAATATCAAGAATATAATTTATTTTTCTATATTTTCATGAAAAGGAGGCACTAATTATGAAAAAGAAAACCTTACTTGCCCCGTCACTCTTTTTGAGTGGCATCCTGCTTTTCTCCGGTTGCGGAAGTTCTGCAACCACCTCTGCGGTCCACCAGAATAAATCTGCAGACTCCTGGGCTGTCGAAGCCAGCGAACCCCTGGACGACTCCGGCTTCTCCTATGACGGCGAAGCGGATATGATGGACGATACCGCCACAGCTGAAACTGCCGGTTCATCTTCTGACTCTTCCGTTTCTGATGCTGCGACCGATGCTGCTGAGGCAACCCACGACCAGAGCACCCGGAAACTGATCCGCACCGTCTCGATGGATATCGCCACGGAAGATCTCGACACCCTCCGCACGAAACTGGACAACTCTATCACCTCCTGCGGTGGCTATATCGAATCCTCCACCCTGGATACTCCACAGAACGGCTACAGCAGACGTTCCTACTACGTCACTGCTCGGATCCCTTCCGACAACCTGGATAGTTTCCTGGAAACCGCCGGAACTCTGGGCACCGTCACCAACAAAAATATCGAAACTGAAGACATCACCCTCCGATACGTTGATCAGAAAGCCTACCTGGATTCCCTCCGAACCGAATACGACCGTGTCAGCAAACTTCTCGAGCAGGCCACTGAGCTGGATCAGATCCTGGCCCTCGAGTCCAAGCTCTCCGACCTGCGCTACCAGATCAACAGCTACGAAACCCAGCTTCGAACCTACGACAACCTGGTAGACTACAGCACTGTCTACTTAAACGTCAACGAAGTAGCCTACGAACAACCCACCTCCAACACTATAGGCAGCCGCATCAGCAACGGCTTTCGAAACAGCCTCTACGAAGTCCGCGATTTCTTCGTAGACCTCTTCGTAGCCATCATCGCCAACCTCCCGGTTCTGGTGGTCCTGATCGCCATCATCACCGCTGCCATCCTGTTGATACGAAAACTGATCCGCAGACACAAAGCAAAAAAAGGGAACACCACCACTCCAGTCACTCATCCCCCAATTGTTCCCGCAGACACAGATTCAAACAAAGATGTAAAAACAACATCAGAAACCGAAAACAAGTAATTCCTGACTCTTCTGCTCAAAAACTTCTACCCCCTATAAAAAGCCAGCGGCGTTCCCTCATCGAACACCGCTGGCAGCTTTTTATACATTCTCTTACAGTTTTTTCATCATACCATATATTACATACCAGACATTTTCCATCCGGATGCCGAAAATATTTCACTCTGATTTTCTTTCCTCCCGCCTTAAACGCACAGCGGCAGGCACCTGTTCCATGGGGAGTGGACAACACTTTGTGGGCGCTTAGGGCAAGCTTTGAAATCCGACACTTACGGAGACTTTCGCGAGGGGTCAGCCGACCCTCGTGAATCTAGTCGCAGTTAGTGGCTAGTTCAAAGTTGCCCTGCCCACGTTGTCCACACCCCATGGAACAGGTGCCTGCCGCGTCCGTCTAACCAAACTAAAAAAACAAGCAATCCTTACTTTTCTTCATCCGCCCCCTCGCTGGTCAGCCTCAGCACAGCCCTGATCTCTTCCTCATCCATATCCAGATAAGCCGCCAGTTCCTCCACGCTGAACTTCTGTTCCTCATCATCCGACAATTCCCTGATCGCAGCCTCAAGCTTCCGAACCTTCTCAACCATGGACTCGTCCCGATACTTCTGCTCCGTCTGCTCCTTCACCCAGCTTTCCATACCTGCCAGCAGACGTTCTTCCATCCAGTCCGCCTTACCTTCCTCCGGTATCTCTTCCGCCAGCGCCAGCAACAGACTCATATTCCCTTCCTGAATCAGGTCACCAATATAAATCCCCTGTCTCCACAGCTTTCTCGCATACTGCAAGATCTCCTTCAGATACAGCTGTGCCAGACGTTCCTGCACACCGGCCACATCTGTCACTGCCTGTAAAAGCAGAGCCTCCCGCTCCCCTTCCTTTTCCGAAGGGAACTGCCGGAGCATCTCCTCATACTCCTTCAAACACTGCTCATCCTCTGCTTCCAGAATCACAGGCTTCTTCTCTTCCTCCTGTTCTTCCTGCGGATCCAGTGCCTTTCCGATATCCATAGGGGCAAGATCTGCCCCCTGGATACGGATTCCCTGGATACGAAGATATTCATACAGACTCTGCAACTGCTGCGGAGATAACTGATTCAGCCCAAAGCTCTCAAGAATCTGCTCGTTATTCAGATTCTTCTCCTGCTTTGCTGCCAGTTCCATCAGCTGCTCCAGTTTTTCCTGAAATTCTCTCATATCCATCATATTTCGTTACTCCCTTTTTGCCTTTTATTTTTCACGGATCCGGCTGTGCAGTTCCTGCAGAGATACTACTTCATTTTTCTCCTGCTTCTGCTCTGCCAGAATACCGTCTGCGCTTGCCAGTGCTGCTGCCATCGTTGTGATATACGGCACACGGCTCTTGATGCAAGCCTTTCTCACATAACTATCATCCGGACCATCCTCGTCACCCTTCGGTGTGTTGACTACCAGCTGTACTTTACCGTTGGTGATCACATCATAGATATCCGGGCGTCCTTCACTGCGTTTGAATACTCTTTCTGCCTCGATGCCAGCCTGCTCGATCAGTTCTTTCGTGTGACCGGTTGCCAGGATAGCAAATCCTGCTTCTTTAAACCGTTTTGCGACTTCCACAACCTCTCCTTTGTCACGGTCGCTGACACTGATCAGGACAGTTCCCTCTAACGGCAGTTTGCTCTTGGTTGCTTCCTGTGCTTTATAGAATGCCTCTCCCACAGTGTCCGCAAGGCCCAGAACCTCACCGGTAGAACGCATCTCCGGTCCTAACAACGGGTCAACTTCCGGGAACATATTGAACGGGAAGACAGCCTCTTTGACACCATAATATGGAATCTCTTTCTCTTTCATACCATCCAGTGGTGACGGTGCGCCGCTGAACTCAGAGGTAATGATCTGTGTAGCCAGCGGTACCATGGAGATATTGCACACCTTGGATACCAGCGGTACGGTACGGGATGCACGCGGATTGGCTTCCAGTACATAGACCGTTCCGTCTTCAATCGCATACTGCATGTTCATCAGACCGCGCACATGCATTTCCTCTGCGATTTTCTTTGTATATTCTTTGATGGTTTTCAGATTTTCGTCTGAAATATTTTTGGACGGAATGATACAAGCGGAGTCACCGGAATGTACGCCGGCAAGCTCGATATGTTCCATAACCGCCGGAACAAATGCATGATTACCGTCGCTGATCGCATCTGCCTCACACTCGGTTGCATGACGCAGGAAACGGTCGATCAGTATCGGGCGATCCGGTGTCACACCTTCTGCTGCTTCCATATAGATTCTCAGATTTTCCGGATCGTATACAACTTCCATGCCACGACCGCCCAGTACATAGGACGGACGAACCATAACCGGATAACCGATCTTTTCTGCAATCGCAAGTGCCTCATCCACATCCACTGCCATGCCTGCTTCCGGCATCGGGATACCAAGTTTGTCCATCATCGCACGGAACAGATCTCTGTCTTCTGCCATATCGATGACTTCCGGAGAAGTACCAAGGATCTTCACCCCGTATTTTTCCAGATCTGCAGACAGATTCAGCGGTGTCTGGCCACCGAACTGTGCGATCACACCGAGCGGCTGTTCCTTCTTATAAATAGACAGTACATCTTCCAGTGTCAGCGGCTCAAAATACAGTTTATCGGAAGTATCATAGTCGGTAGATACCGTTTCTGGGTTACAGTTTACGATGATTGTCTCAAAACCTGCTTTTTTCAGTGCTATCGCCGCATGTACACAGCAATAGTCAAATTCGATACCCTGACCGATACGGTTCGGACCGCCGCCGAGGATCATGATCTTATTCTTGTTATCGCTGACCGGACTTTCGTCTTTGCAGTGATAGGTGGAGTAATAATAAGCATTATCCTTCGTTCCGCTTACGTGGACACCTTCCCATGCTTCCTCCACACCCTGTGCGATTCTCGCATTACGGATGTCTTCTTCCGGAACTTCCAGGATCTGTCCCAGATATTTGTCAGAAAAACCGTCCAGTTTCGCCTGTTTCAGGGCTTCCGGAGCCGGCACCTGACCTTTGTTTGCCAGAAGTGCTTCCTCTTCTTCCACCAGTTCTTTCATCTGTTCGATGAAATAGTGTTTGATCTTTGTCAGAGCAAACAGTTCGTCTACCGTTGCACCTTTTCGCAGTGCTTCATACATGATAAACTGTCTCTGGCTGTTCGGTTCTACCAGCATCTTTAACAGTTCCTCTTTTGATTTCTCATGGAAATCCTTGGCAAAGCCAAGACCGAACTGACCGATCTCCAGGCTTCGGATAGCTTTCTGGAACGCTTCTTTATAGGTTTTACCGATACTCATAACCTCGCCGACGGCACGCATCTGTGTACCCAGCTTATCCTCTACGCCCTTGAACTTCTCAAATGCCCAGCGCGCGAATTTGATTACCACATAGTCTCCGTCCGGAGCGTATTTGTCCAGGGTTCCGTACTTTCCACATGGGATCTCATCCAGGTTCAGACCGGAAGCCAGCATCGCGGATACCAGTGCGATCGGAAAACCGGTTGCCTTACTTGCCAGTGCGGAGGAACGGGAGGTTCTCGGGTTGATCTCAATAACGATGATTCTTCCGCTGACCGGATCGTGGGCAAACTGTACGTTTGTTCCACCGATGACTTCTACTTCTTCTACGATCTTATATGCCTGTCTCTGCAGTTCCTGCTGTACCTCCTCGGAGATGGTCAGCATCGGAGCGGAACAGAAAGAATCACCGGTATGTACGCCGATCGGATCGATATTTTCGATAAAGCATACAGTGATCATATTGTTTTTGGAGTCACGGACAACTTCCAGCTCCAGTTCTTCCCATCCAAGGATGGATTCTTCTACCAGAACCTGACCTACCAGGCTGGCCTGTAAACCTCTGGCGCATACGGTTTTCAGCTCTTCTACATTATATACCAGACCGCCGCCTGCTCCACCCATGGTGTAAGCCGGACGCAGCACAACCGGATATCCCAGTCTGTCAGCGATCGCAAGCGCTCATCACGCTGTACGCCACATCGCTTCGCGCCATCTCGATACCCAGACGGTCCATCGTCTTCTTAAATTCAATACGGTCCTCGCCACGCTGGATCGCATCCACCTGAACACCGATGACTTTCACACCGTATTTGTCCAGGATCCCTTCTTCTGCAAGTTCAGAACAAAGATTCAGCCTGACTGTCCTCCAAGATTCGGAAGAATCGCGTCCGGACGCTCCTTTGCGATAATCTGTTCCAGTCTCTCTACGTTCAGTGGTTCGATATACGTGACATCTGCAATCCCCGGATCCGTCATGATCGTTGCCGGATTGGAGTTTACCAGTACAATCTCATATCCCAGCTGGCGCAGTGCTTTACACGCCTGTGTTCCGGAGTAGTCAAACTCGCAGGCCTGACCGATAATAATTGGACCGGAACCGATAATCAATACTTTGTGTACATCATTTCTCTTACTCATCTTGTTCTCCCTTTTTCGCAGAATATGTTTCCATATTCCGTTTTTTCACGCAAGAAAGCTCCTGTCCCAGGATCCTTCCCTTTTGCATCAACATTTCCGTATTTTATTATACATGAGCCTTCGGTAAATTACTACTGTAAAGTGTGGTTTGCATCAAAAAAAGCAACCCTTGTCTCCAGGAGTCGCTTTCTTGATGCGTATTTCTTTTATATCATATAATTTTTAAGGCATTTAGGATAACCAGCATGGTGATCATAAAAAACACAGTTCCTTCTGTTCTAAAAAAATCTTTTCCTGTATTTCGTCCCGTCAGATAAATTACTATTTGGAGAAACAGCACCTCAAACAATGCCTTTCCAAGAAGTTTCTGCATCTTTTTCTCTCTGTTTTCACTCTTTTTTATCATGCCATCAATATCAACATTGGCTGTGTCAGAAAACGCTTTCATAATACGCTTTATATTTTTCAAACCTTCCGTACTGTCTGCCGCAAGATAAATCCCATCTGGCTGACGGGATTCGGTATCAAGTTCACGGATAATTTTTTCCGCCATAGACCAACTGATAATCGCATACTCTCCCTTTATCCACTCACAGGCTGAAAACTGATACATTTGTTTTCTTCCTGTTATACTCTCAAAAAGAAATCTTCTGTTGTTTACAACCGATTCTTCCAACTCCTGTTCTAATTTTTCAGGAAGCAGAATCGTATCCTCCAAATCTTCTTTCTGCCTGTCTGTTCCCGGAAGTTCCTCACTTCCCAAAACCTGAAAATTAATCTTTCCATCTGCCGTTTCTGCCTGAAACCGATACAAAAGTGATGCTGTTTGCACTCCTTTATATTTTTTCAGCTTTGAAATATTTTTTGCATCCGGATGTACATCCAGCAGTATCACACTTTGCTGTTCCATTCCCTTTCTCAGATTTTGATATTCTCTTCTTACATCCCGAAACAGCATCAGAAAAAAAATCGCGGTAACAAGACAAATCATATAATATTGTTTTTTTTTCATCTTTTTCTTCTCTTCACAAAATAGTACACCGCTGCCACCAGGATACATTCTACGCTCACAAAACAGATCATCCACCATTGCATACTTCTTTTACTGTTATCTTCCGTGCCGGTATCTGTAACAATTACAGGCGGCTGTATTTCTGTGATAACTCCAAGAGTATCCTGATATTCTTTTCCTGTCTCATCTGTATAGGTAATAATAAAATTCCCTTCTGTATTTCCATATTTTTCTTTGTCCGGTTTTCCATCCACAAGTACCGCACCATCGATTTCTGCTGAAGTTCCTTTCTCCACTTCCCCTGCGAACATCGTTTTTTCCAGATGCAGTCCCGGAACTTCCATCGTAACATTCACATTATAGGCTTTTCCCTGTCCAACATTCATGATATTTCCGCTTAACGCTATGCGGTCACCTGCATACACAACATCGTTTAATGCAGTAATCTCCCACTGGATTTTCGGAAGTCTTGTCAGTGTGACGGCAATTGTTCCTGCCTCTTCTTTTTGTTCCCCATCTTTATCATCATACTGTTCTGTGTAATTAAAATCTACAAATTCCCCTCCACTCCAAGATTGATCTGTGCGCTTACTTTTACTGTGATTTTTTCCTGCGGGGCAATATTTTCAAAATACCAGGTATTTGTTTTATTCCGGATAGCTACGTTTCATTATTACTTCCTACCCGCAACGCCACATTTCGAATCGTTTCCTTTTTACTTTTATTCTGAAAGGTTAATTCCAGTTTTATCTTATCTCCTGGTTCTACCGTCTTTTTATTACATTTTGTTTCTATATGAAGTAATTTCGGATTGTGTTTCACCTCTGTCACTGTTTCACCGGTATGCTCCACAAAACTTCCGCCTCCGGTATCTCCATCAACGGCAATATTTCCAGGGTTCTGTTCATTCGTATCTGTTCCCGGTATTTCCTGATCTGCCGGATTGTCTTCGCTGCTCTCGTTTTTCTTTGCATCAATATTTACATAAGTACTAAATGTTTGCGTAAGTGTTTCTCCATTTTCCAGTATACCGGTTACTTCCCAGTTGATCGGATAAGTGCCCGCTTCTCTTTCTTCTTTTAACTGCAACAGAATACTCACATAATAAACTTTTCGTACTTCTCCTGTACTTATTGTTTTTTCTTCCTCTACCACATCTTTATCATAGTTTTTATACACATAAGGAGCCTGCGTTGCAGATCCCAGATCCGGATGTACATGAAGTTTCTTTTCTTTTAAATTTCCTTTCACTAACAGCGGTAACACAATTTTCACTTCGTTTTCTGTGATTTCCGGAACATATCCCTCACTGTAAGAAGTTTCCATCCCTTCGTAGCATCCGGTATTATCAATATATATACTTTCTTTTTCCTTTGTCAGCTGTTCTTCCTGATCGGCTATGTTCTCTTCATTTCCATAAACCACGTTTCCACTGCCTGCCAGAATACCTAATACAGCCAGCAGTGCTATTGCTTTATTTATCTTCTTTCGCATCATTCATCTCCTGTAAATATCCATCATCCATCTCAAAAACCACATCGCAAAGATAATCGATATCTTTCGGATTATGGCTGGACAGCAGAATCACCCTGTTCTCCTCTTTCATCTGAAGCAGCACCTCCCGGATCTCCTTCACGCCATGTTTATCCAAACCATTCATTGGCTCATCCAGAATCAATATTTCCGGTTTTTCCATAATTGCCTGTGCAATTCCGAGTCTCTGCCTCATTCCAAGGGAATACTTTCCCACCGGTTGTTTCAGATTCGGGTCAAGCCCGACAACACGCATGGTTTCCCTGATCTGCGACTCCTGAATTCTGTGATTTACTGCCGCCAGGATCTTCAGATTCTTTATTCCTGTCATTCCCGGCAAAAATCCAGGCGATTCAATAATCATCCCCATATCTTCCGGAAAATCAACATCCTTTCCAATCTTTTTCCCGTTAACCCGAATACTCCCCTCATCATAAGGTAACAGTCCACAGATACATTTCATCAATACTGTTTTTCCACTTCCGTTATTTCCTACGATTCCATATACCTGCCCCCAGTTTAGTTCACAACTGATATTTTTCAACACTTTCCTTTCCTGAAAGCTTTTACTTACCTGTTCTATCTGAATTGCTGCTTCTCTCATCGTTCTCCCGTCCCGTCAAATACAAAATGATATGTTCGGATGCTATATAAATTAAGCAATATCAACATAATCACAAGAACCATATCATAGATTCCACTGTCTCTCAGTGAAGGAAGCCTGTCATACCCAAAATTATGCAGATGATATGTCGCATGACTTAACGGAGATATCCATCCTGTTGCCACATTAGCCAGATAACTTTTCCGTTCACTGATCCCCAGCAATTTCTGCAAAATTCCCGGCGAAAAAATGAACGAAATACCGTTAAAAACCACGCCGGCTATCATACCCGCAAGCTCATTCCACAGAATCCTGAACCAGAAAATCAATAACACCATCACAAGTGCATACGCGAATAACAGAAAAAAGATTGTTGTCATACAGGCATATGGTCGCGTCAGTTCCAGTGTCTTTTCTGATGCTGCCAGTGACAACTTCTTTCCTGCACTTGTAAACGCCAGCTTTACCGCCGTCTCACTCCAGATATTTCCTACATAACACCTCTGCCCACAGATCAAAATCGTTGATAGCAGTATCGCTACTGTATAAATTGCCGTTGCACAGACAATATATACCACCTGTCCTGCTAACCAGATTTTTCTCGTCATCCTGCAAAGATAAAATGGCACCTCATTTCCCAGATAAGGAATGTCTGCAAAATATAACAACAGCAACAATGTCATAAAGAAAATAGCTTCCAGATCATCAAATCCCCAGATAAACGGTTCGAATATCTGCATAATTGTATTTTCTTTTTCTGAAAACTGCAAAATCTTTTCTGTCAGAAAGTAGCACATAATAAAATTCAGAATAAACGCCAGCCAGATTTTTCTGTCATATCGCCAGCGTCTGAAGTTAAATACCACTACCATCCATATTTTTCTTATATTATTCACCATTTAATCTCCGCACAACCCGATCAGCAAACAGCCCATTCCATCCAAGATACATCAGGAACAGCATTCCCCACATTTGTAGCTTTTCATGACTCAGGTAATCTTCTATAAGAAACCAGTGATATGGATTCAAATAATAAATTTCTTTCAAAAATCTCTGATTCATAATATATATAACAAAGAAAGATACAAAAGGAATCAGATATGCAAGATACACACTTTCCGCAGCCACCGAAAAATACATTGCCATACTGCTTAAAACCATACTGCCAATACAATATGTAAAAAGCATATTTACGATTATCTGCCATGCTTCCAGTTCTTTTTTCCACTCAATCGTTCCTGTTTCTGCCGGAGAATACAACAAATATATCCCAAGAATTCCCAGCATCCCTGCTGCCAGAATCATACCGGTAACTCCGATAAAATTCCCAAAAATCTTTCCTCTGATATATGCTCCCACATCCATCCTTGCCAGGTAAAATTTATAAAATCGGCTTTGAAAATCTTCCATACATGACGCAGCATGCGCAATGCCACTTACTGATGCAACCAGCACCACCGTTTCCCTTTTACGTAATATCTGTATCACAGTCTGCTGCCAGAATCCTCTTATGATTTCCCGGTCTGCTCCAACTTCCCGATAAATCTCTGTTCCCTGAATCATCAGATACAGCCACAGAATCCCACAGAGTATCCATATTCTCCGGCTCTGTATCAACCGAAGTGCTTCTGCTCTGTAAACACCAGACGTATTTCTGTCATTCTTAGTACCCATTATATCTGCTGATCACACTTCCATCGATTCCGTTCAATGTTAAATAAGAAACCTTATATGCATTCTCTTCATCCTTCTGTTTCATGGAATATACAGCATTTTCAGGAGTTTCTTCATCATAAATATATCCACAGAAATCCCATACCGGAACTGTAAGGTATTCTCCACTGTTTCCTTTGTTCAGCACATACATGCTGGTCAGATAAATATTTGTAATCTCCAAATGAGAAGTTGCACCGGATGCAGAATAAACTCTGTTTCCAATGTTTTCTTTAAATTTCCGGCATACAGTTTCAAAATCCATCAGTTGCACATTTTCATTTACCGTGCTTATTTCCTGTGGTGGCAGATCCATCTGCACTCCGATGATTCCGCTGTCATCCACCTGGATCCGACCATTTTCCTGTTCCATATGTGCCATGTAATCATCCTCACTGCTGTCTCCTGTGTCAGTCTGCACCTCGGCAGCAGCTTCCATATACAGGTTATCCATTCCATCCACATCTCTGCTGTAGGAAATCTCATAATATCCCACACGACTTCCATGTAACAATTGCGTCTTTTCTTCTATCTTTACTACACGATGTTTGCCCAGCTGCAATTCTTCCAAAAGGGTTTCCGCCCGACTCTTCGCCTCTTCCTCAGACAGATTCAACTCCGCTTCTTTTTCTGTATTCTTATTATCTTCCTGTGTATTTCCCACAGTGCTATCCGCAGTTACCACATTTTCCGCCTCAATGTAATTAACAAAATTGATACTTGCACCTCGGTCATCGTCATTATACAGATATAATTTTGCCGTTTCATCCTTCCAAGATCTGCCTGCAGTTCAATCGCATCATCCGAATCAAAAGCAACCTCATCTACCGGCTGTGTATTCTGTTCATCCATCGCTGTATATTTTTTCTCATCTTCTTTTAACTGCGACTGCAGCTCTTCGATCTGCTGACTGACATCTCCATCCCCCTGTAAAATAGCCGAATCGTCGGTTCCGTTTTTCAAACTTTCTATTTCCTGCCGGATATCGATAATTTCTTCCTGTAAATCCTCTTTTGTCACACCATTATCCGCATAATATGCATCCGCATCTCCAAAAAAGTATTTTTCTATTTCCTGCGCCTGTTCCTGTGACATAACAGCCGGCATTACTTTTTTGCTTACGATTTCCGATACCTCCGGAATATGTACCTCTGCCTGTACATCAACAACCATATTCCCAGCTTCCCAGCTCTCTGTCCACTGCTCCGGGTATTGTTCCGAAATTTTTGTACTGCTGTTTTCTTTGGTATCCGTCTGCGTATTCTACTGTACCTCATCTTCCAGATTACTTTCCGCTTTATTCTTCACTATATCCTCCTTCGGAGTTTCCTGACAGGCAGTCAGAAGGCAGTTTAGTATGACAGTTCCTGTATAAAATAATTTTTTGTGTATTTTCATAGATTAAGTCCCCTTTATCTTCATCTTCTAATATTTCGTAATAGTTTCATTTTTAATATTGTATTATTTTTACATTCTCATTATATTTTTACAAGATTATTTTGTCAATGCTTTCAAATTGACTCATCCATTTTTTCGGTATATAGTATATTTATACATTATAAAGATAAAGGAGTGACCTTATTTGTTATTTAAGAAAAAAAAATTTCCCAAACTGACTTCCCGTGAAATTGATATTCTGAATATCCTATGGGAAAATGAAAAACCATTAATTACTTCTGAAATAGCAGATGCCCGATCGGATCTTACGATTAATACCGTTCAGGCAGTTCTTCGGAAGCTTCTGAAATACCAGTTGGTCGAAGTTGCAGATATTGTATACAGCGGTACGGTTTTGTCTCGTTCTTATCGTCCCACTATCACCTCAGAAGAATTTGCAGTTCAGGAATTGACATCTGATTATCTTGCTTTTCAGAAGACAGTCTCAAAGCCTCTTCTTGTTTCTGCACTTTTGGATACCGAAGAAGATCCTGTAAAAGCTCGGGAAACGATTGATGAATTGCAGCAAATGTTGGACGCATACAAAAAAGAGTTAGAATAGAGGTCATATGATATGATAGATTTTTCTATTTCATCCGTGAATATGGCGATTTTGGTAAGTAATCTTTTTATTATTTTTCTGGTTCTTATTTTCCGAAATCGTAAGGTTATGTTTCGGCTTGGACTTCCACTTCTGGTTGGATTCGTGATTCTTATTTGCGTTCGTATGATATTTCCGGTTGAACTATTGCCGATCTCCCACAATGTATATCTTCCTGATTTACTGACCACTATCGTGGGAGAAACACGCCGTGTACGCTTTTTTCATGATACGGCATCCTGGTGGAATATTCTGGAAATCATATGGGGATGTGGTATCTTATATTCGTTGTTCAAATACATCAAACGCAATTATGCTTTTCGAAAATATGTGAAAAATCATGCTATTGTTTTATCTGAATCCAGTGTACAAATGCAGACTTCACTCAGATCCGGTCTGAAACTGCCCAAAAATGTGTGCAAAAAATCCAGTTATTGGCTCTTCCGCTTCTTAAGAGTCCGGTAATCTGGGGGATTCGAATACCATGCATTCTCATTCCGTCCACTTTGGAATTATCGGAAACTGAATGGCGCTATGTTTTATTACATGAAGTCAATCATTGGTAGTGTAAATTATTCTGTGTAAACCTCTCAGATTGATGATAAATCGTAGGTTTATAGAATACAAAATATAATGTGATGGGCTGAATGGCATTTCTTGCTGTTCAGC